>ERZ791734.92-NODE-92-length-151573-cov-14.703976_pt1 | contig 151573 bp, 118 predicted proteins | sample MGYA00509953_ERZ791734 | MGnify/ENA primary metagenome ERZ791734 (study PRJEB30046, sample SAMN00792038) | human gut metagenome | study: EMG produced TPA metagenomics assembly of the A metagenome-wide association study of gut microbiota in type 2...
ATAATACGTTATACACTCGTAAATTAAGTTGGCATGTTTTGACCCCAACATCATACTATCAAATAAAAAAGATGTTGTGGTCAGAATCCGCTCTGTAAGCTTATCGTGTATACTGTATAATTTATGATTCGTACATTAAGTCAGCGGCATCTGACCCAGACATCATAAAAGCAGTGATAACAACGGAGGTGCTCCATGGCAGAGCTTAATTTATGTGATTACCACATACATACACGCTATTCATCCGATTCGACAGAGGAACCGGAAAATATCATCCGGCATGCAATAGAGCTTGGGCTTGATGAAATATGCTTCACCGACCATACAGACCTTGATTATCCAGAAACACCCGACTACGAAAACCCGGCATTTGTATTTGATACCGTGGCTTATTATAAGGAAATATCAGAGCTTAGGAACAAATATTCCGGGAAAATAAAAATAAAAATCGGTGTTGAGCTTGGACTTATGCCCCATCTCGCCGCCAGAAACGAAGCTGTCGCTTCCGGTGTCCCATTCGACTTTATAATAGGCTCCACACATCTTATAGACGGCAAAGACCCTTACTATCCTGAATTCTGGGAGGGATATAGCTGCGATTATGTCGTGGCTCTGTATTTTGAAAAAACGCTTGAGAATATAAAGAGCTACAATAACTATGACGTATACGGCCACCTCGACTACATCACAAGATATGCCCCGGATAAAGCCTATCAATTTGATTATAGAAGACACTCCGAAATAATCGACTGTATATTAAAAGAAATAATACATACCGGGCACGGCATTGAGATAAATACTTCTCCGCTTAACAAAGGCCTGTCACAGACCAATCCCTGCCCTGAAATAGTAAAAAGATACAGGGCGCTTGGCGGGGAGATTATCACTATCGGCTCCGATGCCCATACAGCCATGAATGTCGGCGGACACTTCGACGCCGCAAGAGGCATTTTGTTGTCATCCGGTTTTAAGTATTACACTGTGTTTACAGACAGAAAAAAAGAGATGAGAGGCTTATAGCTTCTCATCTTTTAACATTCTTATTCGACCTTGTTCATAATTGTTCCGCCGCCAAGCACATATCCATCCGCATACAGAACAACCGCCTGTCCCGGTGTTATCGCCCTCTGCGGTGTCTCGAAATCCACCCTTATTTTTCCATCGCCAAGCTCAGTCACATGGCATGGAGAGCCCTTGTGTGCATAGCGTATTTTTCCGATACAGTCCACATTGTCAAGCCGCTTGGCACCCATATAGTTGACATCATCGGCGATAAGGCTTCTGCAGAAAATATCCTCATTCCCGCCTATAACAACCTCGTTCGTCTCAGGTCTTATCTCAGACACGAACACATGATGTCCCATGGCAAGCCCAAGACCTCTTCTCTGTCCTATAGTGTAATGCGTTATTCCCTTGTGGATTCCCAGAATATTGCCGTATTTATCCACAAAATTGCCTTCCGGCACCTTAATTCCCGTTGCCCTTTCAATGTACGCTGCATGGTCATTGTCCGGGATAAAGCATATCTCCTGGCTATCCGGCTTGTCCGCCACCAGCAGCCCGATATCTGCAGCAATCTGCCTTATCTGTGGCTTAGTATAATCGCCACACGGCATAAGCGTGTGTGCAAGCTGTTCCTGCGTAAGATTGTACAGCGCATAGGACTGATCCTTAGCGTCCGTAACCGACGCTGATATCGCATACCTTCCGTCAGGAAGCCTGATAATACGCGCATAGTGCCCTGTAGCCACATAATCTGCGCCGATGGAACGCGCCCTGTTCAACAATGCCTCCCACTTGATATAGCGATTGCAGGCATTACACGGATTAGGTGTTCTCCCCGCAAGATATTCCTTATTAAAATAGTCTATAACCTTCTCCTTGAATTCATCCCTGAAATTCATAACATAATGCGGAATCCCAATCCTTGCCGCAACGCGCTTAGCGTCCCCGACAGCCGATATTCCGCAGCAGGAATCCGTCTCCGACTCCTTGTCATCCTGCCATATCTGCATGGTAACACCCACTACATTATATCCCTGTTCCTTTAAAAGGTACGCCGTGACCGATGAATCCACACCGCCGGACATTCCAACAACAACTGTATCTGCCATAAAAACTCCTTATCTGTCAAATTATATTTATATGTTTAAAAGATGTTAGTGTCAAAACATGTGCTGTAAACTTAGCGTGTATAACGTATTATATTTATGCATATCACGACTTTTGGGAGAAGCTTAGATGTTCTTAGAACTCTGCTAAGTCCCCAGCCAAAAGCAGCACGGATGCTGCTTTAGAAGCAATGCATACACGGATGTATGCCGGCTTCGGTGGCGGACATATAGAATACCTTTATCAGAGTTCTTAGAACATCTTGCTTCGGACAACGGAGCTGATATGCATAAATATAATACGTTATACACTCGTACATTAAATCAGCATGTTTTGACCTCAACATCTTTAAAAATCATTATTATATATGTCTAAAATTAGCAGAAAATTTTTTTTAATCCAAAACAGCTATTTACTGTTTAATGTGCATGACCGCTATAACACCTGTCAAGCCATGTATGAGCTGCACTTTATTTTAACCTATATATTTCTTCTTTTCAATGAATTAATTGCTTTCCCATCATTTTAGTATGATATAATCCTCATTATTCCAATCCGGCAGGCTTCCCACATTTTCGTCCATCAGACATAAACGTGCCAAATCTCTCCTCATACTTACACCCATCATAGAATAGAATGGTAAAAAGCCTCTCCACGGAGGAATAATGTCAGCTAAAACGATAATAAAGGGGACTCTAATCTTTGCAGTATCCGGTATATTATGCCGTATTGCAGGATTCATTTTCAGAATATATATTTCACGAATAATGCCTGCAAGCCAGATTGGACTGTACCAGATGGTAATGCCTATATGCGTGCTCGGGCAGGCAATAGCTGTCGGTGGCCTGTCAACAGCCGTAACCAAATATACAGCCGCATATTCTGCCCAGAAAAAGAAGGATAAGGGGTATGTCAATTTTCTGGCAGCTCTTCTGTGCTGTACCGCAGTATCAACCATAATAGCTGTCCTCATAATCAAAAATGCCACATTTATCGCGAAAGTGTTTTTAAGCGATAACCTGTGCAAAAGCCTGCTCATAATTGCTGCGTACTCCCTGCCATTTGCATGTATCCATTCTGTGATATCCAGCTATTTTATCGGTCTGGAGCTGCATATTCTTCCTGCGGCGGCACAGGTCATCGAACAGGTTATAAGAATCACCTGTGTTTTTACCTTTGCCGGAATCGCTGAGCAGAACGGCGAAAGCCCCGATGCCTCAACCGCACTTTACGGAATCCTTGCCGGTGAGATTGCCTCGTCTGTTTTCTGCTTCATCGCTGTGATTTTTCTGAAAGACAGGTATAAAACAGAGGAGGCGGCACTATCTAAAACACCGCTATACTACATAAGCGAGGGGATAATCCAGCTCGCTGTAAATTACCGGTTAGCACTTCCGATAACCGCTAACCACGTATGCCTCCATCTTATGCAGAGCTTTGAAGCCGTACTCCTGCCTATGATGCTCATAACCTGCGGCAGTACAAATGAACAGGCTCTTGCCACCTACGGTGTCCTCACCGGAATGACCATGCCCCTCGTTCTCTTTCCTGCCACCTTTACCAATGCGATGTCGCAGGCGCTTCTTCCCGATATTTCAAAATCATGGCAGACCGGCAATCTTTCACGGCTTAACAAGAGCATGCAGCTGGCGCTCACCCTCTCCTGCAATATCGGCATAATGTGCATCCCCGGCTTTTTCTTTTACGGCGCCGGCTTTGGCGGAATAATATTTGATAACAGTGAGGTCATCTATCAGGTCAGGCTGATGAGTCTTATCTGTCCTGTAGTTTTTTTATCTACGCCTCTGTCAAGTGCCCTAAACGCACTGGGAAAATCCGGAACCGTGTTTATCTGCTCTACTCTTGCACAGCTCATCCGGCTTGCCATTGTCGTGTTCATAATTCCGCGCACCGGTATAAACGGCTATTGCTACGGGCTAATCGCCAGCCATCTTTTCGTGTGCCTTTACATGATGGCTGTGCTAAAAAAAATAACCGGCTGCAGCTACTCATTTAAAAATCTGGCAGCCGCCCCGGTCATCCGTTCGATTATATGCTTTTTTGCCACAATACCAATATATACAACCCTTCATCGCACAGGAAACATGTCCGAACTACTGTGCCTGCTCACCGGCGGCGGCTCCTATATACTGGCATGTGTTATTTCATATATATTTATGAAAGATTTGCAGTGAGATGTGTCTGCATGTTCAAAATAATTCTGTCATAAATTATGTTGCGGATTTTTAAGGCATAGACCTGTAATTATATCACAAATGTCGCTTAAGACTGCATTTATATTACTTATTCTTATTGCTTAAGATTGCATTTATGTTACATATTGTTATTGACTAAGACAGCATTTATGTTAAAAATCCTTGCGGCTTAAGTCTGCACAGCCAGCATATCCATCTATGTAAACTATATAATTCATCATTTCACCGTGTTTACAAGCGTTCCAATGCCCTCGACGATACACTCAACCGTATCTCCCGGCTTCAAAAAGCGCGGTGGCTGGAAGCCCATACCGACACCCGCCGGTGTTCCCATGGAAATGATAGTTCCCGCCTTGAGCGTCATACCGGAAGATAGCTCGCTTATCACATGAGCCACATCAAATATAAGCAGCTCTGTGTTGCTGTTCTGCCTAAGCTCCCCATTCACTCTGGAGCTGATGGAAAGCTTCGGTGGATATGCAATACTGTCCGCAGTTGTGATACAAGGTCCCATAGGTGTAAAACCATCAAGGCTCTTTCCAAAATACCACTGCTTATGGCGCGTCTGGACATTTCTTGCGCTAACATCATTGATAATCGTATAACCGAATATATAATCTGCCGCCTCACTCTCAGGGACGTTCTTCGCATCCTTTCCTATGACAACAGCTAACTCGCACTCATAGTCAAGGCTGTCCACAAGATTCTCATGCGCCTCGATGAAGCCCTTATTTGGAACCGCCTCATTCACTCTCTTAGAAAAATATACGGCATAAGGCCTCTCACCGCCAAACGCCTCCTGCTTATACCTGGCCGACTCGACCGCATGCTCCATATAGTTGATTCCCAGACATATTATATCCTGCTTAGGTCTTGGAATAGGTGCTAAGAGAACCACATTCCTGAGCGGAAGCGAACCGTATATCTCATCCGGCTCCTTGCGGTTATATATGCCAATAAGCTCCTTCTCAGCCCTCGACATCTTCTCCACAACCTCCTGCATGCTCTCGTACGGCATGCCAAACGCCCTGAGCGGATACACCCATGTCTCGTCCTCATTCAAAACTCCGACTCTTTCCTTTTTTCCATCAAGGTATGTAACAAATTTCATAACAATCCTCACTTCTGAGCTTATCCAGAAAATCTGCTCTCACAAATTATGTTAGAGGTATTCTAACACTCGGGATGGAAAAATGCAAGATTGCCTTTTCCCACAAATCAAGCGTCTAAGCCATCAAAGCCTTGTTTTATGCGTATTCCCGCACTATTTCTTACAAAATATACGGTGTCACCTGGTACACATAATAATTAATCCAATTCGTGTATAAATTGTTCGCATGTGCTCTCCATGAAAGACGCGGCTTTGAGTTGACATCCCCGTCAGTATAATAATTGTGCGGCATGTCTATCGGAAGGCCCTTTGCGAGGTCACGTTTGTACTCTGTATCAAGTGTCACTCTGTCATACTCAGGATGCCCCATGACGAATATTCTTTTGCCTCCCTCCGCAAGCACAATAAACACACCGACCTCATCGGACTCTGCAAGTATCTGGAGTCTGTCATCCGCTAAGATATCAGCTTTAGATACTGTTGTATGACGCGAATGAGGGGCATAGAAATAATCATCAAAACCACGGACAAGAGGAACCTTGCGGTTCAATACCTTGTGTTCAAAAATGCCGAATGCCTTCTTAGGCAGCAGCTCCTTGTGAATACCATAATGATGATACAATCCTGCCTGCGCCCCCCAGCATATATGGAGTGTTGAAGTCACATGCCCGTCCGACCAGTCCATAATCTTTATAAGCTCATCCCAGTATGTGACCTCCTCGAACTCCATCTGTTCAACCGGAGCACCTGTTATTATCAATCCATCGAAATTTCTGTTACTTATATCGCTGAAGGTCTGGTAAAACTGGTTAAGATGTGATGCCGAGGTATTCTTTGACACATGGGATTCAAGCTGTAAAAAAGTAATGTTTATCTGCAAAGGTGTATTGGACAATGCTCTAAGAAGCTGCAGCTCTGTATCCTGCTTTATCGGCATGAGATTGAGGATAAGCACCTCCAAAGGTCTTATGTCCTGCGACAAAGCCCTGTTCTCGTCCATCACGAATATATTTTCATCTTCAAGAATCGCCCTTGCAGGCAGATCATTCTGTATTCTAATAGGCATTAGTCTTCCTTCTTTCCTGTCATATTTATGAAATCCTCCTCGGATATTATCGGAATGCCAAGCTCCTTAGCCTTCTGATTCTTTGAGGAATTGCTTGTTGTATCGTTGTTTATAAGATAGTCCGTCTTGGAGCTTACACTTCCTGCCACCTTTCCTCCAAGACTTTCAATGAGAGCCTTGATCTCGTTCCTGTTGGCAAAATGTTCAACCGAACCTGTTATTACAAAGGTTTTTCCGGCAATGTCCGAGCTTAAGTCCGCCTTCTCCTCAGGGATAAGTCTTAGCTCATGCGCAAGCATAAGAGCATTCCCGCGCTTTTTCTCATCGGAAAAATACCTGACTATATCTCCGGCGATGACAGCTCCGATACCGTCAATCTGCATAAGCTCATTCTCGTCCGCTGAAATAATAGCATCAAGCTTACTGTCGAAATGCCTGCATATAAGCTTTGCATTCGCCACACCTACACCCGGAATGCCAAGCGCATAGATAAATCTGCTTATCTGCACATCGCGCGATTTTTCTATGGAGTTCATCATATTGTCAAAGGATTTTTCTCCAAATCCTTCCATGGTACAGATACGCTCCCTATAGCGTTCAAGGTAATATATGTCGGCATACGTTCTAATCATACCATCATCTATGAACTTTTCAAGGGTTGCTTCGGATATTCCGTCAATATTGAGGGCATCTCTTGAGACAAGAAGCTCGAAGCTCTTCACCTGCTTTGCCTGACATTCAGGATTGGTACAGTAGAGACTAAGAGCATCATTCTGACTTCTCAGCTCTGTCCTTCCGCCGCATACAGGGCAGGTATCCGGTATCACAGCCTCACCGTCATCTAACTTATCAGCGCCATCAGCCTTTTTCACAACCTTTGCAATCTGCGGAATTATCATGTTAGCTTTATAGACAGATATTATATCTCCAAGTCCAAGACCTAATGCTCTTAATATACTCACATTGTGTACACTCGCCCTTGAGACTGTTGTCCCTTCTATCTCCACCGGTTCAAATATTGCTACAGGATTGATAAGCCCTGTTCGTGATGCGCTCCACTCTATCTCAAGAAGCTTTGTGTCGACCAGCTCATCCTTCCACTTGAAGGCTATTGAATGCCGCGGAAACTTGGCTGTACGCCCAAGGCTCTCGCCATAAGCTATATCATCATAGGTGAGCACCAGTCCGTCCGAAGGAAAATCATTCTTCTCGACCTCCTTCGCAAAATGCCCAACTGCCTCAGCCATGTTGCTTTCATCCACAACACGGAAATCCACTGTATCGAAGCCCTGGCTTTTGAGCCAGTTAAACTGCCCCTCCTTGGAATTACCAAAATCCACATCCGGCTCATTAGTCTCGGGATTGACCGCGGATATGAGTGCAAATGCCTTAAGCCTTACATTCCTCTTAGCGGTTATCTCGCTGTTAAGCTGCCTTACAGAGCCGCTGCACAGATTTCTTGGGTTCTTGTATTTCTCACCGTCATTGGTAATCAGTGCATTTATTCTCTCAAAATCAGAGTAGGTGATTATTGCCTCTCCTCTTATGACAAGTCTTCCCTGATACGAAATCTTTGTCGGAAGATTCTTAAAGGTTCTGGCATTTGCCGTTATGACCTCACCTATATATCCATTACCACGCGTGACAGCCTTGATAAGCTCGCCATGTTCATAAGTAAGAACTACGGTCAGACCGTCAAGCTTCCATGAGAGAAGGCACTTATGAGTGCCCGCAAATGCAGCAAGCGCGTCAACGGACTTCGTCTTGTCAAGACTTAGCATAGGTGCCGCATGCTCCTCCTTTGGAAGCTCACTCACCGTCTCATAACCTACATGCTGGGTCGGGCTGTCCGACATGACTATGCCCGTCTCCGCTTCAAGTGCTGCAAGCTCATCATAGAGCGCATCATACTCATAGTTGGTCATTATTTCTTTGTCACCCGCATAATAGCTCCTGCCTGCTTCGTTCAATATGCCAATAAGCTCTTTTATTCTCTTTGTCTTATCCATTATTCCGCTCTCCCATCCCGCAAAGGCTTCTAAGCTTGACCGTCTCCTCCATGGTGAGCGGTCTTATTTCGCCCTCTTTAATTCCATTTATATTTATGTTCATTATTCTTATTCTTTTTAATGACAGAACTTCATAGCCAAACGCTCCACACATTCGTCTTATCTGCCTGTTAAGTCCCTGCCGAAGCACTATCGTAAAGGTCTTTTTTCCGTTTTTTCTCACAACACACTTTCTTGTTATGACCTTTTTACCAGTGTTTCCATCTGTTATCTCAACACCTGCACCCATCTTCTTTAGAAAATCGTCTGTCACATCCTTATTGACCTTTACAACATATTCCTTCTGATGATTATTTGAAGTTTTAAGTATATTATTCATAAGTTCACCGTCATTGGTGAGAAGCAGAAGTCCACAGGAGTCCTTATCAAGCCTGCCTATAGGAAATACCCTCTTATCAATTCCAAGGTTCTTAAGATATACGGCAAGACTGTCCGGTTCATCCGCCATTGTTGTCACTACACCCTCCGGCTTATAAAATGCATATATAACCTTCTTAACTGCACCGGAAGCCTTTATAGCCTTGCCATAAATCTCCACGTTATCGCCATCCTCAACCTGCAGCCCCATAGTGGCAGTAACTCCGTTAACACATACCTTTCCTGCATCAATGAGCCTGTCCGCCTCACGTCTTGAGCAATATCCCGAATCACTTATATACTTATTGAGCCTCATAAATCCTCCATTCTGCTGATTCACACATAACATCGGCGCAGGATAATATCCTGCGCCGATAAAATACCCATTATTCGTCCGGCTGCTTCTCATATAAAAATCTTGTCACATCATCAAATATCACTATACCCTCTAAATCCTTAAGATTAGGCTGAGTAATTTCTGCTGCATTATTTGAAAGCCGTACCTGTTTCTCCACATCCTCTATTATCTGGTCGGAGAGCATAATCGAGTTGTAGCTTCTCACCTCATCTCCGACACTGCTGCCGCATATATAGTATGTCCCGCTCTCATTGGTGCAGACATAAAATGCGTTCAGCATGGTTATAACCTGCGCACCAAGCGTAGTAAGCACACCACATTTAGCGACAACGATATAACTTCCTTCAGCCATACCGTCCATCATATAGCAGGTAAGAGATTTAACCGAATCAATATACCCACTCAGCTCCATGAAGCTGTCCCTTTCAAGATTAGAGCTGTCGTTAGTCATATACATGGCAAGATCGTACTCTCCATTCGCAAGGTAATCATAAAATTGTCTTATGAAATTCTTGACGTCATAATTCATGTCTTCCACAAATGTAACCGCATTTATGCCGGCTGCTGACTCTGGCGCATTGGCATTCTGCAATTCTGCTTCAATACTCTTGTTCTGTATCACAACAACATCCGTCATCTGTTCAGCAGCAGAACTTTTTGCCGAGCATCCGCTTAAAAGACAAATTATGCACGAAAAACACAACGCAAAAATTCTTCTATACACGATAACCTCCGAGAAAAAAAGCAACATAATATATGATTTTAACAATTTTATCCAAAAAAAGCAATAACTTTTATATCTATACATCTGCAATAAATATCGCAGCATCCGTGCCGACCACACCCGCAAAATAAAATGCATTAATATTTACGCTTGCAAAATATACAATTATAGTATAGAATAATAAATAGCGTTTTCGCATGCACTTGTAGCTCAGTGGATAGAGCACCGGTTTCCGGAGCCGGGTTGTCGTGGGTTCGATTCCCTCCAGGTGCATTTTTTTATTTGCTAAAATCAAGTTATGCTTTCTGTAAATTTATTCAAACCCATTCTCCCTTGTATAAATATAAGAGGTATCTGAGAGCACCTCTTCCTTTGAGATTTCCGTACTGTTTATGGATTTTATCATATCGTCAAGGTCGTCCCTTGTTATATCCTCAGCCACAGGAATAAGTATAAGCTCGTGAACGCTGCTTGGAATAATATAAAAATCCGTGTTCATGCGCAATGCCAGCTTTCTCATAAGACCATCATACAACATACAGGAGGCGCCATAACTCCTATATGTATTTGTCAGCACATACATCGGGAACTGTTCATTCATGCTGTCCACATGGGCAATAAGTGTATCTACATCTATATCCCTGTCCTCTTTAAGAATCATATCCGAAACCACCTGATTCATCGGTTTCAGCTCTGCCGGATAAAGTACCGGTGTATTTTTCATTGCAAGCTTATAAAGTAACTCCTCACCAACCTTCCAATGCTCTAAATGGTTATTGTATATCGTCACAATTCCCCTGCCGTTATCGACATTATCTATCACTGCAAAATACACTATCGCAAGATTGAGAAAACATCTATGTGGTATTTTTTCCAATAGCTCCTTATTTTTATCGCAATTCACAAGCCTGAACGCTATATTCTTCTCAAGACTGTGAAAATCCTCAAAAAAATCCGACGGAATACTCACTGTCTGGCAGTTATCAACGTATATTTTATAGACCTTTCCGGCTATCTCATCCACCTCACATCCCGACAAATACATCGTATAATATGCATTAAGATATATAGTAGGTGAAAAGTTACTATGCCTTGTCATTATCACAATCCCATCTAAAACTATTCCATTATTCTTAGTTACGCGGTGAATAAAAACCTCAGCCTCCTTTCCGACTATTTTCTTTACGCAATCCACCACTGCGTTTAAAAAATCCTGATAATTCATATTCAATTTCCTTTCTATAAATAAACTTTGACAGGCAATCAAAGGTTATTCCGCTAAAAGCAATGTTCAACACCGGAGTAATTTTATCCGCTGTATCCTGCAAAATATATCAATTAAAATATGTAGCTGTTAAACTAATATTGGGAATAAAAAGAATCAAAATGAAAATTAAAACTAAATAAAGAGTTGTAATTAAGAAAACATTATTGTTATACGAAAGAAGATATACTAAATCTTCTTCCGCATAACAATCTGTCAGGATTATGCTCTTGAAAGATACTCACCTGTACGTGTATCAATCTTAATCTTCTCACCCTGCTCAACGAAGAGAGGAACCATAACCTTAGCACCTGTCTCAACGATAGCCGGCTTAGTAGCGCCTGTAGCAGTGTTACCCTTAACGCCCGGCTCGGACTCTGTGATCACAAGCTCAACGAAAAGAGGTGGCTCGATAGCGAATACATCTCCGTTATGAGAGAGAAGCTTAACCATCTCGTTCTCCTTAACGAACTTAAGAGAATCACCGACTGTCTCCTTAGTGAGCTGAATCTGTTCATAGTTCTCTGTATTCATGAAATGATAGAAATCATCATCAGCGTAAAGATACTGATACTCAGACTTATCAATATGAGCTAAATCAAACTTAGCAGTAGGGTTGTATGAATTCTCAACAACACCGCCATTGATAATATTCTTAAGCTTAGTTCTAACGAATGGTGATCCCTTACCTGGCTTAACATGCTGGAACTCGATTACCTGCCAGATTGAACCGTCCATCTGTATTGTCATGCCGTTTCTAAAATCGCCTGCTGTTACCATATATAGGTATACCTCCTTGGAATAATCAATCTTCTGTTCATTTTAATATATCTTAAAACATATTTCAACTATTTTTTGAATGTATTTTGCTCTTTTTTGACTTTTTTCCGTTTTGTAGCCTATGTATCAAGCTCAAGGCTTACTAAAAGTGCCTGATTTACCTTCTTTATTATCTCGCTGTCAAGATGGCATACCTTATCTTTCAGTCTCTTTTTGTCTATCGTCCTGAGCTGTTCTAACAGAATAACCGAATCCTTGATTATATCGTATCTCGAGGAATCTATCTCCACATGTGTCGGCAGCTTGGATTTATGCATCTGGCTGGTTATGGCCGCACATATTACAGTCGGGCTGTGCTTATTCCCGGTGTCATTCTGTATTATAAGCACAGGTCTTATTCCTCCCTGCTCCGAACCGATAACAGGTCTTAAATCAGCATAATATATATCCCCTCGTCTAATTATCATATTATACACTCCGTCCTGTATTGCCTATTTTCAATAATTCATCAGCACTACACAATAAGTATTTCCATATTTTGCGGAAGTGTATTCAATAAAAATTCTCTTTTTAAATATATATCCTCTTAACCCTTTTATTTATATCACATACAAATTCATAGTTAAACCGTCCACACAGGTCTGCCAGCTCATCAACCGTAATAACTGCATTCCCATCATGTCCGAACAGTGTCACCACGTCCTCAAGCTCCACATCCGGAATGTCGGTAATATCAACCATCAGCTGATCCATACACACCCTGCCGACAATCGGAGCCTTAATGCCTCTTATAAGTACATAGCCCTTATCAGAGAGTTGTCTAGGATAGCCGTCACCATATCCTATTGAAACCGTTGCTATACGCCTCGGTGAGTCCGCCACATATACCCCTCCATAGCTTACCTCATCCCCTTGCTGTATTGTCTTTATATGCACAACATGACTTTTAAGCTCCATAGCAGGGTACAGTTCAATATTATGTACAAGCTCATCCGACGGTCTTAACCCATACAATGTGATTCCCTGACGCACCCACTCGAAGGTGCACTCAGGCATATCAATGATTGCCGCCGAATTGGAACAATGTCTATATGTAAAATCTATATTTCTCTTCTTAAGCTCATCAAGAACAAGGCAGAAATTGTCATACTGCTTCTTTGCCTTGGTCTTATCTGCCTCATCCGCCGTAGCAAAATGCATGAAAATACCATCACATATAAGATTAGGAAGAGTCTTTATCCTTTCTATCTCATCCACTGTAGGAATGATGTCATCAGGGTGCTTTGCCGGCAGACCAATCCTATTCATTCCTGTGTCTATCTTTATATGACATCTGCCGCATTTTCCCATTGCTCCCGCAAGCTCCGAGAGAGCACAAGCCTGCTTATAATCAAACATTGACAAAATTATATCATGTTCAATCGCTGCCGCATATTCCCTCGGTGAAATATATCCAAGAACAATTATATGTGAGGTAATTCCGGCTTCACGCAGTTCAACGGCTTCATCTATTGTTGCCACGGCAAATCCTGCTGTGATATCCTTCACCGCATCCGCCACCTTAGCTGCCCCATGACCATACGCATCCGTCTTGATAACCGCTATTATCCCCGTATTTTCAGGCAGAAATTCCCTGCTTTTTAAAATATTTCTGCGTACCGCCTCAATATTCACAACAGCATATGCCCGGTTATACCCGCCTGTAAAACTATCTAAATCCATTATAAATTATGCCTCCAATTCATGTCAACGCCTGCTCACTTAAGCAGTTCAGGTATCGAGTCAATGATGTCCCGCGCCATGACCGAATGTTCTCCAAGTCTGCCCGCCGCCGCATCACCTGCCATTGCATGAAGCTGCACTCCGACAGCAATTCTATCAAAAAAACTGTCCTGCACCCACGCATTAACGGCTGCAAGAATACCTGTAAGTACATCGCCCGCACCTGCCGTAGCCATTCCCGGGTTTCCACAGGTAGTTAAAAACACCTCGCCGTCAGGCGAAGCCACAACACTCACTGCATCCTTAAGCACACAGTATACTCCATATCGCTTTGCAAATTCAAGTGCATAATGCCGTATATCTGCTGCTATTGCCTTTATGCTGTCTCCGGTCAGCCTGCTCATCTCACCCACATGAGGTGTTATAACAAGCGGAAAAGCCCTGCCTCCTGTCCATTTCCTTGCCAGCCATTCATCAGTGTTCTCCGATATAATATTAAGAGCATCTGCATCAGCAATAACCGGAACCTCTGCATGTGAAAGTACATAGGCTGTAACTCTTTTGGACAATTCATTAACCGACATTCCCGGTCCGATGACAACAACGCTCGCAGCCTTAAGCTCACTCTCCAAAACCGCCTCCGGCTCTTCGCCATAGCTCTTTACTATAGCCTCCGGAAGCATCGATTTAAGATAAGCGTCCGCCGATTCATGCGTGAGCACCGTCACAACACCTGCGCCTGTCCTGTATGCCGCAAGCCCCGACATAAAAGCCGCACCTGTCATATCCTTAGAGCCGGCTATTATAAGCGGTTTTCCATAATTTCCCTTATTGCTTCTTGCAGAGCGTTTCAGGATATATTTTCCAAAATCCGTACTGCTCTCAAAATATAAAGCACTCACACCTGTGCCATGCGTTTTTACATATTCGGCAAAATCAAACGGAAGAAATCCTATGTTCTCAACATATAATTCACCTGTGAAGCTTTTCCCCGGGTAAAGCAGCTCTCCAAGCTTGGCATATCCGAATGCGACCGTAATATCAGCGTGTACAGCAGCACCCATCACCTGTCCGTTGGCTGAATTGATTCCCGACGGAATATCAACGCTCACTACTTTTTTACCCGATGTATTGATAAGCTCTACCACTCTTGTGTATGCACCTTCGATATCCCTTGAAAGTCCGATGCCGAACAGAGCATCCACAATTACAGTATATTCATCAAAAAATTTTCCGTGTATGTCCTCGTCAAAAAAATATACCGGAATACCCAAATGCTTTACCAGCCTGAGCTGGACATTAAATTCCGGTGTGGCATGCTCTGAATTTCCGATTAAAAGTACATGACATTCTTTTCCATCCATGGCTAACATTCTGGCAGCGGCAAGACCATCCGCTCCATTATTTCCCATGGAACAGACAAAAAGGGCACACGCTGTGCCCCCTGTCCCCATAAGCTCAGCAGTATATTCTGCCGTTTTCATCGCTGCACGCTCCATAAGCACAAGCGACGGCATACCATTTTCTATAGAATAACTGTCTATTCTCTTTGCCAATATTCCGTCAATTGCTCTTTTCATCGAACGCCTCCATCACTCCCGCTCCTAACATTCCATGCAGATATGTATAGATTTCCTCATTCGTTATCTCTTTATCCTGCTTTAACACAACTCTTTCCTTGAGCTTCTCTCTCATCTGTTCAATCCACTGCTCAAGCATATCTATATCCTGCTTATTCTGATTGATTCTCTGATAGCATACCCTCACACTCTCAAAAATCAATGCGCTGTTGGCTTCCTTTATCTTGTCGGGAAGCTCATCAAGCTCAAGCTCAAGATTATCCTGCTTCTGTCTCGCCTCGACTATAAGCCTCTGGCTTGCCGCCTGCTTCTTAAGACGCTTATTCTCAGGAATTGAGGTATCCTCCGCCGTGTCAAGCACACTCTGTGTGAGCTTATCGCGCACCACCCTTATATCCTTAAGGTCGGTATTGACCTTTCCCTGTCTCTTTAAAAGCTCCTTAAGTTCATGCTCAAGCTTCTTTATCAGCGGAGTCTTTTCGCTGTCCGGAAACAACCGCAGCCACCTCTCATCCAAGCATGCTATCGGAATATTCTTCTTCTTTAAAAGCTCCCATATACGCATCTCCTGTGGTGTCATCTGTTCTTTTTTCTGTTCTGTTTTACCAAACCTGCCCATAATAAGCCGTCCTCTTCATAATTAAAGCAGACATCCCTCTAGCTTTTCCTGTCCGCTTCATCTTAAATATTAATCTGATATTACCACAAATGGGATACTGTCCGCAACACAAAAAAGCAGACCATGCAATGCACAGTCCGCCATTTCATTTCCTATCTTCGGATACTAAAATATCCCTGATTACTTTTCCTTGCGTGCCAATCTGTATGACAGCTGCATAAGGCTCTCCGACAAATGTACATTCTCGACAACAACGTCATCATTGAGTGCCAGATCGGTATGTGCAAAATTCCATATTGCCTTAACTCCGGCCGCAGCAGCCTCCGCCGCAACCTCAGTTGCGCTTGTCTTTGGAATTGTAAGTGCAGCGATATCAATATTCTCCTTCTTGACAAACTCCGGCAGATCCTCAAGGTTCATAACCTCTATACCGCGTACCGTCATTCCGACAAGCTTCGGATTGATATCAAATATTCCCTTTACAACAAAGCCTCTCTTCTCAAACGCAGAATAGTTAGCAATCGCCTGACCGAGATTACCCGCACCTATGATAATCATATTATGCTTCTTGTCTATGCCAAGTATCTTGGCAATCTCTGCATGGAGATACTTCACATTGTAGCCATAGCCCTGCTGCCCAAATCCGCCAAAATTGTTAAGATCCTGACGAATCTGCGATGCCGTAACCTTCATTCTCTCACTCAGCTCGTTAGAGGATATACGCTCAACACCGCTGTCGATAAGTTCCTCCAAATATCTATAATATCGAGGGAGACGCCTTATAACGGCGGTAGAAATCTCTCTTTCGTTCATTGGAACACCTCATATAATATATATTAACATTAAAACATTTAACGTAATCTATTATATTCGCTTGTTAAAAAAAAGTCAATTAAAATCGTATAAATTACTTAGCCGGTTATTCATCAGCAGAAAGTGTTTCCCAATCCTCATATAATTTTTCCAGCTTTTTCTCTATCTCCTGCTTTTTCTCATTCAATTTCATAAGCTGCTTTACATCTGAATACACCTCAGGAAGTGCAAGCTGTTCGTCCAGCTCGGAATTATCTTTCTCTAACTGCTCAATACTCTTTTCTATCTTCGCTATATCATTCTGCCTTTTTCTTAATTTTGCCTGTTCTTCCTTCTGTGCCTTCCAGTCATCCTTCACGGCGGTGTTCTTTTCACTGCTTACCTGCTTAACCTCCTTAGGTGCAAGTATGTCCCTCTTCTCAAGATAATAATCATAGTTTCCGATGTAGTTGGTCACCGTATTTGCGGAAAGCTCCATAATTCTGCTCGCAGTCTTGTTAATAAAATATCTATCATGCGATACGTATAGCACTGTTCCCGTATATCTGTTAAGCGCCGACTCAAGAATCTCCTTCGACATAATATCAAGATGGTTCGTCGGCTCATCGAGTATAAGGAAATTGGCATTTGACAGCATAAGCTTTGCGAGGGAAACTCTTCCTCTCTCTCCACCGCTTAAATCCGATATCTTCTTAAAGACATCATCACCCGTAAATAAGAAGCATGCCAGCATATTCCTTATCTGCGTGTTGGTCATATCAGGATATGCATCGCCGATTTCATCAAATGCTGTCTTGTCCATGTGAAGCACATTGTGCTCCTGATCATAATAGCCTATCTCGACATTCGCCCCAAGCTTAACCTTGCCTGCATCCGCATCAATTATGTGATTTATTATCTTAAGGATGGTGGTCTTGCCTGTTCCGTTATTTCCAATCAGTGCAACCTTCTCACCTTTTTTTATCTCAAAGCTCACATTATCAAAAAGTCTGTTCCCGCCAAACGCCTTTGAAAGTCCTTCTACACTGAGGACATCATTTCCGCTCTCCTTTGCAGGCTCTAATTTAAAATGCATTGTCTCCTGCTCGGTAATAGGCTTATCTATAACCTCAATCTTATCAAGCAGCTTTTCACGGCTCTCGGCACGCTTTATTGACTTCTCCCTGTTAAAGGACTTAAGCTTGGCAATAACCTCCTCCTGATGCTTTATATCACGCTGCTGATTATAATATTCCTTAAGCTTTGCATCCATAAGCTGCTTTTTCTTTGCCGCATAGTCGGAATAGTTTCCCGAAAATACACTGACAATACCTCTCTCCACCTCAATAACCTTAGTTACCACCTTGTCAAGGAAATAACGGTCATGTGCAACTATAATAACACTTCCATCATAATTCACAAGATAATTTTCAAGCCATGCTATTGAATTCATATCAAGATGATTCGTAGGCTCATCAAGCATAATTATGTCCGGCTTCGACAGCAGTAATCGTCCAAGCGCAACCCTTGTCTTCTGCCCGCCCGAAAGAGTATTCATCTTTTTTTCAAAATCACTCTCATCAAAGCCAAGCCCCTTGAGTACTCCCACGACCTCACTCTTGTAAGCATATCCGTTCTGAAGCTCGAACTGGTGCGTGCTCTTAGAATAAGCCTCCATTACAGCCTCAAGCTCAACGCCTTCTTTGCTGTGCATCTCAAGCTCAAGCCGGCGTATCTTCTGTTCAAGCTCTATGATATCCCTTTTCACGCTCAGCAGCTCATCATATATTGTATTATCACCGGAAAGCTTCTGGTGCTGTGCAAGATAGCCTATCGTTCTGTCCTTAGCTATTATGACTTCACCGCTGTCCGCCTGATACTCTCCCATGATAATGCGCAAAAGAGTTGTCTTTCCCGCGCCATTGATACCTACTATAGCTGCCTTTTCACGCTCTTCTATATTAAAAGAGGCATTTTTTATAATCTCATCTATACCGAATGACTTCGATATATTGTTACATGCTAAAACCATATTTTACACTCCCTGCATACTGCAGGAATTGCCTGCAGTACTGCCACCAATAAATAGCCTGAAAGCCTCACCTTCAAGCTTCATCACTTACTATTCATCTCCAACAATTATATTAACCGACATGGAGATAGGTATTACACCATCATCCGCCGTAAATGTAATCTTATATTCTCCTTCCTTCTCAGGAGTCCAGATAAAATTGCCACTTAACGTATCAAAATCTGCTCCATAAGGAAGCCCCTCCGCCTGCATAAGGATAGTGCCCGATTCACACTCGACTACATACTCTGCACCATCATCCGCCTCAGACATAAACAGTTCTGCAGCCATATCTATGCCATCCGTAAACGGATTTCTCACCATGACATCAAAACATACCAGCTTTCCGGCCGTGACATGTATATCCTCCACCGGTACAAAATAAGGTCTGTGGACAGTCTGCAAAAGCCCATATTCCTCTGTCGGCACCTCGAATGTATAGCCGCACTCTGTATCATCCTTGACAGCCGCCGTCGGATAAGCATAGAGACTGTCCCGCGGTGTTCCCGGTGCAGGCGCATCGACAAGCACCTTATCGACCCGGTAGTTCTCCCTGTCATGTCCCGGAATAATCGTAACCGCATTGTCCGTCGCATGATATGGATAATCCGGTACATATTCAAAACCGGTCGGTCTTTTACAGCTGTTATCCACCAGAACAATATGCGCCGAATCCTCGCATGCCATAAGCTCACAATTCTTTAAAAGACCATCGTGTACATCATCAAAGACAACCGCCGGTCTCTCATCCTCAACAATATATCCAAGCTTAATATTTTCAAGCTCAAGTCCATCAACATGGCGCGCATACAGTCCATATGCGGGAAGTATTCCCCAGTTGCTCGGTTCAGGATATACGTTGGCAAGCTCCGGCACGTTGAAAGGCGACGCAGCAAAGCATTTTCTGTCTGCATCCCAGCTCATTCTTGGAAGCAGACCCTCATTTTTTAGGAAAAAGTCATTTACAAGCCATGGCAGAACCTGTACCGACGGCTTAGAACCTAGCTGCGAATACTCCCACGCGGTGTTGAGCTGCCTCTGCTCCACTGCATGTTCCATAAGAATACCGCCGCGGTACTCAACATCTATATTCTTGATGCTTACATTCTTTACATGGCTGCTGTCCACACCCATGATAATGATTGGATACCTCGGATCTGCGTCCCTGACAGTGATATTGCTTATCTCGATATTTCTAATTGAGGCAATATTCTTATTTCCAACCGCATTGCCATAAAGACATAAGCTTTTCTTATCTATCTCCCTTGAAAAATCAGGCTCATAGCCTCTGCTCTGATTATTATAAGAGTATTCATAATATTTTCCGTCCTTCTCATAATAATTGGCAGGATTAAGTCTCACCGGCTTCTTCTCATCCACAATATTAAAGTAAGAATGTCCGTCGACAGTTACCTTTCTGGTATAGTTGTATGACGGAACATATCTCATGGCCGGATAAGCGACATATCCTTCCTTATCCGGCAGCACCCATTCCGTATTATCTATTCTTACATTATTTTCAGCGTTGATAAGCTCCGCAGCACTGTTTCCGGTAACAGGAAATCTTCCCCTGTCCCCAATTCTTATATAGATTGGCGAACTGCTCACATTCTCCATTGTACAATCCGTAAACACAATATCAGTCAGAGCCGATGTATCAACCGCTTCAAGTGCGAACCCGCGTGAACGTCTGAAACGCACATTCTTAACCGTCACAAGCTCATAGCCACAGGTTGATTCCGTTCCTAACTTCACCCGTGCGGTCGGACCGCATTTATCCGTTGCCACTACCTTGTCACAGGTATATTTGCCCTGATATACACTCCCGGCATCATATCCTGTAACATCACAGTCCTCTATGTACACGTTATACAGTGGCTTAAGCTCTCCCGCCCCATACGAAGCCTTCATAACGATGGCATCATCGGTCAGCGAATTGAATTTTGAATGAACCACTGTTACATCACGGCAGCAGTCTATATTGAAAGCATCCCTTATAGTGTCCACAAGTATCCCATCCACAAGCATGTTCTCCACGCCCTCACAGATAATGGCAAAATGTCCTGCGTCCACTATCGAAAAATCCTTGAGCACAACATTCCTACAGTTAACAAGGGCAATCCCCTTGTTACCATACCATGTCCCATTATGTCCATTTTCATTGCGGTACAATCCGCCTTCAGGATCCTCCCCTGAAAGAGCGTACCTTGTATATCCATATTCATCCTCATAGCTTCCGTCGATAAGTCCTTCGCCGCATATCATCACATTGGAAAGCTTCTCTCCATATATAAGGCTATTGGCAAAATATGTGTGTCCATGATCCTGAAGCCCTGCATATCTGCGAACCTCCGGCTCATCATAATTACCGCCCTCGCCTTCACAATTCTCATGGCTTGTATGTATCTCACTCCTTGCCGCGCGTATTACCGCTCCCCTGCATATACAGATATTGACATTGCTCTTAAGCCTTATCGTGTATGTCCTGTATTCACCCTCCGGAAAAACAACAGTTCCTCCGTTCACAGAAGCTTCTTCTATCGCCCTGTTAATCGCTGCGGCATTCGCGGCGGGAGGCTCCTCAGAACCTGCACCATAATCCCTTACATCATATTCCTTCTTACCCTTTTCTAACTGCCTCGCCGTTATATTGCAACCCGTGGCACGTTTCACTGTGTCCATGCTATCCTCCTGTTCTCATCTGTTTCACACTTGAACATATACAATAAATGTAATATAATTATTTTGATTAGTCAATAAAAATAAAAGTAACTACTATTCAGAAATGAGGATTTATATGGATACTATCACAATCAAGGTTGACCCATCCGGAAAGGGTGATTTTACAACCATCAATGATGCTCTCGACTCAGTTGAGGCTGTCAATGACAATATACCTGTAAGAATTGAGCTGGCACCGGGCGAATACTATGAAAGACTTGAGATAATCCGTCCGCATGTAACTCTCGTCGGTGAGGACCCGGACACCACCTGTATAACGCACAGTCTCTATGCGCTCATGCTCATGGAGGACGGTACCAAGCGCGGTACCTTCAGAAGCTACAGTGTCTTTGTCGATGCCAACGATTTCACAGCGGAAAATATAACCTTTGAAAATGCTTCCGGTGATGGAAGGGATGTCGGACAGGCGCTTGCCATCTACTCAGAGGGTGACATGGTAAAGTATATCAACTGCTGCTTTCTAGGCTGTCAGGACACCATATTTACAGGTCCGCTCCCACCTAAGGAGCTTAAGCCGGGCGGCTTCATCGGTCCTAAGCAGTTCGCTCCAAGAGTCAACGGAAGGCAGTATTACAAGGACTGCTTTATACGCGGTGATGTGGATTTTATATTCGGAAGTGCCACGGCATACTTTGAGAACTGCGAAATCTTCTCCAACAACCGCGGCGAGGAAATTAACGGCTATGTGACCGCCCCATCAACCCCTGAGGGGCAGGAATACGGCTATGTATTTGAGGGCTGTCATTTCACAAGCAACTGCCCTGCCAACTCCGTATACCTCGGACGTCCGTGGCGCAACTACGCAAAGGCAGTCTTTTTAAACTGTGAGATGGATGCCCACATAAGACACGAAGGCTTCCATGACTGGAACAAGGAAGCCACACACGAAACGGCATACTGGGCTGAATACAACAGCACAGGCGAAGGGGCAAAGGGCGAACGTGCACCATGGGTTCATAAGCTCACCGACGAGGAGGCTGCACACTACAGCCGTATGAATGTACTGGGCTTCTAGTAAATCCATGATTGACGCCTATCAGAAACACAGCTATCCCGGAAAGGAGAAACATGAACTACGCAGAAATCAAAAACGTAGATATAGCCAACGGTCCCGGCGTAAGAATCTCCCTCTTTGTCAGTGGATGTCCACACCACTGCAAGGGATGCTTCAATGAAGTAACCTGGGACTTCACATATGGTAAGCCTTACACGCAGGAAACCATCAATCACATATTGGAACTTCTAAAACCGGACTATATAAAAGGAATCACCTTCCTTGGCGGAGAGCCGATGGCACCATCAAATCAGGAGGCGGTTCTTAATACCATGCGTCAGATTAAGGAGCACTATACCAATAAGGATATCTGGCTTTACACAGGCTACCTTCTTGACACCGATATTATGGGAAAGATGGTTGACACCCTTCCCCACACTAGTGAGATTCTCAGCTATATAGATGTGCTTGTCGATGGTCCATTCATAGAGGAGCAGAAAAACCTGAATCTGCAATTCAAGGGTTCGGAAAACCAGCGGATAATCGATATGAAAAAGACACTCTCCAGCGGAAGCATTGTGCTCTGGAGCGAAGATTAAAAAATGCACCTGCGGCACGATATGTACACTCTTAACTGAACAGACTTTACAGCAGTGACTTTGCCGCGTAAATCAGTGAGTATGTTACATATCGGTTTTGCAGGTGCATTTTTGTCTCTACCCAGCTTGCTCAATCTATCATAAAACAAATACAGCCTCATATACTTTAAAAGTATATGAGGCTGTAAACACAAGTGCAGTCGGCGGGACTTGAACCCGCACCCAAGCAATATGGACTAGATCCTTAGTCTAGCGCGTATGCCAATTCCGCCACGACTGCTTAGTATGTAGTTCGTTGTAATCGCTCTTGCGTCACAACAGAATGTATAATATCACATGTGTTTTCAAATTGCAAGTACTTTTTAAAATTTTTATATATTTTCTTTTCATTTCTTTTCATTTTCCACTTTCCCTTTTCCGATTGTTCAATTATAATAATACTGTATTACTCAATTGATAGTGTAAAATCAGGTTATAAAAACGAAACGAGGTTACTATGAACAACATTCAGATTAAAGTTAAAAAACTTAAAGAAGGTGCCGTTATGCCAACACGCGGCACAGAATACGCTGCCGGTTCAGACTTATATGCATGCATTGATTCACCCGTTGTCATCGCACCGCATGAGACCGTTATGATTGGCACAGGTCTGGCGATGGAGATTCCTGCCGGGTATGCAGGGCTTATATATCCAAGAAGCGGAATCGCCTCCAAGCGTGGTCTTGCACCTGCCAATAAGGTAGGCGTGGTCGACCCGGACTACCGAGGCGAATTTATGGTGGCAATGCACAATCACTCAGAAGCACCTGCCACCATTGAGCCGGGCGAAAGAATAGTACAGCTTGTCATCACACCTTTTCTCACGCCGGACTTTGAGGAGACGGACGAACTCTCCGATACTGTTCGCGGCGAGGGCGGATTTGGTTCCACCGGTGTGCATTAAAATAAAAATACCGGAGTGTGATTGAAAAATCATACACTCCGGCATTTACTATAAGCCTGTAATGAAGGACATTATAGTATGTCTATCATTACAGCTTTTTTTGATTTAAAATTTTAATTCTATATTACCCAAGATGAAACTGTTTGACAATACTTCTGAGTTCTTCAATTGACTGTCTGCACTCCTTGAGTTTTTCGTACCCTTCCGCAGTAATCTCCTGTGTCTCACCGGATTTTTCGGCTATATCATTAATTCCGGCAGAGGACTGCGCCATCATATTGTTAATTCCCGTGGAGGCACCGGATATCTGCTCAATAAGCTCCTCCAGCTTCTGCATTGCTTCCTTCGTGCTACCCATAACGGACTTAAACTCTCCTGCATCCTGCCTGTATTCGGCACCGGCCTTCTTAAAGCTCGCATAATCTCCGACAACCGTATTTTCCATAAAGTCCATTATGGTGGATATACATTCTGTAAGATTGTTAACCGCCAAATTGACCTCACCGACAATCTCATTGATATTGTCAACGCTGTGAAGTGTCTGTGCTGCAAGTGCTCCTATCTCAGACGCAACCACTGCAAAGCCCCTTCCCGCATCACCTGCCCTTGCAGCCTCTATGCTGGCATTGAGTGCTAAAAGATTGGTCTGTGATGAAATATCCTTTATGTCATTGGTCAGTTCATTGATCCGCTTGACCGCCTTCGACTGTTCAACAGCCTCATTAGTCCTATCCTTAATCTTAGAATATACCTCATCAACCTTGCGGCTTGACTCAGTACTTGCCTCCTCCATCGCAACGGCACGCTCCTGTACAAGCTTTGAGTTCTGCTCACCATCCACAGCAAGCTTGTATATCATGCCGGAATTTTTCTTTACCTCCTGGATATTCTTAGAGATATTCTCAGTATTATCAAGTGTCTCCTGCATTCCTGCAGCCAGCTCCTGAGTTGCTGCGGAATTGTCCATGGCATGATCACTGTTAACCTTCATTATATCATCAAGTCTTGTCACACTCTCTACAATTGTTGAATTGGCACTGTCAAGCCGCTCCATAATGCTCCTCAATACCTTTCTCATATCATGTACTGAGTTAGCCATGACTCCGATTTCATCCTTCTGCTGCCTAAGCTTCTTACCCATCTGCGTAGGTGTAAAATCAAGTCTTGAAGTCTGCTGTATGATATCCGTAACATATTTTATAGGTCTTGAAATCATATTTCCTATTAAAATACCTATTCCGGCAGACACCATAAGTGCCAGCACAAGTGCACCTAATATAAGTCCGACCATTCTGTTTGCATCTGCAAATATCTCAGCGTTCGGAGCAGTGAGTACAAGCTTCATTCCATTATCAAGGTTAAAATAGAACATCTGCTTTCTAATATTTTCATACCTGTATATGTATCCCTCTCCCTGCTTTGAGCTATCATTCAAATAGCCCGCTATACCTGACAGAGACGAATCTAAGTCTGCTATATTCTGTGACTGAAGCTTATCCTTATGGTGCATAAGCACACCATCGGCATTCGTTAAAAATGCATAGCCTGTATCATATATTGAGATACCATCAACTTCATCTGTCAGAGTTGAAAAATCAATATCCATTCCTACAATACCTATCGAGGTTCCATTCGAGGCATAGAGCGGAACTACATACGATATCATATATACATTGATATTTTCATTGAGATATGGTTCCATCCACATTGCATGTCCTGCTTTGACCGGCTGATAATACCAGCCGACATGAGCTGAATCGTCCTCATCATACATGGAAAAATCTGTCGGTGTAAGGAGTGTAAATTCATCATTCAGCGAATCCCTGGACATGAATATTCCTGATGTCGGATTGGAATACTGTGGATTGTACCGTACATATGCCGTAACCGCACCATCCGTGTGCGAGGCAAAATTGACTGCCGCATCCGTAATCAGCTCAGTATACTCATCAGCATACTTTTTACTCTTTACAAAAGCTTCATAGTCAAAATCATTGCTGACTGCATCACTCAGAGTATTCACAGACTGTTCAATCTGTGAAATAATACCATTAATCCTCTCTGCATACAGTTCACCTTCCGTCCTCGCCCGTTCCTTAGAATCCTCCGACGCCATCCGGGACGAATTATACATTGCAAGCGTTCCTATTACCGCAGCAGTCAAAAGAGAGCACATCAGAATAGCCATAATAATCTTTGTCCGTATTTTCTTCATAAGCATGCCTCCATATTATGTTTTCACAAACTTATTGTTTACATAATTTTACTCCTGCGTCAAATAATCTGTCAATATAAATATCAAATACTTATTTGTTCTATTGTATGATGTTGGGGTCAAAACATGTGCTATAAACTTAGCATGTATAACGTATTATATTTATGCATATCACGACTTTTGGAAGAAGCTTAGATGTTCTTAGAACTCTGTTCACACACTAGCCAGAACCGGCACGGATGCCGGTTCAGAAGCAATGCATACAAGGATGTATGCCTGCTTCGGTGGCGGACGTATAGAAAGCCTATATCAGAGTTCTTAGAACATCTTGCTTCGTACAACGGAGCTGATATGCATAAATATAATACGTTATACACTCGTAAATTAAGTTGGCATATTTTGACCCCAACATCATTGTATAGAAATAATACGTCCTGTTTCAGCCATCGTTCTATGTGAGATTGAGAGCACTGTTCTGTCCTTTGACACATTTTTCAATGCCTGTAAAACCGTCTTTTCCGTCTCGGCATCGAGATTAGCCGTTATCTCATCAAGCAGTAGGAGCTCCGGCTCTGCCGCCGCGGCTCTTGCAATTGAAAGAAGCTGCCACTGTCCCTGCGAGAATAATCCGTGAGTGCACACTGTATCATATCCGTTCCCAAGCTTCATTATCGTATCATCCAGCCCCGCGAGCCTTGCAGCAGCTTTTACGGCATCGTCCGTAATCGACTTGTCAAACAGCGTTATCTGCTCTTTTACCGTCCCCGGAACCATGTGGAATGACTGTTCAACATAGCCGAACAGTCTTCTTCTCCGGGAATCCTCAATGGTTGACGCTGGCATTCCATTTATGAGCACGCATCCGCTCTGCGGTTCGTATAAGCCAAGCAGAAGCTTGAATATTGTACTTTTTCCCGCACCTGTTCTTCCTGAAAGTGTGGCCTGTTCTCCCTTTCTTATTGCAAAGCTCACATTGTCGAGAACCACATGCTCATCATAACCAAATGTGACATTCTTAAGTTCAACCACCGGTTGTCCATTCAATTCCTCCTGATTTTCAATGCTGTTTCCGGAAATATTTTCTTCTTTATTTTTACCTTCTTTATCTTCGCTGTCAACACGCTCCGCAAGCCTGCTTTTAGTACCATCGTACTTGTTCTTCTCAGGAAGCTCCAGGAACTCATTTATCCTCTTTATGCCGGCGAATGCGGACTGGATTGTCTGTATTTCCATTCCAAGGCTCTCCACAGGTGAGAAAATCTCTGATATATAGTTGATTACAGCAACTGCTGTACCTGCAGACATTCCGAAGAACGCAAGCACACCCGTATTCCCGGACGCAGACAGAAGCATTACAACAGCAACAACCACCGCGTTGAGTATCAGTATGACAGGTGAGTATACAGCATCATAGAAATTGGTCTTCTCCATAGCTCGGTAGCTCTGCCCGATATATGTGTCATACTTTTCCTCCATATACCGTTCCTTCCTAAGGCAGTGGATTGTCCTTATATTATGGATTGTCTCAGGAACATGACCGGAAGCCCTGCCGACTGCCCTTCTGTTTTCAAGCTGTGAGGCAAGCATGTTCTTCTGCACATATCCGGTAAACAGAAACAACACCGGCAGCAGCAATAAAAGCACAATCGCAAGCCCCATATTTTTAACCCATATAACCACAATAATACTGATTATCCTGCATACGTCGGCGAACATGCTTATGATTCCCGATGTGAACAGATTCTCAACTGTATCGACATCACCGACGAACCTTGACACAAGATTTCCCGGTTCCTGCCTGTTGAGCTCATCCGCCGACAGCTTTATAAGCTTTTCCATGAGGCTGCTTCGCACAGCATGTGTTATCTTCTGTCCAAATACGGTGAGAAGTCCCTCCCTTGCCGATTCCATAATACCTGTCATCGCAAGCATAATAAAATAAAAAACAACCATCCTAAGTGGAAGTGTGCTTCCTGTTGTCAATGTATCGACTATATCTCCAAGTACAAGCGGTGGAATCAGCGCCAGCACTACCGCGCCCACAACCGCAATTAAAATGCCTGCGGAAAGAAAACCATAGCCTGTTACTGTATGTAAAATAATGCTTCCAACATGTCCGCCCTTTTTTCTGTCATTTTCACCAGACTTCATCCATACCGCCTCCCTTCTGGTCATTATAAAGCTTCGCATATTCAGGCACTCTGTGCATAAGCTCTTCATGCGTGCCTACCTCCGCTCTGCCGTTCTCAAGCCATATAATCTTATCCAGCTCCGGAAACATATACAGTCTGTGTGAGATAAGAAATACTATTTTATTCCCGGACATACTCCTCAGATTATCATAAACCTGTTTTTCCGTGTTCTTGTCAAGTGCTGAGAATGGGTCATCTAAAATCATGACCGGTCTTTCGTGACATATAGTTCTTGCAAGTGCCAGTCTCTGTGCCTGGCCGCCGGACAGCCTTACACCGCCTGTTCCAACCATTGTGTTCACCCCGGCTTCCATTGCTGCCACCTCACCATCGAAGCACACCTTCCCAAGAAGCTCCTTCTCGTCACTGTCATCGCCAAGAAGTATATTGTTCTTTATAGTATCCGCAAACAACTCCGTGTCATGCCCAAGATAGCCTATCATGCCCGCGCGCTCCACATCAGTAAGCTGCGAAAGCTCCCTGCCGTCAAACTTAATGCTGCCCTCATAAGGGTACTCACATAAAAATACCTTTCCAAAGGTCGATTTGCCGCATGCCACAGGTCCTGTTATACCTATCATCTGTCCAGGCTGTGCCTTGAAGGATATCTTTTCAAATATCTTTTCATCGTCTGCCATATTCGGATATCTGAAGCCAAGCTTATTCACCTCAAGCTCCTTAACAGCTGCTTTATCCGCCTGTATCACATTTCCGGCACCGGCTTTGCTCTCCGCATTTTCCTCTTCACGCTTCATAAGCGGCTTGATTCTCTTCCATGATACCTGTGCCTTATGAACGGCGTTAAAAAGCTTAGCCGCTTTTGATGACTTCACCGACAGCTTGGTAAAGCATGACAAAAATGTGGTGAATGCCGCGATATTCCATAGCTTCCAGCCTGTGCCAAGAACATTTTTTCCGCCAAAATACAGGATAAAGATAACTCCTATCATAGAAATAACCCTGTACAGCGGAGTCATCATCGTGTTCCATATATTTGCCTTCACAGCCGCCTTCTCATACGCCGACAGCCTGCTCTCATAATCGCTTCTTCTCTCCTCCTCACATCCAAACACTCGGTAGGTTATGGCATTTGAAGCCCTGTCAAGCGTCGCATCGCTCAGTATTCCCGACTGCTTCTTGTATGCTGCTCCTGTACGCTGAACCACAACCTTCATCTTCTCTGCAACAACATAAGAAATCGGAGGGAACACAAGACTTATGATTGCCAGTCTCCAGTCATACCACAAAAGCATACCCATATAGGCTGCCATCGCAACTCCGGTATCAAAAATCTCTGTTGTGAACTTTCTCATACCTTCCACGCAGTCATCTACATCAAGGATTGCCTTGGTCATGACATTTCCAACGCCCTCCTCATTTATCTCCTGCCTGCTCTTTCTCACAAGGCTTCCATACAGCACATGCTTCATCCTTCTGTTGACATTGTTCGCAAAACGTCTCACATAAAAACGCTTAATATACCTTGAACCCTGCACTATTCCTGTGACAACCACGTAGACAAGCACAAGGATGAGCATATCATTAAAGTTCTTCCTTCCGCCAAGAATGTCCACAAGGCAGCCTGTCATAAGACCCTCAAACCACGGACCCGCAAGAAGTCCCAGATTGTACACAAATCCCGACACCGTCACCGCTGTAAGAACTCCCCACTCAGCCTTAAAATAAGAACTTATCCTGTCTGCGTTAAAATTATCAGCATCAAAATTTTCTTTTTTCATAAGTCCTTTCTTCCTTGTCCTATTACTAAAAAAGATGTACTATCAACCAACCAGATGATAGTACATCTTTTTTATAATGTCAATCTATGATATAACGCAATTTACAGCTTGAACCTTATAGCTATTACTTCGCAATAATCTCCATGAGCTTGTTGCTTCTCTCGATAAATGCACTCATGCGCTCCGGCTTAAGAGGTGCGTGTGCAAGCTCTGCAAGATCATATAACTGCTCACAGAAGATTGCTGTGTTCTCTCCCTCCGGATTAGCCTCAACATACTGTACAAGTGGGTGCTTTGCATTGAGGACAAGTGTCTGTCCCTCCTGTCCGAACATTGAAGGATCCATGCCATACATACCGTACATCTTCATCATATCCTGCATACGCTTTGAATCCTCGGACACGGTAATCATTGAAGCAATCGACTCATTCTTCAGTTTTTCAAGCTTGACAGCAAGCTTATCGTTGCCAAGAGCCTTCTTAAATACTTCTGAGAGCTTGTCCTCTCTATCCTTGAGCGCCTTAGCCTCGTCCTCTGTCTGCTCCTCCTTAAAGGTCTCTGTAAGGTCGGAATCAATACTTAAGAACCTGACGCCCTCATTCTTCTGCTCAATATGATTGATGAATGCCGAATCAATGTTGTGTGTGAGTATAACAGCGTCTAAGCCTGCCTCCTTAAACATCTTTATATACTGACCCTGCTCTGTCTCATTCTTTACATAGAATACAGTGTTCTCATGCTTCTCCTTGTTCTCCTCAAGGCACTCAGGAAGTGTGAGATACTTGCCATCAAGGTTCTTAAAGAGGATATAATCCTTCATCTTATCATAGAACTTGTCATCCTTTAAGCAGCCGTACTTGATGAACGGGTTAATGTCATCCCAGTACTTCTCATAGTTCTCCTTCTCAGTCTTGTACATACCGGTGAGCTTGTCGGCAACCTTCTTGGTGATATAGTCGGAAATCTTCTTTACAAAACCATCATTCTGAAGTGCACTTCTCGATACATTGAGAGGAAGATCAGGACAGTCGATAACACCCTTTAAGAGCATAAGGAACTCAGGAATAACCTCCTTAATGTTATCAGCGATGAACACCTGATTGTTGTAAAGCTTTATTGTTCCCTCTATTGTATCATACTCAGTATTTAACTTAGGGAAATATAAGATACCCTTTAAGTTAAACGGATAGTCCATGTTAAGGTGAATCCAGAAAAGCGGCTCCTTGTAATCCTTAAATACCTTGCGGTAGAACTCCTTGTACTGCTCCTCTGTGCAGTCATTAGGATGCTTTGTCCAAAGAGGTGTTGTATCATTTATAGGAACCGGTCTCTTTACAATCTTAAGCTTCTTAGAAGCCGGAACTGTCTCAACTGTCTCCTTTGTTCCATCCTCCTTCTCAATCTCCTCAGTCTTAGCTTCCTCAACGATTGTCTCCACAACCTTATCTGTGTCAAGAAGCTCATCCTCGTTGATTGTCTGGTACTGCTCACCTGCGTCCGCATTCTCAACATATATCTCAACAGGCATGAAGGAACAATACTTCTCTATAACTTCCTTTGCACGGTACTCATTGGCGAACTCATTGCACTCCTCAGACAGATAGAGAGTAATCTCAGTACCTCTTGTTGTCTTAGTACCCTCTTCCATATCATACTCTGTACCGCCATCGCACTCCCAGTGAACAGGCTTAGCTCCCTCCTGATATGAGAGTGTGTCTATTGTGACACGGTCAGCAACCATGAATGCCGAATAGAAACCAAGTCCGAAATGTCCGATAATCTGATCCTCGTTAGCCTTGTCCTTGTACTTCTCAAGGAATGCCTCAGCTCCTGAGAAAGCTATCTGGCAGATGTACTCATTGACCTCGTCTGCAGTCATACCAAGACCATTGTCGATAAACTTGATTGTCTTATCCTTAGCACTTACAATAACCTTAACCTGATACTTGTTGTCCTCCGGTGCACTGTACTCGCCCATGAGTTCAAGCTTCTTGAGCTTCGTTATTGCATCACAACCATTGGAGATAAGCTCTCTGTAGAAAATATCATGGTCTGAATATAACCACTTCTTGATTATAGGAAAAATATTGTCACTGTTAATTGATAAACTACCATGTGTATTAGCCATTATCATAACCTCCGTATACTGAATTCATCATTTTTTATTTCACAATTTTATATAGCTGCACCTTATTTTAGCACTCTCAAGCTGCAACAGTTATATAGTAATACCTGTTTTTGTAAATGTCAACACTTTTTAGCACTCATTTGTCGCGACTGCTAATAATTTTATATTTTTTTAATATTTTCCCAATATATTGCCTTGTTTAATACACAATTTTGTCTTATACTTAACATAAAAATAATTTTAAAGGATTGACAATGAACAAGGATTTAGAATTTATCGATATCGACTTAGATAACAGCAGCACAAAGCCTGCCATAAAAGGAACCTCACAGAATAAAAATAATAGAAATAATGTATATAATGTAGACAATTCGAACAGTTCCGGCATTTCAGACAATGCAGGCAATTCAGATAATATAGCTACCGTAAATAATGCAGACAACAGCTACAACGCAAATACTGTAGATGACTATGACAGCGAATCAGATGACGATTTCCATTATAAAATATCAAATGAAGCCCTTGAGGAGACGGAGGATACAGATACAGATGATACCGACGATACACCTGATGATGCAAAAAAGAAGAGTCGCAAATCACATATCATGCGTGAGATAGCCAGCTACATATTCATTGTGGCGGCAGCATTCGCACTTGCCTGCCTGTGTAACCGCTTTCTGATAGTCAACGCAAGAATACCTTCCGGCTCCATGATTCCCACAATCACTCAGGGAAACAGAATCATAGGCAACAGACTTGCATACATAAAATCAGAGCCACGCCGTGGTGATGTTGTAGTCTTCTACTACCCTGATGATGAATCGCAGAAATTCATCAAGAGAATCATCGGTCTCCCCGGAGAAACCATTTTCATTTCCGATGGTATTGTATATATTGACGGACAGCCTCTTGATGAGAGTGCCTATCTCACTGCGGAGACCTACGGTGTGAGTGGTCCATTCACAATTCCCGATGACTGCTATTTCATGATGGGTGATAACCGCAACAGTTCAAACGATTCGCGTTTCTGGACAAATCATTTCGTACATAAGGATAAGATAATAGCCAAAGCTCTTTTCTGTTATTATCCTTCATTCCACGCAATTCACTAGGCATATACCTATCAGATGTACAGCCAACAGAATATATAAGCTATGGCAAAAATAACCTGCCCACAATCACATAGGCAGGTTATTTTCATTAATATCATTTTTCTTACATAATGCATTTGTAAACGCATATTATGATTCGTTAATGTCATTTTAAGCTACAATGCATGTCTTAACACATGTCAATTCATAGTGTCCTTCAGTATCCTTATTCCTGTGAACTGAGCTTCTCCCATTGTCTGTCATCTATAATCAGCTCAACGCCATCCGAAAAATCTCCAAGGTGTTTTTCAAACTGCTCATTGCGCCTTTTCTGAATTATGCTCTCCGTCTGGCTCTCCGCCTTCCCTGTGACATTGTCATCTATGCAGTAAATCAGATACCAGCCATTGGTACAGCTTACAATATCGCTAATCTGTCCGGTGTCAAGATTAAAAGCCGCATCCTCAAAGCTCTTTTCAAGTTCTCCCCGCCCTATCTGTGCAGTGTAATCAGGAATATCACTGTACTTAGAAACCAGTGCGGTAAAATCCTCCCCCGCTTGAAATTCCTCAAGCGCTTTCTCAAGCTTCTCTACCTTAGAAGAAGCATCCCCTGATTTATCAGAATATATGTACTGTATCCTGATAACACGCGCTTCATCTACACTCACCTGCGTATCTACACTTCTTGTAAGCTCATCATACACCTTATCCGACAGAACCATCATCGCAAAAAGCTTCCTAAGCTCATCCCTTTTTATATAAGCTATATCCTCTGAATGTTCATCATAAAAAGCATCCGCCCGGGCTGTGCAGTCTGCCAGCTCCGAATCACTCAGTGCGATATGCTTATCATCGGCAAGCATATTCACAAGCACAAGCCTGGCTGCCATATCTAAGACCATATTATCGACATGAGCTTTAAAAGAACGATTTGCAAGCTCCATAGTCCAGATATCGGACGTAAGTGCATTTTCATATCCGGTTCTGACAGCCTCAAGGAGCACCCGCACCTGAGCAGATGTTATATATTCATCCCCGCCTCTTATTACAGCTTCATCCCCGGAGCCGGTTGTAAGTGTAAATGTATATCCATTTATAGTCGCCTTAGTTCTGCCTGAACTACACCCACAGCTGCAAAATACAGTGAATATAAGGATACACAGACATAATCGTACTCTTATTCTAGCCTTCAACATAAAGATATCTGCCATCCGGCAAAACAAATACTTCTAATGCATCGGAAGCATCCCCCATCTCCTCGTCATCTATTCCCTCTTCTCTCCAGAAGTCCCTAAGCTCCTTCTCCGAATTAAAAACCTGTGCAAAACAATCCTCAAGGAATTCCATTGCCTCATCCACCGTCTCCGCAACAGGCTCATCAAAAAGCCTGCCCTGATCCTTTAAAAATACCTCTGCACACATTTCATCAATCTCGTTCATATTAAAACCTCCACATTTTTTACTTCTCAAGTTCTTCAATTATAGCAATCAGGCTGTTCTCAACGCACTCTGTCTCATACTGTGCGTATTCCTTTACCTTTTCTACAGCCTGCTTCATGACAACAGGATGACCGACAGCCTGAAACATTTCTATGTCATTGAAATTATCTCCGAATGCAACGCACTCTTCAGCATCAAAATGCATAAGACGCTGTATCGTTTTTATAGCGCTGCCCTTATTAACCCCTTGTGCCGTGTAATCAAGCCACTGCTTTCCCGACACGCATGCCTGTGCACGTCCGGCAAATTCATTAAGAAAAAAATCCTGCGAATTCTGAATCCCGGCAGGGTCATATACAGATATCTTCACATAATCCTCTCTTATATGCTCTAAATCATCCACCAGACATATATCATTCCTCACAATATCTCTCATTCTGACAAGATATGCCTCCGACTTAGGCTTAAGGTACGAAGTCCTCTCCCCTGAGACAAGCACCTCGCACTGTCCAACCCCGGTTATAGCTCTTATAATCTCTCTGCCAAGCCCGGTATCCATAGGAGTCTTATCAACAAGCTTATCCTTATATATGATGACTGAACCATTTTCACAAATATACATCATATCATCCGCCACATCGCCAAAAAGCCTCTTAAGATTCGGATATTGCCTTCCACTCGCCGCACAAAAAATAATTCCATTGTCATTAAGTCTCTTTATAAGCGGAATGAGCTCCTGTGATACCTTCTGTGCACCATTTAACAGAAGTGTGCCATCCAAGTCGCTCGCAATAAATTTTATTCTTTTCTCTTTCACTTTAAAACCACCTGTACTGCATTATTTCCCGATAATCAGAAAATGCATTCCCTCATAATTCTTCCTATCGGAAGCCCGACAACATTGTTATAATCCCCATCAATCTTTACAATAAATTCAGCAAATAAGCCCTGAATTGCGTAGGAACCCGCTTTATCCATCGGCTCTCCTGTCGCAACATAAGCCTCAATCTGCTCATCTGTCATCGGTGCAACAAAAACCTTCGTCTCCTCGACGAATGTCCTTGTCTGTGCAATTCCTTCCTTAAGATATACCAGTGAAACTCCCGTGTATACACTGTGCTGCTTTCCCTGAAGAAGCTTAAGCATTCTCACAGCGTCATCCTTATCCTTCGGCTTTCCCAGTATCTCATCCTTATATGCGACAATGGTGTCTGCACCTATAACCAGCACATTCTGTCCGTCACCATCATTCCCGCTCTTATCATCAGATAGCGAATCCATAGCAGCCTTGTACACCAGCTCCCTCGCCTTCTGCGATGAGAGCTCCATGACTATCTCCCATGGAATCTTACGCGTGATTACCTCTTCGCAATGGCTTGGCATAACTTCAAATTCAAGTCCCATCTGCTTTAAAAGTTCCTTGCGTCTTGGTGATGCGGACGCAAGAATTATTTTGTTCATATCGCGGATCGTCTTCATCCGATACATCCTCCAAAATACCTATGTTTATCATTTTCTATGTTTAACATTTTCTATTCTTATCAGAATGATTATAATGCATACTCACATAACCGTCAATTCATAAATAAATAGAAGAGTGCATGAAAAATGTAATCCATTCTTCACACACTCTTTAAAAGACTTAGCTTTCAGGCATTTTCTTCAAGCTCCACATCATCCAGCTTGACGTCTATGCCTCTTGTCTCAACCGGGGTCGAAAACACAATCTGGGTACTCGTCCTTCCGAATTTCTGAAGCTGTCCGATAAATGTATCAAGCTCCTGCGTACTTGGAAACATCACCTTAAGCAGCATTGAAAAATCACCTGTTACGCAGTTACATTCAACAACATTCGGACATGCCTTTACAAATGGGTAAAACTCCGGCTTCTGTGTCGGCATGACATCCAGATTGATAAATGCCGTTATATGGTATCCCAGCTTAAACGGATTCACCTTTGCCTCATAGCCTGAGATAATCTGCTCCTTCTCAAGCCTCTCAATTCTCGCCGAAACGGCAGGTGAGGATAAAAATACCTGCTCCGCCAACGCCTTCAACGGCATTCTCGCATTCTTCTGAAGTAGTGTAATTATTTTTTTATCAATTCTGTCCATATAAGCATTCCTCCGAAAATAAAAAAGACAATATCTCCGCCAGCTTAATAAAAATAAGCACATACGGCAAATATTGTCTTCTTTGACATTTAATATTAATTTTTTAAACTTAAATACATAATACATTACATTAATTAAAATATCAAGTTTTTTTTATAATTATTTTGTCTCGATAAAATTTTATCTGCATCCATTATTTGATGACACTGTAAAATCATTCAAACCGAATTTCAAAACTACCGCATATCCCATAAGCCTCCGCCTGATTATGATTGCTTTTTCGTCATGTATATGATATTTTGTAATTGAAGCAGCTTCAGACACCAGAATATTTCTAAAAAGAATAATATAGCACTCTACATTATCGGTGCAGAAAGAGGAGAATATGTCTAACAAAAATAATAATGAGGATTACATGAATGAGTTTGAGGAGGGTACAGTAACACTTTCCCTCGATGACGGAAAAGAAGTAGAATGTGGTATCGTTGCGGTATTCCCTGTCGGTGAGCAGGACTATATCGCACTTCTCCCACTTAACGATGAGGACGCAGCCGACGGCGAAGTGTATCTCTATCAGTATTTTGAGGATGAAAACGGAGAGCCATCACTCGGCAATATTGAGGATGACGAAGAGTATGAGCGTGTTGCGGATGCATTCGATGAGCTTATGGATGAGGATGAATACGCAGAGCTCTTAGCAGACGATGAGGATGAGGAATAATCCTCACCCCCCTGAAAAACATTACCCTGAATAATTGGTACCTGAGCGGTTCCATCTGTAACCACTTGTGCCCCTGTTAAAGCCTCCGCCAGCGGGGGCTTTTTCGTTGTCCTTTGGCTTCTGCGCTGTATACAGACCAGCCTCTATGAGGAATCTGCTCACCTCAAGATTCTTATTGTACTTCTCGCTCGCACTATATATATACAGCCGGCTCTTTGCACGCGTCATTGCCACATAGAACATTCTGCGCTCCTCCTCAATGTCTGAGTCAAGCACGGCTTTCCTGTGCGGACACACACCCTCATTGGCATCTATAATGAAAACCGTGTCAAACTCAAGTCCCTTGGAGCTGTGCATTGTAGTCAATGTAACCCTCGGCACGCTTTTGTCCGGAACCTCATGTACACGCTGTCTGTATTCGCTCACCGCCCTGTCCCACTCCACAAAGGTATTGTGTTCTCTCGCACTCTCATGGATGTCATTTAAAACATCAAACAGCTCATCCGGCTGAATATGATGGTTTAGCGCATAATCCGCAATATACTCATCGTATCCTATTCCGCGTCTTATATAGTTGACAGCTGCGTATGGGTTAAGCTTTGCCACCATGGCAAGGTCGTCCTTTAATTTCATTATGCGCTCCACCATCCACTGCTTGTCCTCGTAGTATGAGCACAGCTTATCAAGGTCTATCTCCTCGTCTGTGAGATAATCCCTGCCTATGTATCTCTTCGGCTTATTGCACACCGAAATGAAATCAGCCCTGTTAGCAGTGCCAAGAGCCAGCCTTATGTATGCAAAAATATCCTTGGCTATCCAATGCTCAAACATATCCGGCAGCTTATCCCTTATCTGAAACGGAATCCCATTCTCCATGAGCCTTCTTACCAGCGAACCGATTCCCGCTGAGGTTCTGTACAGTACAGCTATGTCACTGTAGCTTTTCTTCTCCCCATGCACAAGCGCCTTTATCCTCTCGCACACCTCGGCGTACTCATCGATAAAATCCCTGGTCTGCCTCACAATCACGGCTCCGCCGCCCTGCTTGTCCGTTCTTATATTCTTCTTGTATCTTTTATTGTTGAATCTTATGACGTCTCCCGCCGCCTTCACAATCTCCGGTGTGGAGCGGTAGTTCACATCAAGCACAACCTTACCGGCATTTCTGTAGTCATTGCCGAAGTTGAGCATGATATCCGGCTTGGAGCCTCTGAAGCCATAGATGCTCTGGTCATCATCCCCGACAATGAACAGATTATTCTCCGGCTGTGCAAGAAGCCTTATCGTGTCATACTGAATCTTATTGATATCCTGAAACTCATCGATAAGAATATACTTAAACTTGCTCTGCCATGCAGAAAGAATGTCCCTCCGCGCTGTGAGAAGCTCGTAGGCATAGCACAGCATATCCTCAAAATCTATCTTTCTGCTGCCGCGCAGCTTACCGGAATACTCCTCATAAATGCTCCTGAATACATCCGAAGGACAGTTGGTTGAATAGTAATTCTCTATGGCGATTCTGTCCGACTTGACACGGCCTATCTCACCAAGCACATTCCCGACAAACTCACGCTCATCCTCAATGTCCAGCTCATGCCTTGTAATCGCATTTTTAACAATGGAATATCTTTCCTCCTCCTTCACGATGTTCGATGCTGAAAGGTTATAAGCATGCTTTAATATAGTAAAAAATACCGCATGAAATGTTCCAAACGTCACGTTTCTGCCTCTGTTATCATCCATAAGCCTGTAAAAGCGTTCCCTCATCTCCTCCGCAGCAGCTTTCGTAAACGTAATCACAAGAATATTAAGCGGATTGACTCCCTGTTCAATCAAGCGCTTAACCCTCCTTGTGATTACAGTAGTCTTGCCTGAGCCAGGTCCTGCAAGCACCAGCATAGGCCCCTCTATATGATTGATTGCGTTATTCTGTGCTTCATTAGACTGCATTTTACCCCTCATTTCTCCTAGGAATTGCTGTATAGTATCCGTATATATGTGTATCTTAAAACATTCTACCCACCATGCGCCGGCATGTCAAGCTATGCAGGCTTATATAAATACATACTGACGCATATCATGACATACTGACGCATATCATGACATACTGGCGCATATCATGACATACCGGCGCATATCATGACATACCGGCGCATATCATGACATACTAACATATGCAACAGTGCCCTGACTCATGCCACTCCATGTCCTGACATGCCGGTGTTTAGTCATGCTATGATATGGCAGAAAAACGAAGCCCGCATTCTTTTTAGCTACAGCAGGCTCCGTCTCGTGGTTATCAATAAATATTCAGATCAGTAACCGTTATCTGCTCACAAATGTAGCACATTCTGTCTCAGAAGATATCATAGCATGTGTCCCGGTCACATCGACATGCTTTGCTGTACAGTTCTTATCATCATTGTAACGGCACTTAACCGCATCGCAGATGATATTTGTAACCCTCTTAGGCTCACATTCGCATGCAGATGTCACTCTTGGGCTTCCGCATTCGCAGAATGAGGCACAACAGGTAGCTGATGAACTCTCAGCCATTGTTCCTTCCACCTTGATTCCGTCTCTCTTACAACAATTACAGTCATTGTATGCACAACTCTTTACACCACAAGCTAAATCATTCATGTCCACACCTCCAATAATAATATACAACGAAAAATCATTGCATGATTAGTATGGAACAGAATTCGTTTTTTATTCCTGAACAGTGACAATTTTCTTAAATATATGTATTGATGTCAGATTTCATATAATTAAGCGTATACATATTTTATCAAACATTGAGTCCATGAATCATCTTTATTTCAAAACAATTTATCAATAAGCATGAATACTCCGAACAAAACAGGCTGGTGCGCAAGATATATTATCATGGTATGTCTTCCGATAAAAGCAAGCGGTCTGCAAAAATTATTGTATAAAAATCCCGGAAGCTTTTTACTTTTTAAAACATAACCACCCATTGCACCCGACAGGAACAAAAAGCCCCACGGAATAACCGGATAATAGTCGGCGGAAAACAGCTTCTGCGAAAATCCCATTATGTACAGAAATATATTTTTTCCTCCATAGAGGAAGCCCGGCATAGGAATGCGCCGGTACATAAGCTGTATATAACCATCATATATATCCCTGCATACAACAAACAAAAACAAAAATACTAACATCCATATAAGACGTCCATACACTTTTTCTTTGTCAAATGCTTCCCTTTTCACAGCCTTTTTCCCTGATATATATCCGCATAGTCCATATATAACCATCATCGTTCCAAGAAGATGAAGAATGCCGAAAATAATCGTCTGCGAAGGCATTATAGTTATAGTCACAACAGACAACAGCAAAGCTATAGCAACCGTCTTTACGCCCCTTTTCAGATTGCTGCGCGAAAAATTACATGATATGCCCGATATCAATATAAGTGAACCGGACATGCAGTCGCGTATGGTAGAAAACCAATCTGAATACAGATATGGTATCTCATGTCCTAAAATATCATTCAAATCATACATGAAATGGTAATAGACAACATATATTATCAGTATTCCCCTTATTATATCAAGAAGATGTATTCTGTTATTTTTATCTTTTCCTGTCAAGCGGTTCATCCCAATCCTCATTTTTCTTTAAAATGGACTGTTATTTCATATCCTCCCGGACAAAAGCCTTCCGTATCTCCACACCCATCTGTCTGCAAGTCATGCCGGAATATAGGACATCTATATTTAACATGTTATCACAATGTATCATCTTTAGCAACATAATATTCCGGGAAACTTCACAGAACAGTGACTAATTACACAGATCCAAATTAAAAGCCCCATTTTAACAGGCTGTCCATGCCGGCATTTTCCACCCACATTTTTCCGGACAATATAAAATGATTCGGATATCAAAACATCCCCATTTTAGCTATGAGTGTATAACGTATTATATCTATGCATATCAGAATAAATTAACTTCAAAAATAAATGTAATGCGTTGACTTTTCATTCACGCTGTTATAAACTGTTTTAGTTCCTGCAATACAGGAACTGTGATATCATAGCGGTTCAGGCATTATTCTTAATGTCTGCTAAGAGGGAAGCAGGTGGAAGGCCTGAACGAACCCGTCGCTGTATAGGAATAGTCCGTCCAACGCTTGTGCCGTGTAAAAGTCACTGGGTTATTTTCCCGGGAAGACGTGGATGGGTGCCATGTCCTGAGTCAGAAGACCTACCCTATGTAAATAAATATATGTCTGCGTGGATCCGGACATTATTTCATCACGCAAAAATACAATCTATTATTTAAGGAGAAAACAAATGAGCAAAAAGAACAAAAAGATTTTATTCGGTGTTCTTGGCTTAGTTGTAGCTGTTGTAGTTCTGGCACTGCTCTACATCAACTTCAGACCTCAGCCAAAGGATGCAGGTGGCAGCAAAACCATCACATTAACTGTAGTATTCGCAGACGAAAGCACCAAGGAATTCACTATCAAGACCAATGAGGACTTTCTTCGCGGTGCTCTTGAGCAGGAGAACCTCATCGCAGGAGACGAATCCGATTGGGGCTTATACGTCAAGACTGTTGCCGGTGTGACCGCAGATGATTCCGCAAATCAGTACTGGGCACTCTATATCGGTGACGATTATTCCCAGACAGGCGTTGATACAACACCGGTCAACGATGGTGACTCCTTTAAGTTCGTAATTGAGTCATATTAAAATATCGTAAATTGTCATGAAATATACAACCTTTGAAATAGTAATACTTGGAATGCTTGGAGCTATCGCCTGTGTATGTCAGGTGGCTTTGAGCTTCCTTCCCAATGTAGAGGTTGTGTCCATACTTTTCATTGTTTATACCAAGGTCTTTGGAAAAAAGGCTCTCTTCCCGATATATGTATTTGTTCTTCTGGAAGGAATCTTCTGGGGCTTTGGAAGCTGGTGGATAATGTATCTTTATATATGGGCTGTTCTGTGGGGCATAACGATGCTGTGCCGCCGCAACGATTCCTCAATTACATGGGCTATAATCAACGGCGCTTATGGGCTTAGCTTCGGTGCACTGTGCTCCATCACGCAGGGTGTGATGTTCGGTATCGGTTCAGGCTTTGCTTATTTTATTAGCGGAATTCCTTTTGACATTACGCATTGTATAGGCAATTTTTTTACAGCATTGTTTCTGTATAAGCCTCTTACAATTTTGCTCTCAAAAGCAAGGAAAATGCTTGTAAAATAACACTTATTGACGTAAAATAAATATAAATCCGGGGTTGCCTTATCCGGCAGCCCCTTTTGTTTTACAGGATGATTCTATACTAATAACGTTGCTGCTTTTGTTCGCAGCAGAATCGAGGTTACTATGTCAGAAAAATATGTTGCATATGTCGGATCATATACACATGATTCAAGTAAAGGAATAACCATCTTAGATGTTGACAACGAAGCCGGACGAATGGCTTACCGTGAAGAGGTGATAGTCAACAATTCATCGTATCTGATTGTATCCCACAGTGGAAGATATCTTTATTCTATAGTGGATGAGGGTATTGCCTCCTTCAAGATTCTTCCGGACGGAGGACTTGAGTACATGACCACCTCATCAATAAAGGGCATGAGAGGCTGCCATCTTTCAATGACAAAGGCAGATGACTATATATTCGTATCCGGTTACCATGACGGCAAGCTTACAGTCCTTCACGTAAACGAGGACGGAACCGTCGGCACTATAACAGATGAGATATACCACAGGGGAATGGGAAGTATCGCGGAGAGAAATTTCCGTCCTCACATCAACTGCTCCGTTCTCACACCTGATGAGGACTTATTATGTGTATGCGATATAGGTATGGATCAGGTCAAGCTCTATGATTTCAATAAGGCTACAGGCAGGCTCAAGCTGTCCGACATCATACGCTGCCAGCTCGAGTCCGCTCCGCGTGAGATTACCTTCAGCCCGGATGGAAAATTCGCCTATATCGTATGCGAATTGAAGAATTACATTGACGTATACAGGTATACCCCGGATGCCAGGACACGTTTTGAGTTCGTGCAGAATATCTTCACTGTCCGTAAGGGACATAAGGAGAATACCGCTGCTGCTGCAATTCAGGTATCCAAAAACGGCGATTATGTATTATGCTCCAATGCCGGCGACAATAGCGTTACAATCTATTCAACAGACAAGGAATCAGGTCTTTTAACCCTTAAGAACAGTCTTCCTATAAGCGGCGACTATCCTAAGGATATCAACCTGTTCCCCGATGAGAAACACCTTGTATCGGTTAACCATGAATCCGGTTCATTGACATTCTTTACTATCAACTATGAAAAGGGGCTTCTGGTAATGAACGGCAATCCGATAAAGATTGATACACCTAACTGTATCACAATACATAAGCTTGCATAATATTGAATTAATCAGACACTCCGTATTTTATAAAATGTAAAAAAATCATGGAATAAAAAAGCTGAGACAGTCCTTATATAAGCTGTCTCAGCTTTTTTGTATATTTTGACATTATTGTATGCCGCATTTTCTATATATGCAGAATTACTTTTTCTGTCCCTTGGAATCCCTTTTAGAAAGTCTCAGTTTTTTCAACGAGATATCCTTATCCCTGTACTGAATAGATACATCAGCCTCCTCTGGTATAATGTACACTTCGTCAACATTATCACTATCGTCAACCTTCATACCACGTACACCGACTGCGCTCTTCTTCTTCTCTGGTATCTCTTCAAGCATAAACTTAAGAAAATAGCCGTTCTCCGTCTGAAGCACAACACTCTGTGTATTCACTGTGCTGACAACCTCAATGCTCGTCACAAGGTCGCCCTCCATAAGCTTAGTGGCGGCAACTGTCCTCTTAGATACATCAAATTCCGAACCATCAACAAGCTTCATCATAGCCTTCTTGGTTGTAAACAACAGCTTCCTGCCTGCAAGCAGACTGTTACAGCATAAGAATATAATCTCCTCACCCGCACTGCTGTAGTTGCCAAGATTGTCAATAGGAGTTCCCTTGTCGCGGAACTTCACAAACGGTATATCCCTCACCTTTATCTGATGGAGATTTCCATTGTCGGTAAAAATACATATCCTGTCGGTGTTCATACAGTTAAACACATACTTATTCTCCGCATGAACTGCCTCCCTGTTTCTATCATAGGCTGCCGTGTCTATTGTCTTAGCATACCCGAAACGATCCATGAGGAATACAACCTCCTGCTCAACAAGCTTCTGCTCCTCGAACACTGCTGCCTTTCCATCCTCTATGATTGTCCTTCTAGGGAGCGCATACTCTTTCTTGATATTGTCTAAATCCTTCTTGATAACCTTCACCATAGTTCTTCTGCTGTTCAGTATATCCTCGTATTCAGCAATCCTGGCAAGTGTCTCCTCATACTCCTTCTCAAGTGCAAGAATCTCAAGACCGATGAGCTTATAAAGGCGAAGCTCCAATATAGCGCCTGCCTGTTTCTCGGTAAAATGGAGCTTGGAAGCATCCTTGCGTGATTTCTCAGTCTTAAAGCTAATACCCTCCGTATTTCCGGTAATCAGACAGTCCTTTGCCATCTTAAGGTTCCTGCTGCCCCTCAGTATCTCGATAATCAGGTCAATTATATTGCAGGCGCGTATGAGTCCTTCCTTAATCTCCTTATTTTCAAGTTCCTTATTCAGAAGCGTGGTATATTTTCTTGTGGCCAGCTCGAACTGGAAGTCAATATGATGTGTAATTATCTGCTTAAGTCCGAGTGTCTCCGGTCTTCCATCGACAATCGCAAGCATGTTAACACCGAATGTATCCTCAAGCTTCGTCTTCTTATACAGCATATTGATAAGCTTATCTACGTCCACATTCTTCTTAAGCTCTAAGACAATGCGTATTCCCTCCTTGGAGGACTCATTGGATATATCCGTTATGTCCTGTGTCTTTTTAGTCTCAATAAGGTCCACAACATCTGATATGAACTTACCTATGCCTGCACCTATCATGGTATACGGAATCTCAGTTATGACAAGCCTATCCTTATCGCCCTTCTTAGCTGCCTGCTCGAACTCAACCTTGCCGCGGAGCTTAATTCTTCCCGTACCACTCTCATAAATATCAGGAAGCTCACTCTTATTTACAACAAGTCCTCCCGTAGGAAAATCCGGTCCTATAATATACTGCATAAGCTCCTGTGTTGTGATATCCGGATTATCCATACATGCTTTTACAGCATCTATAACCTCACCAAGATTATGGGTAGGTATATTCGTTGTCATACCGACTGCAATACCCTCAGAACCATTGACCAGAAGATTCGGAACCCTTACCGGAAGAACCACAGGCTCTTTCTCCGTCTCGTCAAAGTTCGGCATGAAATCTACCACATTCTTATCAAGATCGGCAAGATATACATCCTGTGTGAATTTCTTGAGCTTAGCCTCCGTGTATCGCATAGCCGCAGCTCCATCCCCTTCAATGGAACCGAAATTACCATGCCCGTCGACTAATGCCATTCCCTTCTTAAAATCCTGCTCTAACACAACAAGCGTGTCATATATTGAGCTGTCACCGTGCGGATGATATTTACCCATCGTATCTCCAACGATACGCGCCGATTTACGATGCGGCTTATCATAGTTAAGTCCAAGCTGTTCCATCGCATAGAGCACACGTCTCTGCACAGGCTTAAGCCCATCGCGTACATCCGGCACGGCACGCGCCGTAATTACGCTCATCGAATAATCTATGTATGATTTCTGCATCAGCTCAGAATACTCTGTCTGCATAATCTGCTCTGCCATCTTATATCCTCACTTTACATTCTAATTTATCTGCTTCATGTGGTCAAAACATGCTATATATACACTTGTATATTAAATCGGTATGTTTTGACACCTATATGTAATTGCCAAAACCCTTATGCAAGGTCAAGCTCCGCATCATGCGCATGCTCGTGGATAAACTCACGGCGCGGTCCGACATCGCTTCCCATAAGCATTGAAGTCACATCGGATGCCATCTTCGCATCCTCTATCTCAACACGCTTAAGTATTCTTGTCTCAGGATTAAGTGTAGTCTCCCAGAGCTGATCCGCATCCATCTCACCAAGTCCCTTATATCTCTGGAGCGTGAAATTACCTGTATGCGTCTTTCTGTACTTCTCAAGAGCCTTATCATCATAGAGATATTGTCCCTCTCCCTTCTTAGGGACTACCTTATACAGTGGAGGTGTTGCAAGATATACATGTCCCTCCTGAATAAGCTCAGGCATGAATCTATAAAAAAACGTGAGAAGCAAGGTTGCTATATGTGCGCCATCAACGTCGGCATCAGTCATTATGATAATCTTATTGTATCTGAGCTTGGTTATATCAAAATCATTGCCATATCCTTCAGAGAATCCACATCCAAAGCTCGTTATCATGGTCTTAATCTCAGCATTTCCAAGCACCTTGTCCATCGTTGCCTTCTCGACATTGAGAATCTTACCTCTTATGGGAAGAATAGCCTGTGTACGTCTGTTTCTTGCCGTCTTTGCAGAACCTCCGGCAGAATCTCCCTCAACTATGAACACCTCACACTCCTCAGGGTTACGGCTCTCACAGTTGGCAAGCTTTCCGTTGCTGTCACATGAAAACTTCTGCTTGACCAGGAGATTGGTCTTAGCCTTCTCCTCAGCCTTGCGAATCTTAGCCGACTTCTCCGCACAGGCAATGACAGTCTTCAATGTCTCAAGATTCTTATCAAAATATCTTACAAGCTCGTTCCCTGTAACCTCAGCCACAACCTTACCTGCATCCTGATTATCCAGCTTAGTCTTAGTCTGTCCCTCAAATCTAGGCTCCGGATGCTTTACTGCCACAACAGCCGTCATTCCGTTACGGACATCCTGCCCGGTGAAATTCACATCCTTATCCTTAAGTATGCCAAGCTCCCTTGCATACTGGTTGATAACTACGGTAAACTTAGTCTTAAAGCCGGTAAGATGTGTTCCGCCCTCCTGAGTGTAGATATTGTTACAGAAACCAAGGATATTCTCCTGAAACGCGTCCACGAACTGTACCGCACACTCTACCTCAATGCCCTCGCTTGTATGCTTGAAGTAGATGACATCGTGAAGTGTCTCAAGCCCCTCATTGAGCGCCTTTACATAAGCCTTAATTCCATCAGGCTCATGGAATACTTTGCTCTCCTCCTCATTAGTTCTCTTATTTTCAAAATATATGGTAAGTCCCGGATTAAGATATGCTGTCTCATGCAGTCTGCTCTTTACCTGATCCGCCTTGAAATATGTCTTCTCAAATATCTCATCATCAGGCAGGAACGTAACTGTGGTTCCTGTATCATTCTTCCTGCATGTCCCGATCTCAGCAAGCGGAGCCATAACATGCCCTCTCTCGTAGCGCTGCTTATACACCTTACCATCCTGTCTTATCTCGACCTCAAGCCATCTCGACAGGGCATTGACAACGGAAGCGCCAACTCCGTGCAGACCTCCCGAAATCTTGTAAGCACCATCACCGAACTTACCACCCGCATGGAGTATCGTGAATACAACCTCAACAGCCGGTATTCCCGCCTTAGGATGAATACCCACAGGAATTCCTCTTCCATTATCCCTGATTGTAGCTGTGCCATCCTTATTGAGTGAAACCCATATAGAATCACAATAGCCTGCAAGGTGTTCATCAACCGCATTGTCGGCTATCTCATATATAAGATGATTAAGTCCCTTCGTGGACACACTTCCTATGTACATTCCCGGACGTTTTCTTACCGCCTCAAGCCCTTCTAAGATTGTAATGCTGCCCGCACCATAATCCTGTCTATTATCTGCCATACTTCTCCTCATTTCCTATAAACTATTTTCGTCACATTCAAAATCGAATATACGTTCGTATTATAACACTGTTTTAGTTTATTTTTCAATAGTTTTTCCAAATTATATAATATTTTCAACAGTAAAGAACCATACTATCGCTATTTCCAATCTAACAATAGTATGGTTCATCCTATCTGTGTATTATATCACTGTTCGTAATGTAATAAAACCATTATTTCTATTCTATCACATAAAACCCATCCTGTCTACACTCCGAGAATCTTCCTTACAGTCTCTTCCATCTGTGTCCTGTCACATACTCTGTTGTGAATAACAGGTGCGGTTCTTATATCCTCTATCGCCTGCGGAACTGCCACATTGGCAATCTTGGACAATTCATCAACAAGCTCAAAGTCTGTCATGCTGTCATACTTAGCCTTGTCAATTGCATCCATAACGCTCCTTGTAAACTTAAACGGGCTGGCTGTCGAAGCAATGACGGTCTTAGTCTTGTCACCTGAATTTTCGGTATACTTCTTATAGACAGCAGCTGCCACTGCAGTATGCGTGTCGATGACATAGCCTGTATCTTCATATATTGCCTTGATTGTATCGGCAGTCTCCTTCTCACTCGCATAATTTCCGTAGAAATCATCAAGCTGTGCCTTCATGGAGTCCGTAATCTCATAGCGTCCGTTCTCCTTAAGCTGGCTCATAAGGCTGCGGTTAGCCTCAGCAGAACCGCCTGCAATCCTGTATATAAGTCTCTCAAGGTTGCTTGAGATAAGAATATCCATTGACGGAGAGCTTGTAAGCTTAAATTCTCTGTTCCTGTCATACACACCTGTTGAAAAGAAATCATACAATACCTTATTCTCATTTGAAGCACATACAAGCTTTCCAATAGGAAGTCCCATATTCTTTGCATAAAATGCTGCAAGAATATTTCCGAAATTTCCTGTAGGAACCACAACATTAATCTTCTCCCCCTCAGAAATCTCTTCATTGGCAAGAAGCTTTACATAAGCATACACATAATAAACAATCTGAGGAACAAGTCTGCCTATGTTAATTGAGTTAGCCGATGAGAACTGATAGCCTGCACCATCAAGCTCCCCGGCAAGCTCCTTATTTCCGAATATATTCTTGACACCTGTCTGCGCATCATCAAAATTACCCTTGATAGCCACGACGTATGTATTATCACCCTTCTGTGTAACCATCTGCTTCTCCTGAATAGGGCTTACTCCATCCTTAGGATAAAATACAATAATCTTTGTTCCCTTCACATCGGCAAAGCCGGCAAGTGCAGCCTTACCTGTATCTCCCGATGTGGCTGTCAGAATAACTATATCATTCTTAATATTATTCTTCTTAGCAGATGTTGTCATAAGATGTGGCAGAATCGAAAGTGCCATATCCTTAAATGCAATCGTAGCACCATGGAACAGCTCAAGGAAATATGCTCCATCCGCCTTCACAAGAGGTGCAATCTCAGTTGTATCGAACTTCGAATCATACGCATTCGCTATGCAGCTTTTAAGTTCCTCCTCTGTAAAATCTGTGAGGAAAAGCTTCATTACTTCATAGGCAACCTCACCATAGCTCATACACGCAAGCTCTTTAAGACTCTTATCAAGAACCGGTATGGTCTCCGGAACAAAAAGACCGCCGTCATCGGCAAGACCTTTAAGAATAGCCTTTGAGGCTGTCACTCTAACACTGTCATCCCTTGTACTTTTATAAAATAATTCCATAGCGTCCTCCAACAGATTATTTTTTAACTGCTTCATGTAACAGGCTTTGCAGTATACATTTAAAACAAAAGGCGATAAGCCTAATACTTATCGCCAATTTTATCACACTTTATTCCATTAAACAAGTAAAATCTTTAATAAAAATTAAAGAAAACATGTCCATTATATTCGAACAGCCTGTTAAGGTTCATCGCAAACCAGCTTCCTTCTCCCGCCGATGCCGACGCTGCGAAGAAAAGTGCTCCGTCCGAATAATCTTCACCGACAAGTGCCCTGTCAACGGCTTCGTATGATGTGTCCGTCAGTGTGACGGAATAGAATCTTCCATCCATTATAGGCTGGAACTGTACTCCGTTTCCCTGATAAATTACATCCGTTACATTATCAGGAAATTCCTTAGAAAATACTCTGTTTATTACTACATTGGCAACCAGAATCTTTGCTTTCACATCAAGTCCTGTCGCTTCAGCCTCGACAATGCGGACCAGATTATCATAATCCTCATCCGTAATTGCAATAATCGGACTGATATAATCTGCACTTACAAGCATTTCATCCGATTCTGTTTCTGCCATTCTGGAATTCACATCTGCATAGACACATTTATACTTCAAAAGCTTTTCTTCAATATCCAGATTCATCAACGGATTAACCGCAAACTGTATCTGCTGTTCTGTGTCATTAATAAGAGATGTGAATACTGCCTTCTCTTCATCGGTGTCATCATCGTCCTCTTCATCTTCCGCAGCAACCTGTCCGGTTCCTGTGTTGGAGGAAACTACATTGTTCTTTCCGCCACCACCGTAGCATGTAGAATTCAGACACACAACCGCAATCACAGCTGAACCTGAAGCGATTATCGCACATCTTCTGTACATACTCTTTGTAATGGTCCTGAAGAAACTAAAAACACCATTAAAGAGCGAAAAAATATTCTTCATCTTTAAACCTCTCATTTCAAATCAATGTTTTTCGTTCTTTTGCAATTATATTTATGAAATTGATTTTGTCAATCAAAACACTTTTTTTTGTGAAAAACGTCTTTTGTAACATTTTCGTAACATTTTTCATCAGCATTATTTCCATATATTTTGTAATTTATGCTTATTTTTTGTACATATTGACACTTGAAATTTTTCTTTGCTAAATAATCACACAAAATATTCTCGTCTTTTCACCGATTTTATTTTTTTAAAGTGGAGATTTCCGCCCTATTTTTTTGATTTTTTAAGCATTTAAGTGGGAGAAAAACCTTAAAATCGTGATAAAAACGAAATAACAAGTCAAAAAAATGTAACTACTTACATTTTTATACCACTGCATACTGCAAGCATAGCTTGCAGTACTGCCACCAATAAGTTGTTTGAAAGTTTCACTTTCAAACTTATACCCCTGCATACTGCAAGCAATGTCTGCAGTACTGCCACCAATAAGCAGTTTGAAAGCTTTATTTTCAAACTTTACACATCAAAAGTATCTTTGAATTGAAAGAATCACAATAACAAGCTATAATATCAGCAGGTATGCCTCCAAAATAAAATTTACAGAAAAGAGAACCGCCATGTCACTTCCCGGAGCCTTCAAAGCACAAAAAAAGGACGGCACAGTATACTACCGTGCCTCCGTAACATACAAAAATAAACATATAAGTCTCGGCAGCTTTGCAGCCGAAAACGATGCCTCCTCCGCTTACTGCGAAGCCCAGAAAATTGTGTCCGACACAGGTAGCATCTATAACATAGACAGCTACCATGAGCACTGCCGGCTATTATCCTTTGACAAATACATATCACTTCTCAATTTCCGTGACAATAATTTTTACATAAAAACACCTATTTACATGGCTAAAAATTATTTTATCTACTATCTCTCCGAAAATGAAGCCCTCAAGTTCGACGTCGATGACCTTTTCTATTTTTCAAATCACTCGATTATGAAAAGACAGGGGTATCTTTTCGTGGCAGACTACGGAATGCAGGTGAATATCCTGTCGCGCTACGGAATACGAAGCCACGCTGTAAAAGGACGCGATTATGAGTTTATAAATGGTGATGACCATGACTACCGCTACCATAATATCCGCATAATCAACCGTTACTATGGCGTTGAGGCAATAAAAAAGAACGGCCGCACCAGCTACCGTTCCCGTATCCATATAAATGGAAACTATATAATAGGAAGATACAGCTCCGAAAACGAAGCTGCCATAGCATATAACAAGGCTGTGGCAATGCTTCGCGACAAGGGTTGTACAACTGCATATCCTGAAAATTACATCGAAGATATATCTGCCATAGAATATGCCAAGCTTTACAACTCTGTCAAGCTTTCAAAAAACTTCCGTGAGTATCTTTCTACTTATTATTAATATAATTTATAAGTCCTCCTGCAGATATGAGCTTCTGCATGAACTCAGGAAATGCCTGCCCCCTGTACTGCTTTCCCTTGGTGACATTGGTAATGATACCACTGTCAAAATCGATATCCACCTGATCACCATCCTCGATATCCCTGCTCGCCTCTGCACACTCTATTATCGGAAGACCGATGTTGATGGCATTGCGGTAAAAGATTCGTGCGAACGTCTCAGCTATTACGCAGCTCACACCTGCCGCCTTGATTGCGATAGGAGCATGCTCTCTGGAAGAACCGCAGCCGAAGTTCTTATCAGCCACAATTATATCTCCTTTATGTACCTTCTTAACGAAATCCTTATCTATATCCTCCATGCAATGTGCAGCAAGCTCCGCAGGATCCGATGAATTCAGATATCTTGCCGGGATTATTACATCTGTATCAACATTATCGCCGAATTTGAATACTTTTCCTGATGCTTTCATAGCCAATCCTCTTTTCTTCTATATAAATATTATCCCAAAAATTATAATCCAAGCTCCGAAGGCTGGCTTATCTTTCCTGTAACTGCACTTGCTGCAGCAACAGCCGGACTTGCAAGATATACCTCAGACTTCACATGTCCCATACGTCCCACGAAGTTACGGTTGGTTGTCGATACACAGCGCTCACCCTCTGCAAGAATACCCATATATCCGCCAAGGCAAGGACCGCATGTAGGAGTGCTCACTACCGCTCCAGCTTCAATAAACGTCTTTAACATTCCTTCCTCCATAGCCTTTAAATATATAGTCTGCGTTGCAGGAATGATTATAACTCTCAACCCGTCCGCTACCTTTCTGCCCTCAAGAACCTCTGCCGCTATTCTAAGGTCATCTAAGCGTCCGTTTGTGCAGGAGCCTATAACAACCTGATCAATCTTTACCTCTCCTGCCTCATCGACGGTATGTGTGTTCTCAGGAAGATGAGGGAATGCCACTGTCGGCTTAAGTGTACTCAAATCAATCGTGTACGTCTCATCATATACAGCGTCCTCGTCCGCCTCATATATGGTATACTTCTTAGTTGAGTGTTCTCTTATATATGCCTCTGCTATATCATCGACAGGGAATATGCCATTCTTTCCACCAGCTTCAATAGCCATATTGGCAATGGTAAATCGGTCATCCATGGACAGATTCTTAACTCCGTCCCCAACAAACTCCATCGACTTATAGAGTGCTCCGTCAACACCTATCATTCCTATAATATGAAGAATGACATCCTTTCCGCTCACCCACTTAGAAGGCTTGCCTGTAAGCACGAACTTGATTGCCGAAGGCACCTTGAACCATGCCTTTCCTGTAGCCATGCCCGCCGCCATATCGGTTGAACCTACTCCGGTTGAGAATGCACCTAACGCACCATAAGTACAAGTATGCGAATCGGCTCCTATAACCACATCGCCTGCAACTGTAAGACCTTTTTCAGGAAGAAGGGCATGCTCTATTCCCATCTGTCCTACCTCAAAATAATTGGTTATCTCATTCTTTTTTGCAAACTCTCTCACGCACTTACAATGCTCCGCAGACTTGATATCCTTATTCGGGACAAAATGATCCGGCACAAGCGCTATCTTATCCTTATCAAACACACCTGTTTTCTTCATCTTATCCATCTCATGGATAGCTACCGGAGATGTTATATCATTGCCAAGAACAAGATCAAGATCTGCTTCAATAAGCTGTCCTGCTTCTACATAATGAAGACCTGCATGCGCTGCAAGAATCTTCTGTGTCATCGTCATACCCATAATAATTCCTCTTTCCTGTTCATCAGTCCGAATAATCCCATCGGTCTGATTTGTTGTTACTTGAATAATAACACATTTTCTGTTATTCTTAAAATACATATTATTTATAGTTATTATAATTTGCAGTTATAATAACTATATTCCACACTGCCTGCAATTATGTCCACCACCACTGCCTTCGAGACAATATCATTAAAATTAGCATATCGAAGAAATCAGTCCTTAAAAGGAAGCCATTTTCCAAAGCAGCCTGCAGTGTACCGGCAATTATACACTGATTTACATTTTCGGGTCAGCTATCCGCCATTATATCACAAGGAGACCATATGAATAACAATAACACCAATATAAATCATGCCACACTGAACCTCTACAATATATTCCTCACCGTCGCACAGACAATGAACCTCTCTGCCGCCTCCAAAAGGTTATTTATCAGCCAGCCCGCTATAAGCAAGGCGGTAAAACAGCTGGAAAATGAGCTTGGTACCACACTGTTCTTCCGCAATTCAAGAGGCGTACAGCTAACCGAGGATGGTGAACTGTTATATTCCCATATTTTTAACGCTTTCAATGAGATAGCCACAGGTGAACAGCTTCTCAATTCCAGAAAAGAGCTTGGCATCGGCAGAATACGTTTCGGAGCCAGCAACACCCTCTGTAAATATATTCTTCTGCCAAGACTTCAAAAATATGTACGCAGGAACCCACATATAAGCATCTCCATCAACTGCCAGTCCTCACTTCATACGCGCACGCTAATCGACAACCGCGATATTGATATAGGACTTATTGCAACACCCGATTCGCAGAGAGGGCTTAAATTATATAGTGCAGGCTCCATCCATGACACCTTTGTGGCATCCCCCGGGTATATAAAGAACCTTCTTCTTAGGGAAAACACTGATATGGGCAATCTTTTCCACGGAGCCAACCTCATGCTCCTTACAAGGGATAATGTTACAAGAACCTATGTGGATTCCTACCTCAATGATATAATGCTGTCGCAGACAACCCTCATGGAGATAGGAAGCATGGATCTACTTATCGAATTTGCCAAAACAGGGCTTGGAATAGGCTGTGTCATACGCGAATTTGTAAAAAGCGAGCTTGAATCCGGTGCACTCATGGAAGTGACACCTCCGAATCTGAACATAAAAAAAAGAGAGGTAAGCTATTGTGTCAACTCTAACATTCCCCTCTCAAGTGCGGCTATGGATTTCCTCGATAATTACAGACTATAAAACAGCACATTCCCTTTCTCCTGATATTTTGTTAATTAGTATCATCAGATAAATTCTCATCTACCTCAACCGTATCCGTTTCGTCCGGGTCAGTCTTATATTTAGGAAAAAGAGGAATCCCATCTGCCCAATAATCTACACGCTCATCATACCTCTCATTAAGCCACTGTACCGCAGCAAGCCGCCCATCCTCCGTAAAGGGAAACTGTGCTGTGGTCTTTTTCTGCCTCGTCTTATCATAGTTATATGGTCCTCTCCATATCGTCACATCGAACAATGCCTCATCATTTTTATGTGGGTCATGGTTGAACACAACATTCTCCAGCGGATTGCGCGCCAGCCTGAAATGCATGCCGCCACATTCTCCGATATACGGACTGCCGTACTGAAAAAAATTAAAACCTAATATATCATCCAATTCTATTCCCATTTTCTTACCCCATATTCATGCTCTGTTTTTCCTATCCTATAACATCATATTATAATGTTTCATTTTCTACATTTCAATAATGAAAATGTTGCGCCGGCAAATGTTACACAATCGAATATTGTTATCCTATGACAGCCAGGATTATACCGACTTAATTATTTCCGGAATTCATATTTTGTAATAAAATGTAGTGGTAAAGATATGTAGTGATAAAAACATGTTCTATAAGCTTAGAACATGTAGCGTATTATACACTCGTACATTAAATAAGCATGTTTTGACACAAGCATCATACATAATTATTTATGTCAATACTTTCAACAGTAGTTTAACCAATATTACTTGCTAGTTAATTTCAATAGTCCTTGTTTTTTGGTATTTTGTATTTATCGTTAAATTTTACTTTAACAATAAATAATGTACAGGAGGTTTTATATGAATTGTACTTCCCATGATACTAATCGTATCATAGGTAATAAGATTTACCAGCTTAGGCGTTCCATTAACATGACGCAACAGGAGCTCGCAGAAAAAGTCGGAATATCTGTAACATTCTTATCAGAAATCGAGAACGGACGAAAATCCATGTCCGTGGACACCCTAATCAAGCTTTCAAAAGGTCTTCAGGTTTCACTGGACACAATAGTTTTTGGAAAAGATGCCGAAGATGACATGCAAAAAGATGTTGTTTCCATGATGTCAACACTTCCTCTCGAATACAATGAATCCATTCTGGTAATCGCCCGTGAGTTCACACGCCTTAATCGCAGTAAAAAATAATAATAAAGCCCCATCTCACAGCTTTACCTGTCAGATGGGGCTTTATTATTATACGCTAATAGCTTGTCCTTTGCCGTGGTACTATCTGTCCTGCACAGCTTTCTGTGCAGTCATTTCAATTGAATATTTCTCCGAATAGTAATTAACGTCCTTCGCCATATCGGATACCTCGGAATTTCTCATATCCTTAAGATACTGGTGCGTATTGAAATCATCGGACTCAAATTCCATCATCGCAACAGCTATGTTAGAACAGTGTGCCACAATACGCTCAAGATTTGTCAAAAGGTCATTAAAAACAAAGCCATTGATAGCATCACAATTACCGCTCTGAAGTCTCACGATATGATTTCTCTTAAGCTCCGCACAGAGCATGCGCACTGTTATCCTTAAGGGTTCTACCTGTCGAGCCATATCTATATTATCCTCGGTAAATGACTTCACGGTCATATCAAGCTCTTCCTTAACAGCATTATATAAAATAGCCAGTTCCCTGTTGGCATCATCCGAGAACTTAATCTTTTTCTCCACTATCTCCCTCGCCGCACGTGATATTCCGCAGGCATGGTCGGCAATTCGCTCAAAATCACTCACTGTATGAAGATACTTAGAGTTCTGTCTGGTCTGATTTTTGTTAAGACCTATAGCAGTTATCTTCATCATGTATGTATCAAGCTTATCCTCGTACTTATCAATTACAGTTTCTTTCTCCTGAATAAGATTGTACTGTTCAACAGAATAATTTTCCATCAGGTCAAATGCTCTCATAACATTCTTCTGTGCTTTTCTCGCCATACCATTCATGACTGTGCCGACCTGTGTAAGAGCAAGCTCAGGGTTCCTAAGGAAACGCTCCTCAAGCAAATCAAAATCCGCCTGGTCTTCAACATCATCCGGTGAATCCTTGATTATCCAGAACATAAGCTTATTAATCTGCTTAATAAATGGTGCCAGAATAATGATAGTAACCGTTCGGTATATGGTGTTGAGAAGAGCAATTGATACTGATTTCATCTCTAAATCCATAAATGCAAACTGTCCACCACGAGTCACCACAGCCTGTATTGCGTAAAAAAGTGTTCCGCAGATAATCATACCTGCCAGATCATTAAAAAGATATACAAGAGCTGTTCTCTTTCCGTTTTTATTAGAGCTCATTCCACTCATAAGAACAGGACATGCTGCACCGACACCAATACCCATAACTATAGGCAGCGCCGCTGAAAACGGAAGATATCCCGACATGGCAACAGACTGCAGAATACCCACAGACGCGGACGCACTCTGCAGCACCGCAGTAATGATAATACCCAGAAGTATTCCAAGAAAAGGGTTGGAAAACTTCGTGAGCATTCCCATAAAAAACGGATTATCCTGAAGCGGAGCCATAGCCTCCTTCATCGTTGACATACCAATCATAAGAATGGTAAATCCAAACATAATATCACCTATAGCCTTGTGAGTCTCCTTCTTTGAAAGGTTTCTCACAAAAAGACCGACTATCGCAACAATAGCGGCAATACTTGATGATGACAGAAGTGCCGCAACGCCACCTGCCCCTTGAATATCCGACAGACATAGAATCCAGCCTGTGATGCTCGTTCCTATATTAGCACCCATTATGATACCAATTCCCTGTACAACCTTCATCATACCGGAATTTACAAATCCAACTACCATAACAGATGTTGCTGAGGATGACTGTATAATAGCTGTAACCCCCGCTCCCAACAAAATTCCCTTAAGCGGAGTACTTGTCAGCCCATATAAAAGCGTCTCAAGCTTATTTCCCGCAACCTTCTTAAGACCATCTCCCATCACACTCATACCATACAGGAAAAGTGCGATACCGCTAAACAGTCCCAGAAATAATAATGTTACCGATACAGCATCCATAACCACGTCCTCGTTTCTTTTATTCTTTTATTCTCCTATTCATAACATACGTGATTATTGTAATACAGTTTTTTTCGTTTTTCAAGAAATTTACAGTGCCATTGCTCATTATTCACAAATATTTTACAATTCTGCCTTCAGGCTGTCCTGACACAAATAATACCAATCCGGCTTGTTGTGTACGTTTTTAAACTGAGGCTGCTGCAACTGTAATAATTGCATTGTGGTCACTGACGATTGTTACGCAGGAACATAACTGGTTTTGCAGGCATTAGCGTTTATAGTAAAAACGCAGGTTCTTAGACTATAAGCATTATAAGCACATCTGTTATAACTGCAAGCACTAATCTCCGCTTCGCAGACATTTGTCTTTAATTGCAAACGCTATTGTTAACTTCTCTTGTTAAATTTGTATCCTGTGATTGAACCTACAATTCCCCCGGCGATATGTGCCATATTAGATATATTGTCATCCAGAAATATACCATCATACACCTGCTGACCAAGGTAAATCATTGCTACAAGCACAAAGCTGATAGGAATTTCTCCCTCCCTAAAGCTCGTAAACGATGTCAACAATATAAACGCAAACACTACTCCACTCGCACCGCAGAGTGCAACCCGCGGAAAAAATATATAATTTATAAGTCCTGTCACAAGTGCTGTGACAAGAATGATCTTCAAAATATTGTCCCCTCCATGCTTCTCCTCAAGCATAGGTCCAAGCAACAGCAGATATGAGGCATTTCCTATAAAATGCATCCACCCGCTATGTCCAAGCACATGCGTGAAGAACCGCAAATATGTCAGCGGATTGGTGAGCGACGAATGATACGTCATAAACAAAAGCGCATTGCTCGACCCCTTGTGTCATATAATTTAGCAGCGTTGCCGAAAAACACAGCAGCACAAATGTGAGTGTCACCGGGGCATTGTAGGTCAAGCGGATTTTTTTCATAAAGTTGTTCTCCTTTATATTGGGTTAAAATAGGTAATTGGTTTAAAATCCAAAAGTTTATGTCTATCTTTAAGGCTCTTTTTATTTAAAAGCTTTTTCTTATAAGTTCCTCTTATTTAATAAATACTTCAGCCTGGAATTTTTTGAGGTAAGCTTCCAATTTCGCATAATATACAGCAGCTACAGCAATATTTATAATTAGCTTGTCTTTCTTCTATTCTTCTGATGTTATGTAGTTTTTATCCTCTGGCATTCCTCTGATTTTCTCTATTTATTGTAGTAAAATGTTTTTGCTTAGTCAATGACAAGATTCAATTATTAAATAGTTTTCTTGGATAGTTTATTTGAATAATAATTCCAATCTTGCCAAAACTTCAATAGCAGCTTAATTGTTATATTTTTGCAAAATTATTGTTCACAATCATAGTGCAATGATATATAATCAAAAAGAATCATAAAATCACTGTTTTCACTTTCAAGGAGACCCGACAAATTATTATCTTGATTATTATTTTAATTCTTATTGCTTTGATTGCCGCCGCAGTATTTCTGGTGCTTCACATTGTTCCAATCCTGGTAGTATTCTTCTCAATCTGTGGTATATTGCTCATCTTAAGTCCGCCGAAGCATGGTAGGAGGTAATTGCTTGGTATGATATAATTCGATGAAAAGACAGCAAAACAGGTTCTTGGTTGTTGTTCCCAGTTATCGCTTGGTATGATATAATATTGTATCCTGTGTGAGGACGTTGACGCAAGTTGTTGTTCCCAGTTATCGCTTGGTATGATATAATTCCTTCCATTGTGCGATAACCTTGCCGCACGTTGTTGTTCCCAGTTATCGCTTGGTATGATATAATAGAGATACAAGTTCATACATAGAAGATTGTGTTGTTGTTCCCAGTTATCGCTTGGTATGATATAATCTACAATGAACACAAGCCACTTGCGCAGGGTTGTTGTTCCCAGTTATCGCTTGGTATGATATAATCAGACATTGACTTTGTGGAAACCGACACAGTTGTTGTTCCCAGTTATCGCTTGGTATGATATAATGAAAACCATTCCCAATCATTCGCCCGAGCAGTTGTTGTTCCCAGTTATCGCTTGGTATGATATAATCGGACAAAAGTGTTAAGGAAATCGCCTATTGTTGTTGTTCCCAGTTATCGCTTGGTATGATATAATTATGTTTAAAGAAAACGGCATGGTGGAAAAGTTGTTGTTCCCAGTTATCGCTTGGTATGATATAATTAGGCGATTTTCTCGCCCTCGTTTTTCTCAGTTGTTGTTCCCAGTTATCGCTTGGTATGATATAATTATTTACGGCAGCACAGACAGGACAGATATGTTGTTGTTCCCAGTTATCGCTTGGTATGATATAATTGTTGGTAAGGACTTCATCCGCATAGCGTTGTTGTTGTTCCCAGTTATCGCTTGGTATGATATAATTGTAAACGGCAAGTACCGTATCAGGGTTCAGTTGTTGTTCCCAGTTATCGCTTGGTATGATATAATAGGCTTCAGGAAGCGGTTGGTGCAAAGAAGGTTGTTGTTCCCAGTTATCGCTTGGTATGATATAATTGTGTCTGTTGGGATGACAGGAAAGCAATTGTTGTTGTTCCCAGTTATCGCTTGGTATGATATAATTGACTACATTATATTAAGATGCTGCGGTTGTTGTTGTTCCCAGTTATCGCTTGGTATGATATAATGCAAAACCTGATAAAGCCGTATCAGAGGTGTTGTTGTTCCCAGTTATCGCTTGGTATGATATAATTTGCAAATATTTTCAAGGCTCCGATCAATGGTTGTTGTTCCCAGTTATCGCTTGGTATGATATAATAGATACATACTTGTCGAGGATTGATAGCCAGTTGTTGTTCCCAGTTATCGCTTGGTATGATATAATTCAGTCATTGCCTTGTCGATGTACTCGCCGGTTGTTGTTCCCAGTTATCGCTTGGTATGATATAATATGTAATCGCCTATATTGCCACTTCCGTATGTTGTTGTTCCCAGTTATCGCTTGGTATGATATAATAAAATATTCTGTGAAAAAATCCTTTACTAAGTTGTTGTTCCCAGTTATCGCTTGGTATGATATAATTCATCCGCTGAGAGTTTAATGCTCGCCTGAGTTGTTGTTCCCAGTTATCGCTTGGTATGATATAATGTGACACATCCTGTCGAATCTGTGTCGCCGGTTGTTGTTCCCAGTTATCGCTTGGTATGATATAATGTTATAATCCCATGAAAATACTCCCGAAGCGTTGTTGTTCCCAGTTATCGCTTGGTATGATATAATAGTTAGTCTTGCAGATATTGCCGCAGTAAGTTGTTGTTCCCAGTTATCGCTTGGTATGATATAATTGTGTAGATGTATTCTGCACTGCTACTGTGTTGTTGTTCCCAGTTATCGCTTGGTATGATATAATTTTAAATTTTTTATGCTATTTTTTCTGATGTTGTTGTTCCCAGTTATCGCTTGGTATGATATAATAACAATGCCGGGGCAACGCCAACGATGCAGGTTGTTGTTCCCAGTTATCGCTTGGTATGATATAATTCGGATTACCGCAAGCAAGAGAACGAGTTGTTGTTGTTCCCAGTTATCGCTTGGTATGATATAATTATCCGAGTGAGAGCATCAATGAATTTTCGGTTGTTGTTCCCAGTTATCGCTTGGTATGATATAATTTTTCTGCGTCGTCTGCAATTCCCATGCAAGTTGTTGTTCCCAGTTATCGCTTGGTATGATATAATTCCTGGAGTTATCGCTGGGATGATGGCTGGGTTGTTGTTCCCAGTTATCGCTTGGTATGATATAATCTGTGGTGGCTCCCATTTCTTTAGCTTTGTGTTGTTGTTCCCAGTTATCGCTTGGTATGATATAATATATAGGTTTTCTCATAAAGTGGATTGAGTGTTGTTGTTCCCAGTTATCGCTTGGTATGATATAATCTGTGGTGGCTCCCATTTCTTTAGCTTTGTGTTGTTGTTCCCAGTTATCGCTTGGTATGATATAATTTTGAAGCCATAATAAACAACATATCATAAGTTGTTGTTCCCAGTTATCGCTTGGTATGATATAATTGGAGTAAACGCTATAAAGAAAGATTTTCGGTTGTTGTTCCCAGTTATCGCTTGGTATGATATAATCAACCACCTTTGTATGACTTGCGAATGTAAGTTGTTGTTCCCAGTTATCGCTTGGTATGATATAATATGTCAAGTACTTCCTTTGTACCATCTTCTGTTGTTGTTCCCAGTTATCGCTTGGTATGATATAATTTAAACAGTCATTACTCTCGACGTAAAACAGTTGTTGTTCCCAGTTATCGCTTGGTATGATATAATGTTTTTCAATGTCTTTTTTGCATGTCTTTTGTTGTTGTTCCCAGTTATCGCTTGGTATGATATAATTTACTTAAAATAAACCTATATTTTTAATTTGTTGTTGTTCCCAGTTATCGCTTGGTATGATATAATAGGTCATAGAGATTTATGTTTCATTAAATGTTGTTGTTCCCAGTTATCGCTTGGTATGATATAATAAATTGCACGAGGGATGAAAAAGTTCGTGCGTTGTTGTTCCCAGTTATCGCTTGGTATGATATAATAATCGTGCTGACGACAATCTATCTCTTATAGTTGTTGTTCCCAGTTATCGCTTGGTATGATATAATATTTCAACCGCATAATCAGATGCACCAACTGTTGTTGTTCCCAGTTATCGCTTGGTATGATATAATCCAGAATGACCTTCCAAACCGCCTAACCACGTTGTTGTTCCCAGTTATCGCTTGGTATGATATAATCAGCTGCAATCGCTTCAAGCTGGCGCAGTGGTTGTTGTTCCCAGTTATCGCTTGGTATGATATAATTGATGACGCAGCCGATCACGAAGATATAAAGTTGTTGTTCCCAGTTATCGCTTGGTATGATATAATATTTAGGTAGTGGTATAGCTGATGGCTTTGTTGTTGTTCCCAGTTATCGCTTGGTATGATATAATTTGGGAACTGGTAGATGTGAGAGGTTCACAGTTGTTGTTCCCAGTTATCGCTTGGTATGATATAATTGGCGAAAAAGTGTATTGCTTGCCAGATAAGTTGTTGTTCCCAGTTATCGCTTGGTATGATATAATTTTGGCGTTCGGTCATTAAAGAAATAAGAAGTTGTTGTTCCCAGTTATCGCTTGGTATGATATAATTTTTCTCCCCTTTCCGCATAACAGATATAGTTGTTGTTCCCAGTTATCGCTTGGTATGATATAATAATTGCAAATATAATAATTGCAATCAAAAAGTTGTTGTTCCCAGTTATCGCTTGGTATGATATAATCCGCCAGAAGTACCACTACTGCCAGTTCCTGTTGTTGTTCCCAGTTATCGCTTGGTATGATATAATCCGCCAGAAGTACCACTACTGCCAGTTCCTGTTGTTGTTCCCAGTTATCGCTTGGTATGATATAATAAGGCGGTCGCCCCTACCAAGAACGAACCGGTTGTTGTTCCCAGTTATCGCTTGGTATGATATAATTGGCTACATTATAATAAGCCCTTGCTAGTGTTGTTGTTCCCAGTTATCGCTTGGTATGATATAATAAACTCAATGTGATAAAACATCAATTATCAGTTGTTGTTCCCAGTTATCGCTTGGTATGATATAATAAAAAATAGCCGCCGTAGAGGATGCCAGCCGTTGTTGTTCCCAGTTATCGCTTGGTATGATATAATACGTGTGTTGACCAAATGCGGAAGCCCACAGTTGTTGTTCCCAGTTATCGCTTGGTATGATATAATTTTGATTATAAACTTTGTTATCAAAAGCTGTTGTTGTTCCCAGTTATCGCTTGGTATGATATAATTCACCATTCTCCTCTTCTTTAGCATTTATTGTTGTTGTTCCCAGTTATCGCTTGGTATGATATAATCTGGCAGAGTATCGCTTTAGCGATTTGCAAGTTGTTGTTCCCAGTTATCGCTTGGTATGATATAATTCTACGGCGCTCTCTGTAAGTGTCGGTATCGTTGTTGTTCCCAGTTATCGCTTGGTATGATATAATGGTGTTTTGCCTTTTATATACTCAAGCAGTGTTGTTGTTCCCAGTTATCGCTTGGTATGATATAATCTGCCGTGGGTTCTATTTTGGGTGCCGTGTGTTGTTGTTCCCAGTTATCGCTTGGTATGATATAATGCAATACAGTCAAAGCCAGTCCTTGTCCGGTTGTTGTTCCCAGTTATCGCTTGGTATGATATAATAAAGGCACAGGTTATCGTCGTAAAGATGAGTTGTTGTTCCCAGTTATCGCTTGGTATGATATAATGAACGGCTTAACCCTGTATAAACAGGCTGTGTTGTTGTTCCCAGTTATCGCTTGGTATGATATAATACAGTTAAATGGTGACCGTGCTGTCATTTGTTGTTGTTCCCAGTTATCGCTTGGTATGATATAATAGGAGTTTAAGAATGAATTGGAAAAAGGCAGTTGTTGTTCCCAGTTATCGCTTGGTATGATATAATAGACCGTTAAAATTTTGCCCCGAATGTGGGTTGTTGTTCCCAGTTATCGCTTGGTATGATATAATGTAATAGCCATTCCCTCAATTATGGCAACCGTTGTTGTTCCCAGTTATCGCTTGGTATGATATAATGCAGAGGGGGGGGCATCCTACAACGGGAGGTTGTTGTTCCCAGTTATCGCTTGGTATGATATAATACGAAAACTCTGTTGCTTCTATTCGTGGTGGTTGTTGTTCCCAGTTATCGCTTGGTATGATATAATCTTTGATTATAAACTTTGTTATCAAAAGCTGTTGTTGTTCCCAGTTATCGCTTGGTATGATATAATAGGGAACGAAAAATCCCCGTGATTACTTATACTCACGGGGATTTTCATGCAAAAAAACAAGTCACATTTATGATTTTTAATCCTCAAACCATTCTTTTTTCAAAAAATATTTATCAAATCCGTAGACTCGTCCATATCGTGGAAGGTCGATGTTCCCAAAAGAATGTCTATAGATGAATACTGCTTTTCAGACAATATCAGACAGCGAACCGCTCCTTTTTGAGGCAAATTTTGCTTTAAGCGCTGCTTGTGCGTCTCGATTGAATCCGCGCCATTACATAATCTTGAATATACAGACCACTGAACCATAATATATCCGTCTTTTAAAAGAAATCTGCGAAATTTTGCTGCCGCTTTCCTGTCCCTGTCCTTTACGACAGGCAAATCAAAAAATACCATCAGTCTCATAAATTTATTCATAGCTATGCACCTGCAACGGTATCAATTCCGGGAGTTCCAGGTCCGTTCTGTTTCCCTGTATCGCCCCACTATAGCTGTAGACAAGCATGTCAATACAGTTGCTGACAATGCGCTTCTCTCCTTTCACTGACATATCATAGTTAATTATATTAAATAACCCTCTCTTTATCTGCGGCGTCAAATCGGCATCAACCTCCGAAATGTCAAAATGGCTTGCCACATACAAATCAACCAATGGTCTAAACACTTCAATAAGGTCATCTGCCAGATTAAAACCATTCAGTTCGCTGTGATGGAACATTCCGAGCGAGGGCTCTAAACCATAACACACAACTGACCTTGCAATCAGCCCCCTTATTATCGCATATGCGTAGTTCATCGCAGAATTTACAATACACTCATCTGCTCTTGTAAATTCATCGCCATACAAAACACGAAAATAGTACGCCGCTGCCTTTGCCTCAACGTGCGTTTTGTCCCCTGACTGCACTTCTTTTGTCATCGAAAGAAGCTTTTCGTATCCGTCAAGCCCCATCTCTTTGAGACACAATGCCTGATTTTTTATCTTACACACAATAATCTGCTGCCACAACCGCTTAATCAACGGCTTTCCAACCTCAATCTGCTTGATGAGCAGTTTGAAATGTCTGCTGTGCTTCACCATCGGAAGAAGAACCGCATTTGGAAGATGTTTTTCATCGCAGACATACAATGCAATTCCCTGTTTTGCAAACTCCGAAAGCATATATGCTGATATCGCAACAGCCTGATTTTCTATCAGAACGCAGTTAATATCCTCCAGCGGAAAACTGACGCCCTTTTCACCTATCACCAACTGCTCGTTTTTGATATGCAGACCTACAGAACTGTCAATCTTTATGTTACGATATCCCATATATACCTCCCGAAAACTAATTGAATGTCATTCTTTTTTCTTTACTTACAAATGAGATATTTCCTAATACATCTATCTGACATTTTTGTAACTTTCTCAAACTCTGAATACCAAGCCCCCTAAACATGGCACTACTATCATGTAATTTTCCCGCAATGCTCGCAGTACTTGTATCAGCTCCAGTGTAATAAGCATACATTTTTTCCACTTTGCCCGTCACATTGTCAATATCCTTCGTCTGGACTCCCTTATCACTCTCAATATAAATCAAATCCCTCGAATAAAGGCTGAAAATAAAATTCTCGTCATTCATCAAACGCCACTCTGAAGGCATTTTTGCCTGTGTCGCCGCCCTATTAGGCAACCTTTTCTTCACCACATCAGCCGTGTAAATCGGGACAAAATAGTATTTTTTCTTACCCTTGTTTTCCTCGCAGAACACATCAATTCTGACCATGGAGCCATTGGCTGCTATCCCATTTCCCTCTCTTACAAGCACTCCTGATGTCTGCTTTTCAAACACCTTAATTTTCTTGACCACAGGTCCCGGAGTTCCATCCGACTTTGGCTTATGGAACGGCTCTGCAAAAGCCTTTTTAGGGTCATTTCCGTACTGATTAAGTCGGTCGACCAGTGCCTCGTAGAGCAGTCTGTCACTGTCTGGGTTAAAAAACTCCTTTATTTCGCCATCCTTCAGCTTGATATCCTGAATAGATTTCTTCGTCACCACATAACCGCCGGTTTCAAAGACGCTTCCTCCGTCCTCATAATACTTCGCCGACCGTATAGTCTCCTCGTGTGCCTGTCCGCTGACCTTGTGATTTGGCATTCGCGAGACAAATATTCCGTCAAGTACGCCCCTGCGTCCCGGTCTGCCCTCAACAAACATCCACTCAGGATAATTTATCCAGTTAAACACATCTCTGTGCGACAGAATAAATTCTCTCGGCGACGTTCCCGAGGAAACACCTTCTCCCATTGTGCTATATCTTGACATACGAATATCCAGCTCGTCTACGAAATGCTCCCATGGCATCGGAAGCCTTACGCCGAACTTCTCATCCCAGTCCTCGCGTGAAAAATTGTCGCGGTTTAATATTTCTCCCGTCTCCTCGTCCACGAACCCGAAGCCTCTCGAATAAGCTAACTCTCTGCCCTTTGAATAGCGGGATATCCTGTTAATCATTCCATCGGTTGTACATGCTATGACAACAGCGTCCTGTGCGTGATGAGTGTCGGTGCGTCTGTCCTTGCCAGCGAGTCCCCATCTCTTGCTGAGATAATGCGTTATAGCGCCGTTTACAGCCATAACCTGCTTTTTTCTCTCCCTCTCGAGATTGAAGTAAGGTTTTAATACAAGGTTCTGGCGTATCATATTGTAAATAATTCTTGTTATGTATTTTGTGTCTGTGAGGTTACGCTCCTTAAACTCTGCTTTCTCCTCGTCAGATATATGCTTTTTTAGGAGCTTAAGCTGTTTTTTATAATCCTTAACCGTATTTCTTACCAGAGTCTCATATTCGTTCCACGCCTGCTCGCCTTTTTCAGCCATGATATACTCATAAGGTGTCCTGTTGCCCTTCTGCCTGTTCTCCGAAGCCTTCACAAGTACTTTATTGCGATATGAGTCGTCAAAGGTAATGCTGTATGGCAATATATGGTCAACATCATACCCTCCATTCGATGAGAAAAGGTCATTTATATCAATCTTATCTCCCGAATAAAGACATACTCCTCCCTGCTCTTCCCAAAGACGGAACTTTACTATATCCTGCCCAGTCGGATTTGGCTTGTATTCCCTGACGCGACTTAAAACCTTGTCATTTTCCTTCTCTCTCGTCTCCATGTCAGACTTCATTTTCCTTCTCTCATCGAAATCCTTTGACATTTCTCTTGCGAGCTCAATGTTCACAGCCTGTGGACTGCCATACTCGAGTATAATCGCATTTATGACCTTGATGGTCTGCGATACCGAGCGTCTGACAACAGGGTTCGTGATATCATTTACAATGTTGGTGATATTTTTACCTTTTAACAAAATCGACTTTTCGCCGTTATTCTCAGTCCTGAAATCATACCCTGCAAGCTCACAAGCCTTATCGTAAGTATTTCCCTGAAGCAGAAACGGGATAATTTTTCCCATGGCCTTGAGTGACAGATTATGAAATTTACTCGGTGACATTTCCAGCAATGCATCATAACATTCCGAAGCGATATCATGTTCAGCCAAACGCCTTATTCTGCTGTCATCGTTCTTGTACAATGTAAGTATCCTAGCTATGTCGTCATACAGCTTTATCTTATCCGGTGACAAATGTTCCGATGCAACCTCTTCCCTAAGAGCCTTGCGTATCTTGTGATAGTTCTCCATTTTCACGAAATCTGTATCTTCAGGAGATTTTTTGCTTCCCGATTTCTGACTATAATTAAGATTATAGAACTTATCCTCCTCCGCTAAACCAATCGTCTTACGCACAGCGGTGTATTTTACCGTCTGCTGCCTGTGCATAAGAGCTATAATGGCATGGCGCTCATCGCTCGTAAAAAATCTTGTACTCCCATCGGCAGACACTATTTTCGTATGGTTTATCTTCTCAAGCGCCACAAAAAACTCAGAGGTATAAGCAGCTTTTGGAGCACGCTTTTCTCCGTTCTTACCCTCGAAGGTACACAACCCGACTCTGTCCTCAAAGCCCTCCATGGCGTACCTGCTCGGAGCGCCAGGTCCCATGTCAAATGAACGCTGACTGAGCATAATGTCAAGATATGCCCTTTCAAGCTTTTCTGTAGCAGCATCATTTCCCAACGCTCTCTGCGCCTTAAATATCTTCATCACCTCATCGGCAAGCATATCTCTAAGAACTGTGTGCTTGTAATCACCCGACTTATTGCGTGGTGTGAGTATGTATCCGTTTTCATTCCAAGGACAATCAGTGCGGAATTTTTCATCAAGATAAATCATCTCACCGACCGTGCGGTATCTCTTCTCCTGCATAAGTGTCTTGTTAGCACTTATACCCTTTTTAACCTCTCCAGTATCCGAATCGGCTCCGTCTGCCGCCTTGCTCGTAGACTTAAATCCTCTATGCTTAGCAATATGCAGCAAAACCTGTGCCAGCTCATCATTAGTAAGCCTTCTGTCAAGACCTTCATATCTTAGCTTATACACGTCAGGTAGCCCTGTTCTCTTGTAGCGTGCCTCAAACTCCTCAATGTTGATAAGTCCTTCCGCCTCAAAAAGCTTCTTGATGCGCTCTAATCTGTGCCCGCGTCTTCTGAGTCTCCTTCTGGCTGAACGCGCCTCACGCCTTGGCAGTGCAAGCGACGCCCCCGTCTTAGGCTGCTCCGCCGTATCAAAAATCCTCACTCCCAAATCAATAATCCTGAACGGCTCATCATGGGTATTGTTCTCAAGCACAGCCCACCCAACCGACGCGATACCTATATCAAGCCCTATTCTGTAATTCAAATCTGTCGGCTTAGGTACCTCTGCTTTTCTGTTTAAATGCTTCATTTCCTCCATAAATATTCCTTTCTTCCAAAACCTTATTTATCAAATAAATATTCTCTCATATGCCGTTATAAAAATACTATTACCCAAGCGATATATAACATATGATATATAATGTTTCTAATAAGGGATTGGATATAATTATTTGATTCGCTTTAATAATTATTCTTGTTCTCTTTCCGCGTAAAATAGATAATCCCACCTAAAGTATTCACTTTAGATGGGATTAGAGCTTTGAGGTACACCACCAAAGGCGGCGACCTTATTGTTGTAACCGTTTATCGCTTGGTATGATATAACGTGCTTTTATTATATCTCATCTATTTAGAAAAGTAAAGACTTATTTTGTAAATTTGTCTATTTTTTATTAGAAATCAACTATATTTGTATATGATAATATTTTCACTCCTCCTTAGGCGCAAACCTGTCATAGAGTGCCATCAGGTTAGCCGTCTTTTCGTCGTAGAATCTGTCCTCGGAGTCGGGCTTGCGTACAACAAGCCTCTCATAGAGTTCCTCTACGCCTCCTCTCACATAGTCGTTGAAGGTTCCCATAAGCCTGTCATACTCTTCCTTTGTCTGAGCGCCCCTGAATGCCTCGCGCACCCTGTCCTCGTCCGTCGCACCGGAAGCCGGGTCAAGCATCACCATCATCTGCATTATGAAATCCAAGTCCTCCTTGGCATTTATCATCTGCTCCGGCAAAATACTCTTAGTCTCAACAGGTGAATAATCCCGCGAAGCCTTTCTGTCAATCCTTATGCCTATTATGGCAGCAAAAATATATACATCTATATATCTCTTGAAATATGTATGTTCATAATCATTGGAAACGCAAAGTTCACTAACCATACGAGCATGTTTACCTACAAACTCAAACTGCTTCTTAAAAAATTCAAAATCCGCCACTACGTCCTGTCCACCTTTCTTATCGATGCGAAGCTCTCATCGGGCTTCTTGTCAATCGAATACTCTGCCCCGACATATTTGTCCAGCCCCGTGTACGCCCAGTCCTTTCGCAGCATGAACACAATCACCTGCTCCGAAACCTGCGGAAGCACATTCGCCACGAGTGAAATATTCTCCTCGCCAAGCTTTGAGAATGGTCCGTCAAGAACGATAGGGAGCGTGTCTTTTCCGTCATTGTCCATATCTGCATTGCCGCTGTTGTACTCCAGCTTCTTACGGCGGCTGTAGTCCATTATCGTGACAATGAATGCAAAATTTCTGGCAACCTTCTCTCCCTCGGACAGATTTTTCTCCTCCCTGTAGCCTCCTATGTCAGTCTTGTAGCACATCTGTATCTCATAATTTTCGGTAAGCTTTATTTTCTTGTCCTTTGCGTTAAACATCTTTGAAAAATTTTCTTGTATTTCATTGTTAAAGTCATTAAAAATTTTCTTCTCCCGCTCGGAAAAGTCAGCACTGATTTTGTCGTACACAGCTTCCGCAAGTTCAATCTTTCTCCGCCACTTTTCATTCTCGGCATTTTTAGCCTCCTGATTTCTCATTTGGATTTCAATGCTCTGAATTCTGCTCTGATTTGATGCTATGACGCTCTTTAGCTCACCTTTTTTCAGCGCAGCGCTGTTCGCCTCATTCCTGTAGCGCTTGAGCTCAGCCCTCTTTTCGGAAAAATTAATATTCCGGCTCATTTTCTGTTCAATCTTCTGAAGCTGGATACAGTTTTCCTCATAGTCCCTGACACTGTCGTCAACCTTTGCCGCGTCCTCGGACAAATCATCTTCGCCCCTGTTCCAGCGGTTGGCGGTTTTCTCAAATTCCCCTAGAAGAGAACCCATGTCGGCAGGCGGGAGGTAATTTCTCTGTTCAAGCAGACATTCGAGTGCATAGGAGTCCTTCGTTATCGGGGTTCCGCATATGCACCGCCCGCTCCTTATTATGAAATCAATGCTCGCCTGCCTCATATGCGGTATGTCACGCCTCTCGCCCGCTATCGATTTTACCAACCTTAACGAAGCCTCGATAAGTGGCTTTGCAAACATTCTGTACGCATTTGCGTTATACTCGAGCACAAACGTCCTGTAATTTGCGAGATATCTTTCACTCTGCGCCCTAATCACGCTCTGGCACTGCCTATATGCCTGCTGAAGCTGTTCCGTGTCCTTGTTCGCCTCCAGATACAGCTCAATCTCCTCACACTTTTTATTACAAAGGCTGATTGTCGCGTCCAGGCTTTCTATCTGCTTCTGACATCTCTCAATATCCCGCTCCAATCTTGTCTTGTCACGCTCATAGTCGTCATATATGTTTCCTTTGCCCTGAATATTTTTCCTGAATTTTTTAATTACAGAGCTGTCTCCCATATCCTTAAGGTGCATCATTGCCGATTTGTACGCGGACAGACCCGTTAAAATATGCACTGACTCCTTGATATTTTCGCGAACTCCGTTCAGTGCAAAATCGCCCCATCGCTCACCGTCAAAGAGAAAATAATGCGACAGATTTTTAGGAAAAAGCTCGTTTATAAATTCGTCGATTTTGACATGATTTACACCTGGCTCAACCTCGCGCTTTATGTCAGGGCTGTCCACATCGGCGATATACATTTTCAAAGTCTTGTAGGACTCCTTCGCGAGAAATTTCGGGTACACTCTCATGTACTCAATCTCCCTGTGAACGGTATACAGATGTTCATTGTCCGTCGCCGTTATCTCAACGAACACCGTAGCTGTCCTGTTCGCATCGAGCTTTGCGAGGACATCGTTATTAAGCAGCTGATAATCGCTCTCCTTCTTTCCACGCTCGGTCATAATCGCCCCATACAGACACCAGCGGAATGCCTGCGCTATCGTCGTCTTGCCGACGGTGTTATCCCCCAATACCACCGTAACATTGTGCTCCTCGTCGCAGCTAAAATCAATCTCATTCACACCCTTGTAACGCATAAAATTCTTCATTTTGAGTGTCTTAAACTTCATTCGTACCTTCTCCTCCCCGCTATTTGCTTAGTTTCAGATTTTCGCTGATAATCTTCCCTATCTCCTCCGACATCTTCTGGTCAGTGAGTGCCTTAGTTCTCAGGTTCTTTCGCTCAAGATGAAGGATTTCAAACATGACCGATTTGACCAGCTTTTCATCGACATTGCCCATTTTTTCTGCCTCCTCTCCTAATACTGATGTGCAAATAAATGTGTTTATAATTATTCAGCTAATCTGTGGTACTAATAGATTTATATGTCTTTCTATTAAGCCAACCAAATGTTCATATCTACTTTCGAGAACATTTCTACACGATTCTTCCGTTGAAGTATCTAAATCGCAATTTAACCCAAGAAAATTTTTAACAGCTGAGCTATTGATGCTCCCCACATAATCTGAAAGCAAACTATCCGATATTGCCAAATTTTCATCTTCTGTTATGTAAATAAAATTAATAGGACTATTCAGAAAATATGCATTATCTCTTCGCTTGCTTTCCTCTCCTTTCCTTAATTTTGCCCTTGGTGCTACAATCGACCCTAAAGGAATAACATGATGTTTTTCCAATTTTTCCTTAATAAATGGTGTCATATTTATCTTTTCATCTATTACTCCTTTATAGGTTTGTGCAAGAAAGAACTGGCATATAACATCCCTCAAAAATTCTTTTGGACAAGTCATTCCCTCCGTTTTATATAACAAGAAATCTTTATTTGAAAAATTATTTGCTTTAAACATATTTTTTGCCAGAGTATTTTTTATCCAATCTGCACTATAATTACTTTCAAAGCTTTCTATCAAATTTACTATGCTATTGATTGCATTAATATTCTGGTCAACATTAAAATAACCCGAAAAAATACTGCTCCAATACCACGCTTCTAAATAATCATAAGTCCTGCTATTGTTCCTATATGACTGATTAAGCAATATGTACGCAATAACGACAAGCATTAATTTATAATTGATATCCTTAATATTCCTTACTCCACAACGCATCTGTAGAAAAAATAATGCCAAATCCATCGCTTCTACAACATCATTGCTGTAAACATGCAAATCTCTTGCTGAAACGTCCATAATTTTATTTTTCTTTATCAAATCAAGTCTAATTTTTGAAGTATCAAAATCATGAACATGTGCATATAACGACATAATATTTAAGTACGCATCTATATATGCCGGCGCTATTGTATCTTCGTTCATATTTATGCACCCTAGCTCTACAGTAGCAATATATTCACCTGATTTTATAATTCCACATATAGCATCGTCTCTACGGATTGTGTCATTAAAAACATTCTCACCATAATCTCTAACCTGTTTCATATTATTCAATACAACGTCATAATAATTTTCCTTACTCACCCCAGCATACTTAGCCATAATTAACTCGAATGTTCCTAATGATATACCTCCCTTATTCAGATTTTCGTAAATATTAATTGCTCTATCCCTTCTACGATTATTCACAATAAGCTGATGTAACTGGATATCATCAAGGCATGAACGCAAATATGCAATTATGTTGTTTTCCCACTCCCTTCCCTGCTTTGCCAAAGCTTCTTTAAATGACTCTCTGTCTCTAATATTTTCACAAGATGTCAACGCATACTCTGTCAGAATATCTTTGGCAAACAATATCTTTTCTTCTTCATTAAGTGCATCAAATTCCTGCAAAATATCAAGCTGTACACTATCTGAAATTCTTTCAACTATACTCATTAAATGGCTCTGATTTTTAGGACTTCCAGCTATTAAATACAATGGTATTAAATATTCTTCACCACTAGTACAAAAATCTACTAAGGCACTTATTGGAGAATTATGTTGAAATGGATTATAGCTTGTCTCATCCCCGGCTTTAAATGGAATAATTTTTATCATATCCACTATTTCATCAGACAAAAAATCCGGTTCCATTGTCGTCGGGTGCTCAAATGGCATTAACTTTCCAACTTTAAAATAATCTTCATCTTTTCTTTTTCCATTAGCGTCACGATATTTAGGTAATCTAAGAAAAAACCTTCTCTTTAAAGAATTTTGCTGAATTAGCTCACTTGCCTGCACCGCCATATCGAAAACAATATTAGAAAAGGCATTTGCAAGCACAGTTAACCTCTGCTGCCCATCCAATAATGCATTTACTTCACCGCTAATTCCTAACTCATCTGCACGTTTTCTGGTTTTACACCCAATTTTTCTATATGCGTATTCATCTGCCTTCACCGTCAACATAAGAACGCTTCCAATCGGCATCTTGGCTAATACTGACGCTATCAACGACGCCTGCTTTTCTTCCTTATCCCACACAAATCTTCTTTGAAAATCCGGCAATAAAATTTGCTGATTTCGTATCTTTTCTAACAAACTATCAAATGGCTCATTAATCGGCTGCATATTTTTTCCTCCTAAATCTCCCCCAACGCCCCGCAAAGCGCGTCAACCTCATCCGTTGTTGTAAACATGCTCATACTCACCCTGACAACTCCAAGGTATTCCTTGTCGTCAAGATATTCATGTATGAGCGGTGCACAGTGGTAGCCTGTGCGCACAGCGATGTCATAATCGGCATCAAGAATCATTCCGACATCTGATGACTGATAACCTTTTATATTCAATGCCACTATTCCGACATGCCTGTCCGCCGGGGGCAGATATAGCTTCACATTGTATAGCCGGCGTAATTTATCAACCATGTAGCGCGTGAGCGACATTTCCTTGTCTAGCCGCCTTTTTATCTCCTCACCATCGACATCCTTTATTGCTGCCAGAAGCCCTGCTGCCGCAATGATATTCGGGCTTGCCGGCTCGTATCGGCTGCTGCCGGCTTCAGGCATGTGGACATTGAGTGAATCGCTTCCGGTTCCTCCTGCGATAAATGTATCAAGCCTCACACCGTTTCTGATAAAAAATCCGCCTATTCCGAATGGACCATACGGTGTCTTATGTCCCGCAAAGACGTAGAAATCAACAGGAGACTGCGACATGTCAAACGGCACAAGCCCAAGCGCCTGCGAGCCATCGACAACCACTATCGCGCCATATTCCTTAGCCGCTGCAGCAATCTGTTCTACCGGCAGTATGCAGCCCGTGACATTGCTCACATGTGTCATAAATACAAATGCCGGGGCATGGACGCTGAACTCATACTTAAGTCTATCTATATCAATGTTGCCGTCATCTTTAAACGGCATCACAATAATATGCTTTTTAATTCTACCCGCTTCACTGTCAGCCATCTTGTTATCATCTCTAAACACCATCTGGTTATAGAGTGTCCTCACCACTGCATTGTGCTCGTACGGCGATATATATATGTAATCTTCTTTTTTTATTTCCAAGCCGCCTATTATCTGATTCAATGCAAATGTAGCAGAGGCCGACAGTACGACCTCTGCTACATCTGACGCATTCACAATGCGGAGTAATTCTTTTCTGAGATTATCGATTATCTGGGCAGACTGCTGCGCCAGAGCATAGGAACCACGCCCGGCATTGAATGACAGGCTGCGATTGACCTTATCCATCTGTTCGTACACACATTCCGGTTTCGGGTATGTGGTAGCTGCATTGTCAAAATAAATCATGCTCATAAGTAATCCTCATTTTTATTTTTCTCTTAGTTCTGTTTCATATATCCTTACTGCAATTATCTGCTCTCCCCTGCCACAAGCTCAGCAAGAACCTGCGCAAGCACTGCTACTTTCGCATTAGTCTCCAGACTGTCGCCGAATTCATCCAGTGCATCCTTTATCGCATTTTTAAGAAAATACCCTGTGCTGTCATCCTCCACATCAGCATAGCTTCTTTCAAGCAGGCTTCCGCCTTCTCCCTTTAGAATAATGCTGTTAAGTGCGCTCTCGCTGTTTACGGTGTTCTCAGCCTCATCACAGAATTCATCCCAGCCGGCTCTGAACTTCTCCAGCATTCCGTCACGCCAGTCATCAATGTATATATCCGTGACAAGCTTCGACAGCTTCGACACAATCTCTCCTTCGTCATAGGTAGGTATATCCGATATATATGACAATATTGCCGATGTCCGGCTCTTAGTCACCAGCTTTTCAAGTCTCTTTCCGTGCTCGGAATAATGCTCCTCAAGCACCGACTTAAGGCTGTCACCATCGTCTGCCTTACAGCGTTTTTTTACAATTGCCGCGACATTACCTGAAAGCTTCAGAAGATAACTATCAAGATATGCCTTTAAAAGTGTTATATTATGCAGTACACCGGCTAATGAACCTGCTTCCGGCGAAGTATTAGTCACCGGAGATTCTGTCAAGGAACTCTTTACCACAGCTCCATCTGCGGAGTATTTTTCACTGTCGCCAATTCTGCCTGCTATATCGACAAGCTCCTTAAAAAGGAACTCATGCGGGTTATACTCCTGATGCCTCAGCGCCATACACAGCCGCTTTAACGCCGCTGCCATGTTCTCACTCACATCGACAACGCGACCTATGTTCGCTGCCACCTGCGGAAGCGCCCTGTACCATCTCAGGATTCCATCTAAAACTTCTCTGTCACCTGCAACCCCCGCAGCTCTGGCTGAAACTCCGAATAATTTCATAAGCCCCGCAATGTAATTCTGTTTTTCTATGCTCTCATGCTCAACATACAGATAATAGTCCGATGGCGAATCGTTGATATTTCCAAGAATAACAGCGTCTATATTTACCTCTTTTTCTTTGAAGCTTACAATCGGTTTATCCTGAAGCCTGGACAGGCATAATGCCACATAAATAGGAATAATTCCCTTTCGCACACCATATCCGCTGCCCATCAGACGGTCATACAGCAGCTTGAAGGAGCATTTATTTGAATCGCACATAGCTATGAACCGCTCAATCTCCGACAGGACATATGCACAGCCCCTGTCCTCACCGCCATTGCCGAGAATACCTGTATTTACAAGAACCGCCCTGTATATGGTTGCCTCAGGTGAGGTTCCCTTCTCAAATGACGAACAATCCTCAGAACTTAGCAGCATATCTACAATCTTATTTCGCGCCTTCTTGTTCTGAGCCGATATGTTCTGTCTATTAATCAGCTCGTTATTTACAACCGGTGCATTATTATAATACTCCGTCATTATGCTGCTCAAAAACATATTGAAGGAGAAGCCGTTCCTAAAACCCGACCGGAATGCTTCACCGTTGTGGTATACCGCACAGGCACCGCTTTCGGGGTTGTACGCTTCCTTAAGAAACTTATTCACCTCGTATGAAATGTCATCGCAGTAGTTTACAAGCTCCTGCTCCAGCACAATATTGTCCTCTATGAATGACCTGTCACTCATAAGACTCTTCGCAGCAATGTATTTTCTTATGCTTCCGCCCTTATCAAAAGCTACTTTTGTCACAAGCACAACTATTCTGTCATCCTTAAGCCGCTCAGACAGCTCTTTGCTATAATCTGTACTGTTATCGCTCACCACAGCCACTATTTTTCCGTCGGAAAAGTGCTGTTCAAACAGAATCTCCGGTGACGGAAGCTTTTCTATCTGCTCCGGTGACATAAATACATACTCATAATATCTGGTCATCGAATATACCTGATTATATTTCTTAGGAAGCACATAATCGTACTCTGAAATCTCCTTCAAGGTTCCGAGTATATCCGAATCTGCCGGCAATTTCGCTGCCTTCAGTGAAATCTCCTTCTGTATGTCAACACCGACATTATTGTAAAAGCTGTACGAATGTCTGCGCGAACGGTATATAATAATTCTCTTTTCCACCAGACGCTCCACCACTGTCCTGCACTCATCCTCCGAAATATTAAGCGCACATGATAGCTGTGGCACATCCGCCGTCAGCTCATCCGGGATATCTATAATATTTATCAGGGCGATAACCTTTATAAGCTTTTTCTCCAGCTTATCCACTGTACGTGAAAGTGCATACTCAGCTTTAAGCCATTCATTGTGAATAACCGTATCCGAGGCTTCCTCCCTGAAAAGATTTTTAAAATAATCGTAGACTGTATCCGCAGTTATTCCGCAGTCTGCAATATCTTCGCCATAATCCTCAATTATTCTGCACACGCTTCCCTTTTCGTCATGCGAAAGATAGGTGAATATGCTCCTCTCGTTCTGAGCCACCTTCTCGCTTATATGAAGCAGCATATACGCAGTAAACGGCATGAGAGGAAAGCAGCCCTCAACCACATATTTTTTAAAATCAGCTTCATCAAACAGCCCTGAAAAACATGAAAATCGATAAGAATTAAGAGCATTTTCATAGTATCTCCCTATCTTAGGAAGCTCACGCAATGCGGCTTCATCCTTTTTTAACACATTTCCAATAAGCTCATAGTTATTCTGGGAGGAGACGACAAACAGAACCTCTTTTATCCTGCCCTCCACACCGCGGAATGCATTTCTCATGTCCACCGGGAGCTTAGCGCCGTACTCCTTAATGCTCTTATGTGCAACAAAGGTTATAAACATCTGCCCCTCAGAGCTTCTCTCTGACAGCTCACACATATCCTGAAGCACCTTCATGTCCTTGGAAAATGTATCCGCTTCGTGACCCTCTATGTATTTGCTGAACTCATCGAATATGACATATATTCCTGCATACCCATAATCGCGTGCCAGTGTATCCTTAATCTGCTCGTATATTCTCACAGTCTCAAGCACAATAATAGGATTAAATTCACTTCCGTTGGTTACTATAGGATATATCCTGCGAAATAAATCAAGAGCCTCTTTTTGGTTCTTCTCAAGACCAAGCTGCAATGTTTTCACATTACATCCGTTTTTTTGAAGCTCTCCCGCAAAATGACTGTACGCATCCGGAAAGCTGTCCTTCCACTGCTCTATCTTCTTGACTGCCTCGCTGTAATAGCTGTCCGGTGTAATGCTATCAAGCCCTGCCCGCTTCAATGCGTCGGTTATCCCGACAAGAAATGCCTGATTGAGGTCGGAATTAGTGCCCGATATAATAATTGGAAGATACGGTCTTTCCCTATGTCTCAGCTTATCCAGAAGCACCAGCAGTGTATGCGATTTACCCTTGCCGTAAGGTCCTATAAGCATGGTGGCATGCTCCCTGTCCTTATTTACATTGTCAATATAGTAATCAATAATTCTCTGCGATGAGCGCGTATACACATAGTTGTCTATTTTCTCTCTGTTATCAAGGTCAAGATAGAGATTAACCGAATTCTCGAATCTTTTATCTATTTTAACCAAATCTTTAAGCTCAATTGTCATCTCTATCCCCTCTGCGTCTTATACTTATCCTCATAGTATTTCTCAATTACCTTATCCGGAGATATCTTATCCTGTAAATACACCATATCCAGTCCCGCTGTCCTGTTAACAGCGATATAGCCGTCGGCTGACAGCTTATCCAGATAAGAATTAAGGCTTACCCTGCTAAGGTTATATATCCTTCCGGGAAGCTCAGCTCCTCTTAGCAGCGTGTCTATACTCACGCTGTCCGTTTTCCCACCATAAAAATATCTCTCAATAAGATACAGCACAGCCAACCGTGGAAGCTGCTCCTCGGAAGGCATATATTTCCTAGATACACTGCCACTTCTTTTCAAAAGTGACAGCTCCGAAAATGGACTGACCTTCTTTTCCTCCGGATCATAGTCAACGTCCTTCTCCCTTGAATACATATTGATTATCGCGGTCACATCTGCAGCAACAGAGCTTCGCGGAATCTCCTGCTTAGAATATGCCTTAATCTCACGGAACATACTCTCCTCAAGTTCTTCCTTAGTGTATTCCTCATTGCCTATTCTATTAAAAAAAATATACCAGCTTGTAGATAGTTCAGCATTGCAGGCAATGTTGCTGTGGAACATCCACATGGTAAAGCTGTCCTCGAAGCAGGAATCATACTGCTGTATCAGCTCCCCGAAATGGCTCAGTCCCACCTCGCCCTTGCTCTCAACCGTAATACCGCCCGCTCTCAGCCAATAGCGTATTGCCTTAGCCATATTGGTACCGACACCCAGTGCATCAGCCCCTGCGTTTTCCGAAAATACCCTTGAATTATCCGCTACGGCTTTAAGTCCCTTGGCAAGCCAGCCCTCTCTCAATATAAATGTCTCATGTCCCTTCAGCCTTATCTTAACAGTCTTTTCCGACATAATTTTCCTCCGAAATTTTATAACAATGGATATAAGCTTCACACTCATCCCCATGCCGCCCGGTGTCATATTTTCACACTAGTCTCTCTTCACCGCCAGCACCTTCTTCATATAACACCCCGAGTTAAAGTGGTTCACACACTGTGCACAACGAATACACTTATCATCATCTATATGGTATCTGCTTCCACCATCCGGCATACTCTCCAATCTTATCGCACCATGTCGGCATACGCCTTCGCATGCCCGGCACCCCATGCATAGCTGGTACTTGGTAAGCTGACATTTCACCTTCTCCTCAGCAGCTTCCACCGTCTTCGCCCTGTCAATATGATAATCAAGTATTGTAACCTTAAGATGCTTGCCGCCTTTTCTTCCCTGAAGTCTTAAGACTGCAGCCCCCCTGCGGTTAAGCACATATACCTCTCCAAGGCGCGGATTACCCATATTAAAATCAAGATATCCGAATGGCTTAAAAAGCTCGTACAATTCATCATCTATGGGCTTTAAAAGCTCATAATTAAAGCTGTTCTCCTCCAGCGCACATGGCTTGAAGCTTACAACCGCATTGTCCGCGTAGGCTATTCCGTTACCGCCCTGTCTTGCCTTCCACTTGCCGCTGCGGACATATTCCTCCGCATCCGGCTTCCCTATTCTTTTTGCAAAATCTATTAAAAATTCCTGCCATCTGCCATACTGCTCCGGCATATATATCTTAGACAGGAATTCCGACCATACACTGTTGTTCGGACAACAAAAACACCCAACCCTTGCATAGCCGTAAGTGTACGCCACATTAAAATCTATCTTTCTCTTCAAAATATACAGCCATACATCGAAGTCCATCCAGTCGATAGCCGGCGATACCGTGTTCTGTCTTGAAATCTTGCGTCCCTGTGTCTCCCTGTCATACTTGCTTCTGCTCGCCGATTCACTGCGTCTTATTCCATAGAAAGCGAGTATGCTCGTCTTATCCTTGAACAATGCCGTAAGCTTCCTGTTAATTGCCCCGGTCTTAAAAATCGTACAGCACCAGCGCATAACACGGCTCGGAGGTCCTATCATATCACATAGCTGGGAAAAATCTTTCTCCCTATTCCGCGATGAAATTACCGGAGTCATCGGATGTGATTTTTTAAAACGGCCTACATACTCCTCAGTCTTCGGGAATTCCAACGTGGTATCTCCAAATATATGTAATATCTTCGGATTGCTCAGCGCTCTCATTACCAGATCTGATGTCACTGTCGAATCCTTGCCTCCCGAAAAGGAGACAAACATATCCTTCACGTCATATTCTGTCGATACTTCCCTTATATAATTGAGTGCCTCCTGTGTTATCTCATCATATCTTGAATTATTACATTCTATAAAACGGCTTACATATTCTTCAAAGCGATTATTCTTATTCTGTTCCTCGTATTCGTCAAGCGATTCTCTAATTCTTACAATATCTTCATCAGATAGTCTTACAAGCTGTGCAACATTAAAGCGCTTCAAGATGCCATCTATCAGATAATAATTTCCCGAGGCATTCCACACTGATGAATTGATATATTTAAGCGGTTCTCCCTCTAATATCTCATACAGCAGCCTCTCCTTAGGAAATACAGGTCTTAAATCGGAGGCTATTCTCCTACCCTCTGTGTGACATACAGGACATGCCTGTTCGTAAAGCGGTACGTTGCACTTCGCACAGTAATAAATGTCCGATATGCTCTCAACATTCTCCCTGCTCCCACATTCATCACAGAAATTTTTCTCCAATTCTATGTTGTGCACCGTGCATCTGTATCGTCGCATTCCGTCCTCCTAAAGCTCTCAGGTCTGACATTAAGATATCTGCACAATTCCAGAAATTCTGCCGCCTCAAGTTCCACACCACTCTCATAAGTCAACCTGTCTGCCGGAATCCCTGTCTGGCGCTCAATAATTTCTGCCGATATATGATTGTCCTGCAAATAATGCGCAACCCTCTGCGTAACAGTCCGTCTGTCCACCTCTCAAAGCTCCATCCAATCTTAATAATTTTTCCATGATTAAAATTCTTAGTTTTGCAGAAAATATTTTAACAAAAACCGATTCTCACAGAAACTAATACTATTATAGTCTCAATTTTCGAGAATTTCAACAATATAATTCTGTGTTTCTAAGAATTATTTGACCTGCCTGTTTGTGTGGGATATTATAGGAAAGGAATGTTTCCGCAAAACTAAGAAAAGTAAATTGCGAAAACATTTGTGTTATGAACAGATAATTATTTTTCAGAGCTGCTATAAAAAATTTGATACAACTGACTGTAAATAATGCTCATAGTGATATAGACATATCCACACCTTGGCATAGTCTGACATGAGCTTGTAAATTCCGGAGGAATACATGAAAAATGAAATGATAGCTAAGGTTCTAAAAGAACTGCGAAAACAGAACTCACTGACTGTACACGATGTAGTCCTGAAGCTCAGTGATAAGGCAATAAATGTAGCTGATAAAACACTGTACGGCTGGGAGAGCGGACAGGCACAGCCCGATGCCGATACCCTTCTTGTCCTGTGCGAGATATATCAGGTTGATGACATACTGAGTACCTTTGGATATAAGGAAAATACACCGATTAATGCGACAGAATACGAAAAAAAGGTTATATTTGCGCTGAGGGAACACCCTGAAATGGCTTCTGCAGTGAATAAATTATTGGATATCGAATAAGCGGCATAACACCCTTTGTCCCTCATATCCAGATAAAATTTTATAAAATTTCAACAAAAAGCTCCACACGGAATATAAATTCCATGTGGAGCTTTTACTCTGTCCTTCAACAGTTGTTTTACATAAAAATATGTACCATATTCCTGAGATTAGTTGTTGATAAGCTTATCATCCTCATTGTTCCAGCTATAAAGCTTACGAATCTCAGCGCCAACCTTCTCTGATGGGTGCTCAGCTGCTAAGTTTCTCATAGCACGGAAGTGAGCCTGACCGCCTGCACTTGACATATCGAGTAAGAAATCCTTAGCGAAGGTACCATCCTGAATATCCTTAAGAATCTTCTTCATAGTCTTCTTAGTCTCTTCAGTGATAAGCTTAGGACCTGTGATGTAATCGCCATACTCAGCTGTGTTAGAGATAGAATATCTCATTCCTGAGAAACCGGACTGATAAATAAGGTCAACGATAAGCTTCATCTCATGGATACACTCAAAGTATGCGTTTCTCTCATCATAGCCTGCCTCAACAAGTGTCTCAAATCCAGCCTGCATAAGCGCACATACACCGCCGCAGAGAACTGCCTGCTCACCAAAGAGATCTGTCTCTGTCTCTGTTCTGAAGGTTGTCTCAAGGACACCTGCTCTTGCACCACCGATAGCGAGTGCATAAGCGAGTGCAAGGTCAAGAGCCTTACCTGTTGCATCCTGATGTACGGCAACAAGACAAGGAACACCCTTACCTGCCTGATACTCACTTCTTACTGTATGGCCAGGTCCCTTAGGTGCTATCATTGTTACATCAACGCCCTTAGGTGGAACAATCTGTCCGAAATGGATGTTGAAACCATGAGCGAACATAAGCATGTTGCCCGGCTCAAGATTCGGCTCGATTGACTCCTTGTAAAGCTTAGCCTGAAGCTCATCATTGATGAGAATCATAATAATGTCTGCTCTCTTAGCTGCCTCTGCTGCTGTATATACTTCAAAGCCCTGAGCCTCTGCCTTAGCCCATGACTTACTTCCCTCGTAGAGACCGATAATAACTTTACAACCTGAATCCTTAGCGTTAAGTGCGTGTGCATGACCCTGTGAGCCATAGCCTATAACTGCAATTGTCTTACCATCAAGTAAGGAAAGGTTACAGTCTTCCTGGTAATAAATCTTTGCCATTTTAATATCCTCCTGAATATAAAAAGTATTTCTATGTAGTTGCGTGGTAGCTTAAACTACGCAATGACACCTCTCTTAAGTCCTGTAAGACCTGTTCTGGCTAAATCAAGAATCTCATAGCCGTCTAAAAGTCCAAGGAAAGCAGTGAGCTTAGCTTCATTTCCCGTAAGCTCTATCATAACACTCTCAGGTGCTACGTCAACAATCTTAGCACGGAACACTTCCGCAACGGTGATAACCTGTGAACGCTCACTTGCGTCACACTTCACTCTGCAAAGTATAAGCTCTCTGCATACAGATGCCCCCTCCGGAAGAACCTCAATGCTCTTCACGTCAATAAGCTTTGAAAGCTGCTTCTCAATCTGGTCAAGGACATCCTCCTCGCCCGAAGCTGCGACAGTCATTCTTGATACTGAAGGATTCTCTGTGACACCTACAGTAAGACTATCGATATTGTAACCTCTGCGGCTGAAGAGTCCGGCTATTCTGCTGAGTACTCCGGCTTCATTCTCAACCAACAGTGAAAATACTCTCTGTCTCATAAGCACCTCCATTAATCATCCTCCGACTGTTATGCTATAGAATATATAACAATTCATTCTGTTGAATATTCACAATTTTCTTCTATAACTGTATTTACAGCTCATAAATATGTCGGACGTTACCTAGTATTTTAACAACAGATTTCTGATTTGTCAACAGAAATTACTACAATACTTTACAACATTAAAACGCAAAAAACTTACACAGCTAAACCGTGCAAGTTTATTGTCATTTCTTGATTTATTTTAACTTTTCATCCTCCGTTTTTGCTTTGACCATGTCTATGGAAACATCATTTTTATCCGCTGCTTCTGCAATCTCATTCTTAACGGACTGATTATTCTCTTTCTTTACCACAGCTTCCCTCATAAACTTATACACAACCGACATGACCGGCACGGCAAACATGATTCCAAGTATTCCGAATGCCCCACCGCCCACAGTGACTGCGAATATGACCCATATTCCCGGCAGTTCAAGCGATGAACCGACAACTCTCGGATATATAAGATTCGTCTCTATCTGCTGAAGAATCACAAGATATACGATAAACATGACTGCCTTAATCGGTGATATGATGGCAAGCAGGATAAATGCCACTGCACCGCCTATGTAGGCACCTGCAACCGGTATAAGAGCTGTGACGGCAATAACCGTACTTATAAGCAGCGCATAATCGAATCTGAATATGAGCATTCCGATATAGCATAAGCTGCCGAGAATAAGAGCCTCTATGCACTGTCCTGAAATATATCTTCTAAACGTATCCGCTGTTACAACCGCAAGCCTCGCCAGCTTATCGTAGAATCTCGGAAGACCAACCTTCACCGTCCTTGATATCTGGTTTATAAGCTTTTCCTTATAGACAAGAATATTTGCAGAAATCACAATCGCCATAATAATATTGAACAGGAAGCTCACAATGTTACTCATAAAAGAAACAACCTGCGGCACCATATTTCCGATATATGTCAATGCTTTGTTGGCGAACCGCTCTATATTATCGGAAAAGCTTGCGACAAAGCTGTTAAGGTCAATTGTATCAAAGTCATACTTCACTGTAAGTTCATTGACCATCTCCTGAAACTGGGCTATATATGTGCTCCAGTTATTGATAAATTTAGCAATACTCCTAGTCAGCTCAGGGATAACAAATGCCAGTAAAGCTACAATTATCAGAATAAAAATAAGATACGAAAACACAATGGAAACAGCCTTCGCCGGCTTCCTGCTCTTTTTTAAAATAAACCTCTCCAGAAATTTCTGTATCGGAACCATCAGCATATTAAGTATAAATGCCATAAATATTCCTATCCAGAACGGCATAAGGATTCTGCCTATCAGTGCCACTTTTCCCGTGATGGCAGCCACATTGAGCACAGCAAACAGTACAAGCCCTGCAAAAGCTATTATCAGACATGATTTTTTTATACTATAATTTTTCAACCTTTCTCCTCCTCTTAACTTTTTCTAATCATAACACCACAATAATTATTTATCAACTTATTATTTATATTCTGCTGACATCTTGTAACCAAAAATGCCCCCGGCAGAAATTGCTGCCGGAGGCATATTCTTGTAATGAACCAGAATTACCGTCATTATTATTTTGTTATATATCTTCTCTTTCTGAGGAGACATGCACCTGCAACACTGCCTGCTAAGAATATAATACCCATAAGCACTGATGCGGATGAATCGAAACCGGTTGAAGGAGCTGTGATAATTGCCTCGTCCGCCTTTACAAGCACATAAGTTGAGAAATGGTCAACTGTGAATGTAACCTTGCCATCCTCACCTACTGTCACTGTCTGACCCTTATCCATCACAGTGTTAAGCTCCTCATTGTAGTAGTAAAGCTTAAGCTGTGTACCTGCTGCGAAGCCCTCTGCCTTAACAGTGATTGCCACCTTACCATTGAGATATCCGACTGATTCGAATGTGCATACAAGCATATCCTTATCCTCAACCTTTAATATCTCCTTTGCCTTCTCAGAAGCAGGAGCATAGTCATTGAACTTCACATTGAATCTGAATAATGAATCAGGAAGTGAATTAAATGTTGAACCATCAATAGTAAATGTCGCTGCAACATTTCCGTTCTCCTCAGTAACATCCACAACAAGTGTCTTCTTATCATTGATAAGCTTTGTGAATACATCATTTGAAACATAGCCATCCTTGCCGACCTTCTCTGTCACAGTGCTGTCTGCTGTTGAGAATACAGAGCTGCCTGCTGCTGCACCACTTGGTGTCTCCGGTGTGCCTGATGTCTCCGGAGTCTGTGTATTGCCGTCAAGGACAACCTTGATTGAAGGTGTTCCTGTAGGACGTGCACCGATTCCCTCTGCTACAGCATCTGTAGTCTCAAGGAAACCATTAAGGTTAAGTGTACCATCTTCATTTCTTGTAATTCCTGTGAACTCAAGTGTCTTAAACCATGCAGCCACATCCGCTGCAGCTCCTGAGCTGTTAGCCGACTTAGAACCATCCCAGTAATAGTTAGTATCTGCAAGATACTTAGCTGTGTCCTGTGAACCCTTTGGCTTGAACTGCTCGCCTGTTGTAAGACCGCTCTTAACATTGGAATCCTTAAATGAAATGATTCCTGTTGCTGCGAAATCTGTATTTGCAGCGTTGTTTGTATATAATGCTACATTGTAGCTCTCATTGTTGTATGAGATGCTTGATGATACCTGAATATCAGGACAGCTGTTAGAGTCGATACCCTTTGCTTTGTTGTTAAAAGCATAGGAATTGATAAGCTTGTGATAACCGGACATGCTGTCTCCGCCCATCTTAAAGCCGTTACCGTTTCCTGCATTCGTACCATCCTCAAGGTAACCATTTCCGTAAGCTACACAGTTCTGGATTGTTACAGAACCGATTGAACCTGTCTCAACCTTTGCAAATAAATCCCAACCATCATCTGCATTATTGTAAGCTAAACATCCGTCAAATACGTTGCCATCGCCAACTGTAAGCTTAGCCGCAAAGCCATCTGCATCCTCATAACCTGCATCTGCGTTACCGTATGATGTACAGTTGAGAATAAGGTTATATGAAGGCCACTGCTCTCTTGTATCTGTTGAGTAGAGACGGCTTATCTGAAGTCCTGTGTTTCCGTTATGATATGTGTTGATGTTATCAAGCACATTATGGCTGCCTGATACCTGAATACCCTTCTGGGCATTCTGTGAATGTGTACAATCAAATCCATTGAAGTACCAGTAATCACCGCCGAATACCATACCTGCACACTTGCCCTGGAAGTCGAATACAGGTCTTGTCGCTGCAGCAGGGTCTGCTACCATACGGATATTCTTCTCTGCTGTACCATTGACACCTCTCTCAACTCTTACAGTGCTGTCAAGAAGGTATGTACCCTCTGTGATAACGATTGTCTGTCCCGGCTGTACATACTTAACGGCTGTATAGATGTCTACCGGCTTATCCTTTGTACCATTACCTGATGAGGTTCCGTTAGGAGCAACATAGATATTGGTAAGTGCTGCGTAAGAATTATTTCTCACAACAGTAAGGTTGATATTGATAGGATCTGTATTTGCAAGCTTCATATCAGCACCCGGAACATAATCAGGATCCGGTGTGAATACTGCTGCAATCTCATTATTTGACTCTGATGTAAGTGTCATAGGAACATCAAGAGTCGTACCTGCCTTAACTGCAATGCCTGTTGAAACTGTTGCACCATTTAATGTGATGTCAACTGTACCATCAACATTTGCATTCATGCTGAATGTATAGTTCTCTGTATTTGCAACCTTAGCTGATGTAACATTTACCATAGGTGTCACATAAGTTACAGGCTTTTCCTCCGCTGCTGTATCATCAGAAGCAAGCACTGTCGAGAACTGGATATCCGTAAATGTAGCTCTTGCATTTCTTGAAGCGAAGAAACCAACATATACATTCTCTGAATCAATCCTGCTGAGTGCTTCAGGATCATAGTTCTTCTGCTGTGCAAGAACATTACCGGCTTCATCATAATATGTAATGAAGTAACCTGTGTTGTTCTTCTGGATTTCAAGAATGAAATCTGTAAGCTCTGCGATTGTTCCATCAACTGCTGTCTCTGCGTTACCCACTATATTATAGGTTCCTGCGCCAAGTCCGTTCTGTGCTGCTGTTGTGTCAAGTGTTGTTGTAACACTCTTGAACTCATTCTGGACTGTAGCTGTATCGTTAGCTTCAAGCTTAGCTAAATTATCCTTTGTTACACCTGTCTTAGCGATAACACCAAGACCTAACTTCATTGAATACTTAGTACCTGTTGTATCTACAGCGTTCTTCTCGGCATTCCATAAGTACTCAATCTTAGAAGCGATAGCCATGTACTGGTTATTCCATATTGGGTTAGTCTCTCCATTCTGTCCAAGACGGTCCGCAGCCATGATACCGAAACCTTCCTGTCCATTGGAAAGCTTCCACTTATCAACATGAACCCTAGCTCTGAGTGTAAAGTTGTGGTCTGTCGGAACTGCTGTATAGTAGAATGCAACACCATCAGTTGAGTTAGGAACGATCTTACCCTTGCCGCCCTCACTGTATACCGTTACCTTGCCATCGTTGGCACTTCCTTCATAACCATTGTTCGCGCTGTCTGTTGATGAACCATATCTTGTAAAGCCCCATACCTGCTGCTGCTCTGCTGTGACAGTAGTCTCAACAGCCTGTGAAGCCTCACTCTTATCCTCACCTCTTACAGCAATGACTGTAAATGAATACTTCTCACCGACTGTAAGACCTGTAACTGTGTATTCTGTAGCTTCTGTAGTACCTACAAGCTTCTCTCCTGCATATACCTCATAGCCTGCTGCCTCCGCAACTGCACCCCATACTACATTTACGCTGCCGTTTCCTGTGCTTGTAGCACTCTCAATAGCAGGTGTGCCAAGTGGGAGAACGTATGAAAATGCCTCTGTTGTATTGCCTGCCTTGTCATCACAATCTGCTCTCTTAGCTGTGATCTTGAAAGAATAGCTTCCTGAAGCTGAAGGTGCGAATGTAACCGGCTTAGATGAATCTGAGCCTGTCTTTGTGTCGACAACTGTTCCGTCTGCTCCAAGCATATCAACAGCTATCGAATCTGCTCCGTCATAGCCTATTTCCATTGTATAGGAAACCTCGATATTTCCACCGTTCTGCTTAACTTCTGTGATAGAAGGAGCTGCAACTCCTGACCAGTCTGCTCTTGCAGGACGCTCACCGCCTGTTGTCTCTGTTACAGAAATGCTGAATACTCTGGCACCTCTGTTCATATCTGCGTTCTCAGGAGATACAACTCTGTATGTTCCTGCTGTAAGACCTTCGTATGTAAGAGCTGTTGCACTTGTTCCTGTTACAGAGCTGATATCTTCTTTGTTGGCAATGACTGAATTATCAGCTGCATTAATAAGACCAACCATTGAAGAATTAGAACCACCTGTGCTGCTCATCTTGACAACTACGGTTGCTGTTCCTGTTACAGTGAACTCAATAGCACCGGTCAAAGCCTTATCAAGCTCAATCGCCTTTACACTTCCATCTTTGTTGGTTCTTAAAGTAACCTTACCAACAGACTTAAAATAATTATTACTGCCTAATAAAGTTCCATCTTCAACCTTTGCCTTATCGCCACTGGCTGTAAGAGCTGTAGCATCTAAAGCATACTCATTAATCTGAACAGGAATTGTCTCCTCAACCTTGGCAGAAAAGACTCTGACACCTCTGTTCATATCCGGGTTCTCAGGAGATACGATTCTGTATGTTCCTGCTGCAATATTCTCAAATGTAAGCGTTGTCCCGCTTGTGCCTGTTACTGCTGTAGCAGCATCCTTCTCTGCAACAGCAGACTGGTCTGCCACATTTATGAGGCCTACGGCAGATGAATTGCTTCCACCTGTACTGCTTACTTCAATTGTAAGTGTAGCTGTACCTGTTACAGTAAATTCAATTCCACCTGTTAAAGCCTTATCAACTTCAATAGCCTTAACACTTCCATCACTGTTAGTTCTCTTAGTGACCTTACCTACTGACTTAAAATATCCATCGCCAAGCAGAGTTCCGTCTTCAACCGCTTCCTTATCTTTAGCTGCTGTGAGTGTCGTTACATCAAACATATGTGTGCCGTCATCCGCACTTACCTTAATTCCTCCTCCCGCAAAAGTCGTCGGCAATAGACCGATTACGAGAAGTAATGCCATAACCGACGCCAAAACACGTCTTAATAACTTGTGTTTCATAATATCCTCCTTAAAAGAATTTTTAGCATGTATACCGAAATTATGGTCACAATCTCCTCTTATACATACTCACGTAAGGTTATAATACCATTCTTTTAAACATAATTCAACCATTATATGAATTTTTTTATGCATTTCTTACAAATTGAAAACTCTTACATTAAAATGTAAGTACTTTTTTGCACAAACTATTTTCTCAAATCCGCTATTTTTATGTAAATACTTACCTCGGAGTATCCACCCCCAATCTGCTCCTGTACCAACACCTGCGTAAAAAAAGAACCCGACCAGGCTGTCATGGTCGGGTTCTTTAAGTTCAGGGGGCTGTCTTTCAGCCACCGTTTTAATTATCATATTTCTTTTTAAGAGATGCGAATTCCTGATTGATGCGCTGCACCGTATCGGTATCCCCGCACAGGTTATCCGGATGGTATATTTTAAGCAAATCCTTGTACCTTTTCTTGAGAGCCAGTTCGCTTCCGACACCTCGAAAGAACATTGTTGACTGTCCCCGCGTGCTGTAGGCACTGCCCGGCTTTTCGGAATATGACTGTTTCTTCATATTCTCAAGGCGTATCCTTTCCTGTTCAACAGCCTTTTTCTCTACTGCAAGCCTGTACAATTCCTTTTTCAGAATCTCCAGCTTCTTCTCAAACAGTTCATTTTCCTTCGCCATACGCTCTTTCTCGTGCTCTATGGCTGCCTTTTCCTCATTTATTCTTATGTTTTCCTTAAAAAACCATGCCTTCATACCGGCAAGCTGCTGTTCGTCAGCTGCGAATACATCTGTTACTGCATCAGCCACCAAAAACACCTCCCAAATTTAAGACACTTATTTATCTGCTCATCTTAACCGCAGTCTCAAGGGCAACTTCCATCATCTGTGTGAAAGAATTCTGTCTCTCCTCTGCTGTTGTAGCTTCACCTGTAAGAAGGTGATCGGAGATTGTGAGAATCGCAAGTGCATTCTTCCCCGCTCTCGCAGCGTTCATATAGAGTGCTGCTGCCTCCATCTCTACTGCCATTACTCCAAGCTTGCGCCACTTAGCGGAAGCTTCAGCGTCATCACTGTAGAATGTATCAGATGAGAGAATATTTCCAACATGATAGTCCACTCCGTTCTCCTTAGCAGACTCAATAGCTGCTGCCATAAGCGGATAGCTTGCTATTGCCGAAAAACTTCCCGGCAGACCGAACTGTGCTCCATAGCAGGAGTTGGTTGATGCTCCCATGCCGATTACAAGATCCCTTACATGCACATTCTCCTGCATACCGCCTGCTGAGCCTACACGTATAATATTGTCGACATCAAAGAAGTTAAAAAGCTCATAGCTGTAGATTCCTATTGAAGGCATTCCCATACCGCTCGCCATAACGGAAACCTTAACTCCCTTGTACTCTCCTGTATAGCCCTGAACTCCCCTTACATTATTCACAAGCACAGGATTGGTGAGAAAATTCTCAGCGATGAACTTCGCGCGAAGCGGGTCGCCCGGCATAAGTACAGTCCTGCCAAAATCTCCCGGCTTTGCATTTATATGTGGTGTCGGATAATTTGCCATATTGTATTTCCTCGTTTCTTTTTATTTATTAAAGTTGATGATATTCTCCTTATTGAGAACAAAATCATAGTAATTACAGTCTTCCCTCTTTCTCCATCCGATATGCTTCCAGAAAGCATTTCCGATATCGTTCTCCGTAAAAGCGATAAGCGTGACATTGCTTACATGCTCTGCCTCAAGCGCTTCCATAGCCTTTACCACCATGGCTTTTCCTATTCCATGATTGCGGTAGTCCTGTGCAACACACACATGGTAAAGAGTTCCTCTTCTCCCATCATGCCCGCACAGAATACTCCCGATAATCACTCCATTGTCCTCAGCCACAACACTTGTTGTCGGATTCCTCTTAAGAAAAACATCAACACCTTCTCTCGAATCATCAATAGAACGTATTGCAAATCCCTTAATCGAAAGCCACAGGCTGCTGACACCATCATAGTCAGCTATAGTCATGGTTCGTATAATGACGCTCATTATTTAGCCTCGATATACTTCTGAGCCGTAAGAAGCTCTGCAATCAGGACAGCTCCACCTGCTGCACCACGGATCGTGTTATGTGAAAGACCTACGAACTTGTAATCAAATACCGTATCCTCTCTGAGACGTCCGAATGAAACGCCAAATCCGTTCTCATAATTTACATCAAGAGCAACCTGTGGACGGTTATCCTCCTCAAGATACTGGATAAAATGCTTAGGTGCACTAGGAAGGTTAAGCTCCTGCGGAAGACCTGAAAAGCTTCTCCACTTCTCAATAATCTGCTCCTTTGTAGGCTTCTTCTCAAAGCTTACGAATACTGCTGCTGTATGACCGTTAAGAACAGGTACACGGATACACTGTGTTGTGATGACAGGAAGCTGTGCCTTCTCAATCCTGCCATCGACAACCTTACCCATGATACGGAGCGGCTCCTGCTCACTCTTCTCTTCCTCCCCGCCGATGTAAGGAATAATGTTTCCTACCATCTCAGGCCACTCCTTGAAGGTCTTGCCTGCACCGGAAATTGCCTGATATGTAGTTGCGACAACCACCTTAGGACCGAACTCCTTAAGTGCTACAAGAGCAGGTGTGTAGCTCTGGATTGAACAGTTCGGCTTAACAACGATAAAGCCCTTCTTGGTTCCAAGTCTCTTCTTCTGAGTCTCAATAAGTGCAAGATGCTCAGGGTTAATCTCCGGAACAACCATAGGAACATCCTCTGTCCAGCGGTGTGCGCTGTTGTTGGAAACCACCGGTGTCTCTGTCTTAGCGTAGTCCTCCTCAATTTTCTTAATCTCTTCCTTAGTCATGTCTACTGCGCTGAATACGAAGTCAACCTGTGAAGCTACATGCTCAACATCATTTACATTGAGAACTACCATCTTTCTTACTCTCTCAGGCATAGGTGTATCCATCTTCCAGCGGTCACCTACTGCATCCTCATAGGTCTTTCCTGCTGAACGTGGGCTTGCCGCTACCGCAACAACCTCAAACCATGGGTGGTTCTCAAGCAATGAGATAAATCTCTGTCCTACCATGCCTGTTGCACCTAAAATACCTACTCTTAACTTCTTTTCCATAAATAATCTCCTCCGCAATTGTTTTTATATCCAGCAGAATTCATCTGCCTGATTACCAAAAGATAAATCTGCTATTTACAGCCATCATGACATTCGCAGTCACATTCCTGATTTTCAAGGATATCAGGGATTCCATTACCATCGCTGTCAACCTCGCCGGGTCTGATTCCCGATTCACCGACCATATCCCTTCCACGTACATTGTACTTATCTCTCTCAATATTGACATACTGCTCTATAAGTCCGGCTACCATACGCACCTTGTGGACATTTTTAAGCACGTTGTCACAATTATACACGCCGCCGGCATATATACTGATTGTGCCATAATTAAATATACGCCCAAGAAGTGAAATCTTAAGCTGCTTATCCTTAACCTTATACAGCTCTACCTCATCCTCGGTGATATTTAAAAAACCTTTTCTGATAACAAGCTTGTTATCGTACAAAATATACTTGGTGAAGGTAAGCGGAAGACCAACCGCATTGCGTTTCTGCCCCTTCCACACCGGCTTCTTTTTGGTTTTCTTAGCCATGATGATTCCTCCCTGCATATCACTACTATTTAGACAATCGTGAAGCTTGTTTTACCATTGCACAACGTCCGGCTGCCACACACCTTAGTTTCACAATCACCTATTAATCAACCTTACTGTAATACCCGAATTCAAATCCCTTTGCACGGCATCCGTCAATGAAATCTGCAAGCATTGAAGCGTTTGTCGTTGATTCTGCGTGAAGAAGGTAGATTGCACCTCCATGTACCTTATTGAGAGCATTTGCAAGCGATGAAGCCACATCCGGCTGCTCATCGACAACCCAGTCCTTATATGCAAAGCTCCAGAATACACTTCTGTACCCCTGGCTCTGCACTATGGCAAGACTCTGCTCACTGAAAGCACCTGTAGGGAATCTGAATAAGTACATCTGATATCCGAAGTGCTCAAGCACATAATCATTAACTTCTTTTACCTCGTTTATCTGCTGTTCAACGGACAATGTGCTAAGCCCTGCTGAAGGATGCGTCACAGAATGGTTGCCCACAACATGCCCTTCATCTATCATCCTCTGTACAAGCTCCGGATTCTGCTTGGCATAAGGAAGTGTTATAAAGAACACTGCCTTGACATTCTTCTCCTTGAGTGTGTCCAATATTCCCTCTGTAAGTCCGTACTCGTAGCCCTCATCCATCGTAAGATAGATATAATTGCTCTCCGGCTGTATAAAATCAGCTGTATACTTGCCATATCTGTTAATATACCACTGAAGTCCCGTAGGTCTGTTATTCTCATCCACCTCAGAACCGAACCCAAATGGCACATACTCTGATGAGTACGAACCAAAATCTGTTCCAACTGTGACAGTTGAACCACTGTTCAATGAGGCTGATGGATCCTGAACGACAACCGATACCTCCTCACGGGTCTCATTACCGCTTCCGTCTTTTACAGATATTACTGCCGTGTAGGTTCCAACCGTATTAAAATCAACCGCTGATATATCAGCTGTAACCCTTGAGGTTATATCTCCATCGATATTATCCGTTGCAGTCACATTCGCAAGAATGTCCACAGCATTTCCGACTGTCGCATAGACAGTCTTGTTAACTCCGTTCAGAACCGGAGGCTCACTGTCATTGACAACCATAATAACAATAGGAAGTACTGTCATATTGCCATAAGCATCCTTGGCACATATCTCTGAGCTGTACGCACCTGCTTCCGGATACACAACAGACTGGCTGAGTATCTTGTCGGCATCTGCCTTCGTGATATCGTCCGCAAAGCCTATTGTCACGGATGAATTGTCAGACATTGATTTGACAACATCCGTAATGCTAAGCATCTGTCCCGGTGCCACAGAAAATTCATCTGCATACAGTTCAACCGCAGGAGCCGTAGTATCTACAACCTTGACCTCAATCCTGAGTGTCTTGTCAGGATGTACCAGCTCTGCGGTGTAGGTTCCCACTGTATTATAGTCAACCCCCTCCGCATTCAGAACGGTCTTTGCCACATCCTCACTCTTTCCCTTCACATATACCGAAGCCTCCGTAGGCATTGAATTTCCCTGCTCAAGTATAAATGTCTTCGCATTGAGTGTAATCGGCGCCTTACCGCAGCCTGTCAGGGCAAGAGAGCTCATTGCCATTACTCCTGCCAGCGTAAATGCTGCTATATTGTATGAATTTTTCCTTCTTTTTTTATCTGAAGTATTATTCTTATAATTGTAAAACATCTTAATCCTCACTTCTAAAAATATATTGTTTTTCTTCTCACACATCACAGTACTAAAATGCTGTATCAAGTGATATACTAACATAATAAAATATATTTGTACAGATAAAAAATGCATAATTAGTACTGTTGATTATAAAATAAGAACATATTATAATAGTAAAAGCATATCCATGCGCAAAATAGGATTAACAGAAACGGAGATACCGCATGACAAAATTTGAAGAACTGTTAAAAAACATCCATCATAAACATGTATTTATTCAGACTCACAATTTTCCCGACCCTGATGCGATAGCCAGTGCTTATGGGCTGTCCATGCTTTTAAAAAGCTGTAATATAGACTCAACCCTCTGCTACAGCGGACGTATTGACAGACATAGCACGGCCAGGATGATTGAACTTGCGGGAATAGAGATATATAACATAAACGACCTTCCATCCGTTACCGATGATGATGAGGTTATCCTTGTCGATTCACAGAAAGGCAACTCCAACATTATCAACATGACGGGCGAGGAGATAATCTGCATAGACCATCATCCTACCGGAGCACGCACAGCAGCTCCCGACAAGGAGTACCGCTTCTATGATATACGCCCTGAGGCAGGTGCATGCGCCTCAATCATTGCCAGTTATTTTTATGAAAATAATATTCCAATGGATGACAACACTGCAACGGTTTTATGTTTCGGGATAAGAATGGACACCAAGGGACTTTCAAGAGGAGTTTCCGACTTTGACATGGATATGTTCTACAGGGTTTTTAAAAACAGCAACCACGCCGTAATACAATCTCTTGAAAACAGCACACTTGAATTTTCAGACCTAAAGGTATACGCTGCCGCAATCAACAGCATCCAGGTATACGGCACGGCAAGCTTTGCCAATGCCGGCTACAACTGCCCCGAAGCACTTATCGCAAGCGTTTCGGACTTCATGCTGCAGCTCAAGGAGGTCGACTTTTCCGTTGTGTATTCATTCCGCAGCGATGGTGTCAAGCTCTCCATACGAAGCGAGGATGCCCTATATGATGCCGGAGTTATAGCGAGCCGCGCCCTGCGTGACATCGGTGGAGGCGGCGGGCATGCTTCCATGGCCGGTGGCTTCATTCCGTATGACAGGCTTCACGGACTCGGAAAGGATGACGTTGAAGATATTTCTTCAATTATCCGCGAAAGATTTCTGCATGAGCTCGCATAAATGAGGGGTGAAAATTAAAAAGAGTATCAGGACATATAACATGAGGCTGCCTCATTCTATGTGCTGATACTCTTTTCTTCTCTGTCACATGCTGATATTTACTGTTATTTCATGCATGTATTTCCGATTTCATCATTAAATATCTTTTATGCTATTTTTACTTCTATTTACCACCACTATTTAAGAAAATGCGTTGGCTATAATTAAAATTATTTTATATATATTTTTTAGCCAGTACTCTTTCAAGTATATTGATAAGCTGGTACAGCACCGTAGCCATAATACAGAGTATTATTATGCTAAGCATAACCCAGTCAAGCTTGAATACCTGGCTTCCATATATGATAAGATAGCCAAGCCCTTCATTCGCCGCAAGAAATTCTCCGATAATGACACCGACAAGCGAAAGCCCCATATTGACCTTCATGGTATTTAATATCACCGCAAGGTTGCCGGGAATAAGCACCTTGGTGAGCACATGGAAACGATTCCCGCCAAGTGTCTTTATGAGTTTAATTTTATCAGGATCCATTTCCATAAATCCTGTATACAGTGTTAATATTGTTCCGAATACTGCAACGGATATCGCAGATATGATGATTGTTCGTATATTATTTCCGAGCCACACAATCAGTATCGGGGCAAGCGCAGACTTAGGCAGGCTGTTCAGAACAACGATATAAGGCTCAATAATCTTAGAAAAGCTTCTTGACAGCCACATAAGCACAGCTGCGGCAAGACCTATGCCTATAACCAGAAAAAAACTGATAAAAGTCTCATACAACGTAACCCATATATGCCTCAGGAGAGAACCATCCATACACATGCTGACAAAGCATTTTACAATTCGTGACGGACTGCTGAATATGAAGTCATTTATCACTCCCAGCCTTGCGCATCCTTCCCACAAAGCTATAAAAGCCACAAGAATAAATACTCTTACACAATTGACCTTTATTTTTTCCCTTCGTATACCATCAAGATATATCTGCTGTTCTTCACTTACGTTCAGTTTTCTTTTAACCAACCCTGTTTTCCGTCTTTTTTCCATCTATGAAAAACACCTCCACAATTCATGAAAATATTCCTGAAACTCCGGTGCATTTCTTCTTTCAAGCGGCGAAAGACTGCCGAAATCTATATCTATTATCTTTTTGATGGTTCCCGGTCTTTCCGAAAGTACTACTATCCTGTCCCCCATAGCAATCGCCTCCGACAGGTCATGGGTGACAAGGAGCGCCGTCTTTTTCTCCTCCTTTATGATTTCGCCGATGTCATCACTTACACGCAGTCTAGTCTGATAGTCCAGTGCCGAAAACGGCTCATCAAGAAGCAGTATATCCGGATTTAATGCGAGTGTCCTGATAAGCGCTGCCCTCTGTCTCATTCCCCCCGACAGCTCGGACGGTCTTTTGTCTTTGAACGCCTCCAGCCCATACCTCTCGAGAAGTCTGTTCACTCTCTCTATGTTTTCATGTGTGAGTATCTTCTTTATTTCAAGTCCCAGAATCACATTGTCATATATCGTCCGCCACTCAAAGAGATGGTCACGCTGCAGCATATATCCGATTGTGGCATTATTCACAAAATAACCGTCTGCCACCGGTGTCAGACCTGCAATAATAGAAAGGAGAGTTGATTTGCCACAGCCGGATGGTCCGACTATAGAAATGAACTCTCCTTCATTAACGGTCAGGTTGATATCAGTCAGTGCCTTCGTCTCACCCTGCGGACTATGATAGGAAAAGTCCAGGTCCTTAATCGTCAGGATTGCCATTTTCTCTGACCCCTGTTTCTTTAGGATATACCTTATTATATGGAAAAAGGCGCACAATGTGCGCCCTCCCCTTAACTTATCAGTCTGTAATCGTCTCCGTCTTAAGCTCAATCCAGCCATGCTCCGCAAGCATATCCATAATATCCGAATCTATATCCATCACATCACCGTGCTCTATGAACCTCACGTCCAGAACATCTGCCATACACGGCATCAATTCCTGTATGCTCTCAACCCTTATCTCGATGACATCACCATCAACATACTGTGACAAATCAACTCCCTCCATAGGAGTGAGCACTATCGGTGCCCCGTCTGAATATGTGGTATCAGGCACAGTCACAAGCATCGGCTGACTTAATCCCGTGAGAAAATGTCCTCTTACCCACCATTCATTCTCCGTCCCAGTGCTCTTATCCTCTTTCCTGCACGCACACAATCCCACCGCACATACGACAAGCATAATTGACCAAATAAACACTGCCCTTTTTTTCATCAAAATCACACTCCTTAATATTTAGATAAAATAATACACACTGTCTGTACTTTCTTCATACATACAGTGTGTAAACAGGCTCATTTTGTTTCAAATGTTTTAAATTATTTTTTTGTGAAATCAATTAACGTAAATCCCTGCCAATAAAAAAAAAGCTTGTGATGGGACTCGAACCCACGACCTACTGATTACGAATCAGTTGCGCTACCAACTGCGCCACACAAGCGAACCTTATACATAATACATCATTACATGTAATAGTGCAATAGGTTTTTGAAATTTTATTTAATTTATCATTAATAACGCACTTTTTTATGCATATGAAAATATTAGACAGCCACCACAATTCCACCATCATTAGCATACATCGTCGCAACTCCCGCCGTGTCTACAATGACAACATCCTTGAAGCTGCACTTGTCAAGCAGAAGTCCCTTCACATATTCCGCGCGCTCAGGGCAGTTACAGTGTGAAATCGCCAGCACCTTATTCTGTGGCTCCTTGACATTCTCAAGTATAATTTCACACATGCGCTTGAGTGCCTTGTTAATTCCCCTTGTCTGCTCAAGCTTGATAATCTCGCCTTCCCTGGCGCTCATCACAGGCTTGATGCTGAGCACATTTGCAAGGATAGCCTGAAGATTAGTGAGTCTTCCGTTCTTTCTGAGTGTCTCAAGTGTCTCGAGAACGAAATATGTCTTCATTCCGTCCCTGAACTGTGAGACTGTCTTAACAACCTCGTCAAAGCCCATGCCCTGCTCCACACACTCAACTATCTTCATGGCAATAACCGCTTCGCCGCAGCATCCCGACAGGGAATCAAATACATGTACATGATTGCTTCCCCCATCCTCCTCGTACATATCAGCCGCAACAAGTGCACTGTTGTACGAACCGCTGAGTCTGCCTGAAAGAGTGATAACATACACATCTCCGGCGGCACTCTCATACTCTGACAGGTATCTCTCCGGTGATGGGCATGCCGACTTCGGACACTCCTTGGACTCACTCACTCTCTTTAAGAAATCTTTCTGGTTAAAGCTGTCATCATCCACTATATCAACACCGCCGACGGAAAGCGTGAGCGGAACAACCACAAAATGTTCATCCTCTCTAAGCCTCTGCGGTAAATCACATCCACTGTCAACAACAATTTTATAACTCATTATCTTACCCTCCGGATTATACTTATAGTCTTAAAATAATATATATTTGAACCATTTACTAAATATCACAATATTTAATATTATTTCATGTAGTTTTTAATACCAGATAATAATAGCACACTGTACTACATTTGAAAAGGGTAAATTATAAAAAACTATAAATAAAAAACCGGAGGCCGATGTGCATTATAAAGCCAGGTAAAGCGGACATTTTCCGCTTTCGCTGCTTGCTCATGAACGCAGTCCGCATCCCCCTTACCCACCGCTTAGTGCTCTACACACCTGAAGCGGGGGATTGCTTATTCTGCGTTCAATCTGCACCTCAATCTCCGGTCATTTATTAATTTGTTTATTTGTTTGAACAGTTGCCAACTGCCTAATAACAGAAAAAGCCTCTGACAAGCTCCTCCATATAGGCCTGATCCTTAGCTCCCATAGTCTCCATAGCTGAATGCATTGCAAGAATAGGTACACCTATATCAACGGTTAACATCGGAAGCTGGATGTCCGATATAGGTCCGAGTGTACTTCCGCCCACCATATCGGAACGTATTGAAAACTTCTGATACGGAATATCTGCCTTTTTACATATCTGCTCGACTATTCCTACAGCCTTGGCATCTGTGGCATAGCGCTGTGCCGCCGAACGCTTAATGACAGGTCCCGCATTCAGCACTATAGGGCTGGTAGGGTCATTCTTCTCAGGATGGTTCGGATGTGTGGCATGGGCAACATCAAGTGAAATCATCATTCCGTTTAAAATCCTGTTTATATAACCTGCTCTTGCGTCCTCCGTGGTCTCATTGTCATGCTCAAGGCTTCTGTACAGCTTCTCAAGCATAAAGGTGAGCACGGAAGAATTAGCTCCCTGCTTGGTCATGCTTCCGATCTCCTCATTGTCAAATACCATTATGACATTGACACCGTCATCATTTCCCCCCATTGTACCGGCATTGGCGGCTTCATCACTATCCGCCCTGCTGCTGTCTATTATTCCGCTAAGACATGCCACAACCGAAGTGGCATTGTCAAGCCTTGGACAGAGTATAAATTCATCATTAATTCCGACATACTGCCCCTTTTCCGTGTTGTAGACATAACCCTCGTAGTCAAGTATATCATCTTTATTGACCTTTAGCTCATCAGCAAGATAAGATATAAAGAAATCATTAGCATCAGTGCCCGGCTGGCAGCATATCGGAAGCATATCGACCTGCTTGTTAAGCTCCACTCCCTTGTTTACATCCCTGTTCATGTGTATCGCAAGATTAGGGATTGTCACAACAGGACGTCTGAAATCTATAATCTTTATCTCCGGCTCAAACACATTTTCGGATTTTACCGATACACGCATCGCAATCGACAATGGTCTGTCAAGCCATGTGTTAAGAATGGCACCGCCATATCCTTCCACATTAAGCTTTCCAATATTTCCCATACCTGCCTTTACCTCAGGATTAGGCTTAACACAGAATGAAGGGCTGTCCGTATGTGCTGTGGCAATTCTTATCATTCCTCCGTCATAATTTCTTCCAACCGAAAATGCCATAAGTGAACTGTCATACACATTCACATAATAAGACCTTCCACGCTCAAGCTCCCAGTCCGCGCCAAGCTCCAGTGCTTTAAACCCTGCATCCCTTAGCAGCTCTATTGAGGTCTGCACTGTTGTGAATGAACAGGTTGCGTTCCCTATAAATTTTATAAGTCTGTCCGATGATTCTCTAAATTTCATTTTTCCCTCCACGTCCTTTGGTAAATCCTTTGTACAAGCTTTCTTAAACAATAATTGTCAACATTATTTCCTTTGGACTATTTACAACAAATTTTATTCACATTATACTTATTTATATCTGAGGTTGCAAGTGGCAAAATTCCTGCATGCTTACAACACGCAGCCCCACTATATCAGAAAACTAAAAAATGGGAGAACCACCAATTATGATAAGTATAGAATTAGACAATATAAAGGACTTCATGTCCCATCTCTTTATAAAAGATACATTTGACCATTTCCTATGCCGCGAGCTGCAGATAGATACATTTGTCTCATTTAAGATAGACGGAAAGATGTTGAAGGATTTTCTCAATGATATTGAAAAAGAAGAATTGGCTGAGTCACCCTATGCACCATGGTCAATGCTTAAGCCATACTGCTTCAACATGATAAAAGGGAAGCGCACTCCGCTCTCCATGAAGCTTGTATTCTCAATGCCGCCGCACTCCATAGCAGCCTTTTTAAACAAGAACGATATCAGCATTAACCCGGACACCGTGAATGGTCTGTATCTCAATATCCGATATGAGAACAGGCAGCTCTGCGTAATCACAGGCACCTCCCTAAGCTCCTTCACTTTGGATAAGAGCGTGGAAAACGCATGGGACACCGCGGTTGGACAATTCATAAAAAAGACACAGGGACTATAATAATACAACCTAAAAAGCCCCTGTCTCACCGACAGAGGCTCCTTATCACAACCTTATCATAAAATTCCCCATTCCACTGCCTTTGCAGTGGCTCATCTTCTCTTCTTACTTAGTATACATCATATAACGCATCATCAAGCAAACCATTCTCATAAGCGTAAACAAGTGCCGCATAGATGATATCTGAAAACTCAGTATAGCTTTCAGGTGCCTTTACAGATATATCATTGCTCTCAGTCATGACCGAATCGATATTGAGTGAAATATCCTCATCTGTATCTGTACTCTCAGCATTTACAACACTTGTACAGCTATATACCCTGCTGCCCTCCTTGCCTGTAAGACTGTTGGTGATTGTAAGGTCTGCTGTGCCATTAAGACCGGCTATCTCACTTACAAAATCATCCTTATTGGTTCTGAGTTCGTCGAACATTTCCTTATACGAAGCGCTCACATCATCAAGCTGTGCATCGCCTGTTGTTTCCTCAAAAGCATTTAATACTTCTTCCTTAATAGAAGCTATATCCTCATCTGTAAGACCCGCTTCGTACTCCCTGTTAAATCTGTCAAGAGCCGCTACAAACTCATCCATGTAAGTATCTACAAGCTTCTTTACCATCTCATCGTCGACATTGCTCTTCTCAAGTGCTGAGATGATAGTGTCCTCATTGTCAAGAAGCGCTGTTATAAGGGCATCTGCAAGCTTCGAGAACTCCTCTGCTCCCTCAACCCTGACTGTAAACTCACCCTTATTTTCCTCAATCTTCACATCCTTGAATGCGCTCTCAAGAATCGAAATATAAGTATCCATAAGTTCATTGCTGCCACCGTTAAGGTTAACCATTCCATCGACTAACGAAAGCTTAATACACTTAAGCTCTGTTCCGAACTCCTCTTCAAAATCCTCGAGGCTGTACGATGCGCCAAGTAAAATCGGTGCAAGCTTATCGAATAATGTCTGTACATTTACATAAACCGCATCCTTTGTGATAGTAAGGAAATTGTCAACATCGACAGTGATAAATGAATAGCTCACCTTGACTCCCATAGCCATTGCTTCACCATCTGTCTCACCATTAAACGTAAGTGAAAGATTCTCAAGTCCACTGATACTTGAAGCAAGCTTCGCATTGATGTCATACGAATACTTTGTCATTGTGCCGGCATCTTTCATAATGCCGAACATAGTCTGCCTGCTCTTACTGCAGCCTGCTGCGAGTGCCATGCTCATAACAAGAACAAGCATAACCGCCAAAACCTTTTTAATTCTTTTCATAAGTCCTCTCCTTATTTGTGATAAAATCAAGGTTACGGATATAACATAAGCCTTAGCGATAATGTTATACCCACCCTTTAAAACATATTACCATTTTTTACAATTATGTCAAAGAGCTATTAGTACTAATAAATAACCTTTTATGCAGCTTAATACTCCTAATTATTTTCAAAAATACAAAAAAACATATTGTAGTATACCATCAAAAAATGTATAATAACTTGAAAAGCGTCTTATGACGTTAATATTAGACATACCATCTTTTATTTCAGGAGGAAAATGTTATGAAACATCTGTTAAGTCCGCTTGACTTATCCGTTGAAGAATTAGACAAGCTTCTTGATGTAGCCGGTGACATAGCTGCTGACCCGTCAAAATATGCACATGTCATGACAGGTAAAAAGCTAGCCACTCTCTTCTACGAACCAAGCACCCGCACACGTCTCAGCTTTGAGGCAGCAATGCTCAATCTTGGCGGCTCGGTGCTTGGCTTCTCATCCGCAGATTCAAGCTCCGCATCAAAGGGTGAGAGTGTTGCCGATACAATACGTGTTATCTCTTGCTACGCAGATATATGTGCCATGAGACATCCTAAGGAAGGTGCTCCGTTAGTTGCCTCCATTCATTCAAGAATTCCTGTCATCAATGCAGGTGACGGTGGTCATCAGCATCCTACACAGACCCTCACAGACCTCATGACAATCAGAGCTCTAAAGGGTCATTTTGATGGTCTTACAATTGGTCTTTGCGGTGATTTAAAATTCGGACGTACGGTTCATTCTCTTATCAATTCCCTTGTAAGGTACAACAACATTCACTTTATTCTCATCTCCCCTAAGGAGCTTCGTGTGCCTGACTATATCCGTGAGGATGTTCTCACTGCCAAGGGCATTGAATTCGAGGAGGTTACAAGTCTTGACGAGGTTATGCCTAAGCTTGACATACTCTACATGACCCGTGTCCAGAAGGAGCGTTTCTTCAATGAGGAGGAATACCTCAGAATGAAGGACTACTATATACTCACCCGCGAAAAGATGGCTCTTGCCAAGGAGGATATGATTGTACTTCACCCACTTCCAAGAGTTAATGAGATATCCGTTGAGGTAGACGATGATCCAAGGGCAGCCTATTTTAAGCAGGCCCAATACGGCGTATATGTGAGAATGGCTCTCATCATGTACCTTTTGGATATGATTCCGGATTCAGCAAACTAACATCAAAATCTGTGCCGCAGCCATGCGGCAGAATGGAGAATAATCATGTTAAACGTAGGAAAACTCACAGAAGGTTTCGTTCTCGACCATATTCAGGCAGGGCGCTGTATGGATATCTACCAGTCCCTCGGACTTGACAAGCTTGACTGCTGTGTAGCCATAATCAAGAATGCCAAGAGCAAAAAGATGGGCAAGAAGGATATCATAAAAATAGACGGCGGCTTAGACCTTGTTGACCTCGATATTCTTGGATTTATCGACCACAATATCACTGTCAACATAATCAAAAACGGCGGAATCGTTGAAAAGAAGGAGCTCACACTCCCTAAGACTGTTACCAACATCATAAAGTGCAAGAACCCAAGATGTATAACCTCCATTGAACAGGAGCTTGATCAGGTATTCTACCTCACCGATGAGGAGAAGCAGGTATACCGCTGCAAGTATTGTGAAGAAAAATATACTAAGCTTTAACAACAACTCATTCACGAACAGAGAGTTTAACAGCTGCATTTATGCAGTATAAAAAATGCTGTCTAAAGAATACTTCTTTAGACAGCATTTTTTGTGGAGCAGCACTCAGAAGACATTATATTACTTCTTAAGTGCACCATATATCACCTCCGACAACATTGTCAGGTAATCTATCTCCACACTGCTCCACTTATGCTTCTCTCCAAGCATATAAAACACAAAAATATATTCCGTGCCTGTGTTATCCGAAAGAAAAACACTCACATACGAGCGGCAGCCTGCATCGTACAATTTTCTGTAAACAGCCTTGTCCTCGCGCTCTATACTATCGAGATTATTTATCACAATAACATTGTCAACCGCCACAAGAGCCTTATATGAAGCATTTCCCATAAATTCAACAGACATCAGTCCCTGCGGGAAGTCCTTAGTATATGTAATAGCATTATAGTCCGATGTGTCATACACCGCTGCCGCTCCAAGTCCAAAGGCAGACCTTATCTCCTCTAAAAGCTCCTCAACCTCTGTTGATTTCCCGATGGCAATATCTTTTATCACCTTCTTAAGTGTCTTTATATATGCCGGAAAAACACCTGACTCTGTCTGCCTTCCGACAATATCCACCGAATCGTGAAGCTCCGGCCTGTATATGATATATCTGTTCTTGCCCTTATCCTTTGCAATATACAGTGCCTTGTCTGCCAGCATAAACAAATCTTCAAATTTTCTTCCTGCTTCCGGATATTGTGATATGCCCATCGACAGGGTGAACCTCATGCTGCCAAGCTTGAGAGACTCGTTATACCGCAGCTTCGACAGCATAGCCTTCAGGAAAAGCCTTAGCTGCTGTTCATCCGGTATATCCTCGGTAAGTACGAAAAATTCATCGCCGCCGAATCTTCCCACAACTCCTCTTCCATCAAGCGTCTCGATAAGCGATTCCGCAAGCACAATAACGGCCTTATCTCCCATAAGATGACCATGTGTATCATTGATACTCTTGAAATCATCAATGTCTATAAGAATCATATAATACTTCTTGGTCGAAGCAGTCCCTAACGTATCATTGGTGTATTCAATGAGTGCTCTCTTATTGAGCAGTCCCGTAGCGGCATCCTTGCCCGCTGCCGTCAGATAGTAGGGAATATCATCCTGTGTTATGTCCCTTCTCTTTACAATCCCGACTATTACATCCGCATTATGCCTCGATATATACCTTGCATCGATTGAAAGAGTCTCAGGAATACGATTGGCATTCATAAAGCCTGTCCTTACAGTACAGTTAAACTGGCTGTCAAGGTTGACAAGGCTCTCATACCACTGTTCTATCTCAAAGCTGTTATTATCAATATCAACGGCAAATGTCTTTACATCCTCATGCCATTTCTCAATGTTATTCTCATAGAGAATATGTGATTTTCTGAGCATGTAGTCATAAAATACTATTCTCCCTGTATCAGGCCAGAATTCCATATATACAACACCGCTGATTTCCATGAACATTCTGTACTTGTCCATCTTCTGCTGGCTGGTCAGGAATGAAGTCTCAATCCTGTCTATGCTGTATATGTCGGCAGTATAAAACCAGTCTCCATTCTCGAACAGCCTTGACTTGCTGATATGTATGTCAACCGGATGATAATTGTCATTCTTATCACGCAGAAACGTGATAATACTGTATGTATCGCCCGGACTCATACTGCTGCACGCAAAAAGAAATTCTTCCTCGCAGTCAGGTCTTATGAGCTTATTGAAAAAAGAGGCGGAGTTCTTCCCCAGGAAATCATAAAGGGGTTCCTCCGCATTCAAAATCACAAAATCCTTCTGTAAAACTGCCTTGGCAAATTTCAACTTGTAATCAGGGTCTTGTGAATCACAAATACGATTATACATTAAGAGAATCTCCTATTGTAATATGTCGAAAACAATTACCAGTCAGCCTGTAAGCCGGGTTATGTCGTGAATAATCATCTATCTAGACCTGCTGTTGCCAACAGGCTCAAGCGACCTACCTGAGACTGGCGGGCCACGTCTCTGCCTCTTATTCGGTCTTGCTTCGGATGGAGTTTACATGTGCCCTGTCTGTTACCAGACAGGCGGTAGTCTCTTACACTGCCCTTCCGCCCTTACCACGTCCTTGCGGAGCCTCGGCATCAGCCTGTGGCGGTATATTTCTGTTGCACTGGTCTTAGGGTCACCCCCACCGGACGTTATCCGGCATCCTGCCCTATGAAGCCCGGACTTTCCTCACCTGCGGTCTTTCGACACCTGCAGCCGCGATTATTCAGCCAACTGGCAATCAATATTTTAACATTTCTTTATCAAAAAGTAAACAAATTTAAAAGGATTTAACTATTTTTTTATACTTTGAAGCAGCTTCCGCCTACAAATTCCCTTATAATCGAGTTTTTAGGAAGCTCATCACTTCCAACCGCAAGAAAATAATCAAGAAACTTAAGAATACGCTTTGCCTCCTCATATTCCGGCTCCCCCGGTCTTATCCCGAAAAGTGCCGGCTCAGCATACGGCTTCAATACCGCAAGCTCATACAGAAGTGCCGAATTGAACATCGCATCCGCCGTTTCCTGATATGGGAATATGTTCTGCTCCTCACCCTTGCGCACCGATTCCCACATCGCTATGGTTCCCTTTGCGTTGGTTCCCCTCGTTCTGGCATCTCTCACCATACGTCTTATAAGTCTTCCATCAGTTGTAGGTATTCTGTTGTGTTCATCTACATTCAACTGTGTGAGCGCACTTATATATATCTTATACTTATTCTTTTTGTCAAGTGAATATGAAAGCTTATCATTAAGTCCGTGAATGCCTTCTATGACAAGAATATCATCCTGTCCTAATTTCTTAAAATTACCCTTGTATTCCCTGCGTCCTGTCTTAAAGTTAAATGTCGGAAGCTCCACCTCCTCACCGGCAAGAAGTCTTGTCATATCCTCATTGAACTGTTCAACATCAATCGCCTCAAGACATTCAAAATTATAATTGCCGTTCTCATCCTTCGGGGTATGCTCCCTGTCAACAAAATAATCATCCAGTCCTATAGGATGAGGCTTAAGTCCCTGTGTCCTGAGCTGAATTGACAGTCTGTGTGAAAATGTTGTCTTTCCCGATGATGATGGTCCGGCTATCATTACGAACTTCACTTCCGGTCTTGAAGCAATATCCTCGGCTATATCCGCTATGTTCTTCTCCTGCAGTGCCTCCTGCACAAGAATAAGCTCACTTATCTCACCGCTGGCAACCGCATCATTTAAATCACCGACATTCCCTATCCCAAGCTTCTGTGCAAGCCTCATAGACTCATCAAGAACATGAAAAAGCTTGTTCTGAGGCCTGAATTCCGGCAGAAGCTCCGGTGCACTCTTATCCGGCAGCTGTAAGACGAAGCCCTTATCATAGAGAAATAGCTGCCATACAGTCAGATAGCCCGTATCCGGCACCATGTAACCATAGAAATAATCCCTATAGCCATCAAGCTCATACAGGTTCACCTTCGAGGCGCGGCGGTATCTGAACAGCTTCTCCTTGTCATACATCTCCTCCTCATGGAATATTCTTATAGCCTCATCAAGTCCGACAGTGAACTTAGTAAAAGGAAGAGCACTGTCCACCAGCTCTCTCATACGCTCAGACACCTTCTCAATGAAGCTCTCATCAACCTTCACGTCACCTGATACACTGCAATAATATCCTTTGCTCAGCGAATATTCCACGCACACCTTCACCTTCCTGCCATACAAATCCCTCACTGCCTTCAGCATGAGAAGTGTCGCACTTCTTCTGTAGGTCTGCATTCCGGATATATCAGCGGTTGTCACCCACTCATACTTACATGTATCTTCAACAAAAATATTTCCTGAAAGCTCGCAGAGCTTACCATCCACTCTTGCAAGTACAATCCTGTGGGGATATGCACTCTGTGCCTCCAGGGCTGCTTCTAAAAGCTTCATCTGTTACACCTCCGCTATTTTTTTCAATACTCTCCTCAGAACGGCTTCCTTTTCATCGAATTCAGCCAGTTTCTCCTTAGCTGTAGTTCCCCCATTATTCAGAAGGTTCTCCCTAATCTTACCGCATGTATCAAGTTCTTTTCTTAAATAGTCCACAAGAACCGTATGTTTCTTTCTTATAAGAACCGGTCCGTAACAGAGTTCATCACGAAACTGTTCATCCTGCAATGCAACTGAAGCGTCACTGCGCTGTGAGCCGACTTTGCCGTTATCCCCAGCTTTTGAAGGAACAGCCTTTATTACAACATAATACTTTCCGTCCTCCTTAAGCATATCCTCGTCCGCGATGGTATACCCGTTGTCGTACAAAAACTTCCTGACATCATACCATTCGGAATGCGGGGACAAAATAAGCTCCTTCGCGTTCCTGGCAGCTTCCGCCCCCTCACTTAGTATCCTGCATATAAGGCTTCCGCCCATTCCCGCAATAACTATAGCCTCAGGTATATTGTCTTTAATATTCTTAAGTCCCTTAAGTCCATCCGACAGGACAGTCTGTACCCTGTCACCCACATTGTACAGACTGACATTGTCCCTCGCCCTGCCAAGCGGTCCCTCCGCGACATCGCACGCGTATGCATATCCTGCCCTTCCGGTGAGCACCTCATATATCGGAATATATCCATGATCCGTCCCGATATCGGCAACTATGCGTCCCGGAGTTATCATATCGGCAACCCTATGTAATCTGGATGACATTTTTACAGGACTTTTCCGTAAATCCATATTAATCCAGATAATCCTTAAGCTTGCGGCTTCTGCTTGGGTGACGCAGCTTTCTGAGTGCCTTTGCCTCAATCTGTCTGATACGCTCTCTTGTTACCTTGAACTCTTTTCCAACCTCCTCAAGAGTTCTGGCTCTGCCATCCTCAAGACCGAATCTGAGCCTTAATACCTTCTGCTCACGGTCTGTCAGTGTGGAAAGCACCTCATCAAGCTGCTCCTTAAGGAGTGTAAATGCCGCTGCCTCAGCAGGTGCCGGAACATTGTCATCCTCGATGAAATCTCCAAGATGGCTGTCCTCCTCCTCACCGATAGGTGTCTCCATGGAAACAGGCTCCTGTGATATCTTTAATATCTCTCTTACACGTTCAACAGGCATATCCATCTCTGCTGCAATCTCCTCAGGGGATGGCTCTCTTCCGAGCTCCTGCAGGAGCTGTCTTGATACACGTATAAGCTTATTGATTGTCTCAACCATGTGAACCGGTATTCTTATGGTTCTTGCCTGGTCTGCAATCGCTCTTGTGATAGCCTGACGAATCCACCATGTTGCATACGTTGAGAACTTATAACCCTTGCGGTAATCGAACTTCTCAACAGCCTTGATAAGACCTAAGTTTCCCTCCTGAATAAGGTCAAGGAAAAGCATACCTCGTCCCACATACCTCTTAGCTATACTTACAACAAGACGAAGATTCGCCTCTGCAAGTCGCTTCTTGGCATTCTGGTCGCCATTCTCCATTCTCTTGGCAAGCTCAATCTCCTCCTCGGCAGAAAGGAGCGGCACCTTGCCGATTTCCTTAAGATACATTCTTACAGGATCCTCGATGCTTACTCCCTCAGGTATTGACAAATCTATCTTCTCGATATCTATATCATCATCGCCATCTAAAAGAATAGGCTCATCGTCCATATCATCATCCGTGGTACGGATAATATCTATATTGCTTGCCTCAAGGAAATCGAAGATTTTATCCATCTTGTCCGGATCAAGGTCTATGTCTGCAAATGCATCCATAATCTCCTGATAGTCAAGCGTATTCTTCTTTTTCTTTGCAGACGCAAGAAGTTCCTTTAATTTTTCATCGAATTTTAACATGTTCTCATCCATCGTCATGTCCGTCCTTCCATAATTAATCTTATTTTTCCCTTAGTTTATTGAAATATGCAGTGTTTTAACTGCATTTTGCTGCTGCATCAGCTGCTGCGCCTCATTTAAGTCGTCGACCGTCTTAAGCCTTACTTCAAGACTGTTCTTCACTATCCTCATCACAATATCATCAAGTGCCTTATTTTTATCCCGGGTGTCCATATCCTGCGGCAGCTCCGTGTTGAAAAGTCTCGCAACCTCCTTATGGCTCTCCTCATCGGTAAAGCTCGATATTATCTTTGCGGGATTGAGTTCACCCTTTTCGAACTGGTCAAATAGCATAAGTGCAACCCTATAATACAGTTCCTCTGTAAAATCATCCGGTTTTACATACTTCGCAACCGGCTTATACAGCTTCGGCTCCTCAATAAGCCATGTAAGAAGAAGTCTCTGCGCCTTCTTTACGCCGTTGTCCTTCTCCTTTTTCCGGCTGCCCTTAGCACCTGTATTCTCCTGCGGCTGTGTGTTCACCTGCGGCACATCCGCATCAGGCTGCCTGTTGTTAAGCTTCCTGCCTGATGTAAGCTCATAGGCTGCCCATTTTCCTACGAGTCTTGTAAGGCTGTCCGTGCCTATATGATATTCTGAGGCAACCGTTGCTATATAATTATTCCTCTCTACCTCATCCGAAAAATCCACAAGCTTTTTTGCAGCCTCATTTAAGAAAGCCGTCCTGCCGTCCGGATCCCTCAGATCATAGTCTCTCTCAAGAACCGAAAGCTCGAACATAAAGCTGTTTCTGGCGTTGTCTATTCTCTCCTGAAAAGCATCCGCACCCAGATTTTTAATAAATTCATCCGGGTCCTTGTACGGCTTCATATTGATAACCCTGGTCCTAAGCCCCGCATTTCTCAAAAGTCCTATAGCCCTTATCGCCGCCTTCGTTCCGGCTCCGTCACTGTCATAGCAGACTAATACATCATTCGTGTACCTCTTCATGAGCGATGCATGTCCCGGTGTGAGTGCCGTTCCAAGTGAGGCTACCGCCTGGTCAAACCCCGCCTGGTGCATGGCTATGACATCCATATACCCCTCACAGATAATCATGTTCTTCTTTCGTGAGCTTCTGGCAAAGTTAAGTCCGAACAGATTTCTTCCTTTATCGAATATCTTTGTTTCAGGTGAATTAAGGTACTTAGGTTCCCCCTCTCCCATGACTCTTCCGCCGAATCCGATAACCTTATTGGATATATTCATTATGGGAAACATTGCTCTGTTAAAGAACCTGTCCCTCACTTCGCGCTCATTATAGATAAAAAGTCCTGTCTCTCTCAAAAGCTCATCACTGTACCCCCTGTTTTTCATATACCGGTACAGTTCATCCTTGTAAGTTCCTGAGGCTCCCAGCCCGAAATGGACTATCGTCTCGTCGGACAGGACACGCTTATTTTTAAAATAATCATAGGCTCTCTGTCCTCCGGGTGACTTCAAAAGCTTATAGTAGAACAGTGCTGCTTCCTTATTGATATCATAAAGCTGTGCCTTCATATCCTGCTGTCTGCGTTCATCAGAGGTCATGGAAACCTCCGGGAGCTGCACTCCCGCCCTGTCTGCAAGCAGCTTGACCGCCTCCGGGAATGTATAATTCTCGTATTTCATGATAAAAGAAAAAACATTTCCTCCCTCTCCACAGCCGAAGCAATAAAACATCTGTTTCGACCCCGACACGGAAAATGAAGGTGATTTTTCATTATGAAACGGGCACAACCCAAAATAGGAGCTGCCCTTTCTGGTCAGCCGGACGTACCCCGATATGACATCCACTATGTCACTCCGTCCACGGACTTCCTCAATTATATCATCAGAATAAACCACTTTTTCCTCCCTATTCCCTGTAAGACCATGAATGTGGGACATATATCTCTTCAAACCTGTGAACCACATACTGGTCACTCATACCTGCAATATAGTCGCATACCACAATATTAACCGGATCCTTCTTCTCCCATATCAGATTAATATAGTTCTCCGGCAGTGCTTCTATATGCTCCTTATAATACTCATACAGCTCACGCAGAAGCTTCTTAGCCTTGACCTCCTCACTCTTGGCGGTAGGATTGGTATATACGCTCCTGAACATAAAGCTTCTTAAGCCTGTCATTGCACAGTACATATCATCGGACATCACAACATCAGCCTTCCCATTACTGCTGTATATTACGTCATGTATAAGAGCGTCAAGCCTTTCTGACGTCGTTGTACCTAAGATATCCGTATACTCACGCGGGATATCATCCTCAGACAGTATATGTGCCCTTATGGCATCATCTATATCATGGTTGATATACGCTATCTTGTCCGAAAATCTGACAATCCTGCCTTCTAAGGTTGCAGGCATTCTGTCCGTGCCATGATTCAGTATGCCGTCACGCACTTCCCTGGTCAGGTTAAGACCTTTCCCATCCTTCTCAAGCTTCTCAACTACCCTGAGACTCTGGACATAATGCTTGAAGCCCTCCTCAAAGCCATCCGCCTTAAGCGCATCGCTCAGCGCCGCCTCACCTGCATGTCCGTAAGGCGTATGCCCTAAATCATGTCCAAGCGCTATCGCCTCGGTGAGATCCTCATTGAGCCTTAGTGCCCGCGCTATGGTACGCGCAATCTGCGCAACCTCAAGTGTGTGCGTGAGTCTGGTCCTGTAGTGATCACCCTCAGGAGCTAAAAAGACCTGTGTCTTGTGCTTAAGTCTTCTAAAGGACTTACAATGAAGAATCCTGTCCCTGTCGCGCTGGTACACAGTACGCATATCGCACTCCTGTTCAGGTACATCCCTTCCCGCACTATTCTTCGAGAGGGACGCATAGGGACTTAGATATTCTTCTTCAAAGCTCTCCTGCTGTTCTCTAATATTCATCCTTTTCCTTTCTGTTATTCAATATAAACATCCGCTGATACGCACTCAATGCTCCATTCAAAAATAGTCTCTAATTCTATATACTCCACCAAACCCGGAAAATCCTTTTTTATTTTTTTAAATTGTACAAAAAATTGACACAGCAAAACAGCAGGGTGCCCTATTCCCTGCTGCTTTTAGAAGAATTATGTATGTTATGTACGTGGTTAGTTATCACTAACAATATGTATTGTAATCTAACTCTCCTTTTTTGTCAATACCTTTTAAGACTTTTTTATTTTTTATTTCGGTACAGCATCACCCTAACACTCCGCCTACTGTTCCCGCCGCAATACATATAACCGCGCACCGCGCAAGTCTTCCCGCATCCGCATGAAGTCCCATTCCCGATATAATGGAAATAAGCACAATTATCGCAAAATACACAGCCCCGGCACACACACCCCAGAGCAGCCTTCTGCCTTTCTTTATTTTTCCCATACCTAATCCTGCTATAAATGCACCAACCGCATATATAGCCACAGCAAAAAGTGACATCTGTGCATCCGAAAGCCTGAGCTTATATGCGATTAAAGCCCCAGACAAAATAAGCACTATTGATACTATGACCGCAGCACCCGCAACCTTTAAAACCTGTACAATTCTACCCACAAAGACCTCCACATACTTTTATACTACTAAAAGTATATGGAGGTCCCATGCTTCTCATAACCTGAATATTATATTTATCTGATATTTTCCGATATATCAGCCATCAAATTATGCCTGTTTCTTTTTTCTCTGTGAAGGTCTTTTAACCGGATTTTTCACAAGCTCTGCAAATTCCTTCGTTCTCGCCGCAAAATCATCAAGGTTCTTCGCCTTCCACTCCCAGTTAGGTGAGCCGAGCGTTCCCGGAAGATTGAGCCTTGTCTTAGCGCCAAGGTCACACACATCCTGATAAGGAAGAATTGCCATATAACAGTCCTGTGACAGTGTAAATGAAACCATTCTCCACGAAACAGCTCCATCCGGTATTCCGGCCTTGTCAAGGAAGCTCCTCGTTCGGTTCTTCTCCTTTCTTGAGAGAGACTTATACCATCCGTTTATTGTGTCATTGTCATGCGTTCCTGTATACAGCACAAGATTGTGTGTATCCGTATACTCGCCATCGGCAACATCATTCTCGGTGAAGCAGAACTGCACAATTCTCATTCCCTTGAACTCGTAATGGTCGCGAAGCTCCAATACCTCAGGTCTTAAGTCACCAAGATCCTCAACTATAATGTTGATATCAGGCATCACCTTGAATACGGTATCAAAAAGCTTATAGCCCGGCGCATAATTCCACTCACCGTCAACAGCCGTCTCGCACGCTGCAGGAATCTTCCAATAGCTGTCAAATGCCCTGAAATGGTCTATCCTGATGATATCGAACAGCTTGCTGCTGTAATCCAGCCTGTTAAGCCAGAATTTAAAACCGTCCTTCTCCATGTAATCCCAGTCATAGATAGGATTTCCCCATCTCTGACCGGTTGCACTGAAATAATCAGGCGGTACTCCTGCGATGAAGGTCGGCTTTCCATCGGCTCCAAGAAGGAAGTTTTCCTGACCCGACCATACGTCAAGCGAATCTATTCCGACGTAGATTGGAATGTCTCCCATGACCTTTATTCCGTTTTTATTGGCATATTTTTTTAATTCCATCCACTGCTTATAAAACTCATACTGTACGAACATTTCGTACTCGATATCCTCCTTAAGCGGTGTGAGGTCATACTTATGGTCCTTTATCCAGTTCTGCTGCTCCATCGGCCACTCATTCCAGGCGACAAGATTGTTCTGCTTCTTGAGTGTGAGGAACACGGCATAATTATATACCCAGTCCATCTTGATGAACTTCTTATATCCCGCATCAGGCTTAAAATTCTTAAATGCCTTTTTAAGGTACTTACCCTTAAACTCCCTCACTGCCTGATAATCAATGCGTGCGGCATTGCTGTGAAAATCAGGAACTCTCTTTAAAAGTCCATCCTCACACAGCTTATCAAGATTAATATACAGCTCATCACCCGCACAGGATGAATATGGCTGATACGGTGAATTTCCGTATCCCAATGGATTGAGCGGAAGCATCTGCCATATAGCCGCCTTCGCCTCCTTCAGCAAATCCACAAAATGATAACTTTCTTTTCCAAAATCACCTATACCATGCCGCCCCGGAAGTGAAGCGACCGGCATAAGCATGCCAACCTTTCTCATAGTCTGCCTCCTTGTGTTTATCTCTCTTTAAGAATACATATCGATTGTGCCGGCATTGTGAGTATGCCATCTTTTAACGTAATCTCCTCATTGTTAAGCGTAAGATAGCCGCGAATCTGCATATCTGAGATTTCTGTTCCGCTGATGTCCACGGTAATCACTTCATCAGATGTATTGTATACGATTCCTATCGTGCTTCCATTGTAGCTCTTGGTTATCGCAGCCTGATATCCCTGACACAGACTGTCAATCAGTGTAATCTCACCTCTTGCAATCTCAGGATTCTCATTTCTCAGTCTCAGTGCCCTCTTATAATAATTTAAAATAGAATTTTCATCCTTTAGCTGCTTATCAACCGCATCAAATGCTGAGTTGATGTCCTTATCCGCATCCGCAGGTCCCTTTGTCATTCCGGCTGCAGTCGAATCAGACGACCATAGCATCGCAATCCTCTTATTCTCATCCTTAGAGCCCTTGCTCGCCATTCCGATTTCCTCACCATAATACACAAACGGACTTCCGTTCATCATCATGAGAAGACCTCCTGCCATCTTGATATCATTCTCATCATTCATAAGAACATTGGAAACTCTTCCCATGTCATGGTTAGTCAGAAACGGCGCATCAATATAATCCGGATTAATCTGTGAAAATTCATCCTGGTATCTCACCATCGAGCTGGCTAATGCCGCTGCCTTGAGCACTCCTCTGGCAGTCTTTATAAGCTTTCCCTCAGTATTTCCCGCATCGAAATTGAACATGCTCGGTGTCATGCTCGCATAATAGTCCCTTACGGTGCTGAAACCAGCCCATACCTCAGACACCATATAGAAATCAGGATTCTTCTCACGGCAGTGTTCATACAATCCGTTCAGAACCTGCTCATTGAACTCCGGCTGATTCTCCTCAAAGTGCATCGCTGCGTCCATTCTGAAACCGTCCACTCCCATATCCAGCCAGAAATCGGCAGTATTGTACAGCTCCTCTATCAGAGGCTCACATGCCAGGTTCAGATCCGGCATCTCCGACCAGAATGAGCCTTCATAGAACCAGTCCGTGCCGCTCACCCTGTAATAGGTATCACTGACCTTCTCTCTTGAGAAGTGATAATACTCCACATAAGGACATTCTGCCACATCCGGCTCCTTATCCTTGTCAAGCTTTCTAAGATATGAGCATGCATCAATAAACCATTTATGGCTTGAGGAGGTATGATTGATTACCATATCGATAACTACATTTATGCCTCTCTTATGAGCTTCACCGACAAGATTTTTAAAATCGTCAATCGTTCCATACTTAGGATCAATTTCACAGTAGTTCTTCACATCATACTTGTGGTATGTGTCCGACGGCATTATCGGCATAAGCCATATACCGTTAAAGCCCATATCCTGTATGTAGTCAAGCTTCTGTGTGACACCGTTCAAATCGCCTGTTCCATCACCGTCCGAATCATAGAACGAATAGACGAAAATCTCGTAATAATTTCTATAGTTATCGTCAACGATATTTAGCTTATGTTCATACTTATATCCCCTGCTGTCACAGCCCGCAAGAGCCGTCACACACAGGACAGCCATCAGCACAAGGCACCAAAGCCTGCGAAGCAGGCTATGCTTAAATATGCTATTTTTCTTCATATCAATCTTTTCTCCAAAATATATCAGATTTTCTGTTTCGGACAAAAAAACTGCGGCACTAAGCTTAAAATCATATATCTTAGTGCCGCAGCCAAATTTAACCCTTTACAGCTCCTCCGGTTACACCTTCTACATAATACCTCTGTAAGCACAGGAACAATACCGTTACAGGAATCGCTACAAGCACACCGCCTGCACAGAATCTTGTGAAATATCCCTGGAAATCATTTGTCCATACCCAGCGCTGCATGGCAACCGCAACATTGTAGCCGTTGTCATTACCGAATGCAACATAGGAAGCAAATACATAATCGCACCATGGAGCCATGAATGCTGTGAGTGCTGTGTAGATAATCATCGGCTTGGAAAGCGGAATAATCATCTTAACAAATATCTGTGCTCTTGTCGCACCGTCGATTCTTGCCGCCTCGTCGAGAGACTTAGGAATCGTATCAAAGTAGCCCTTGCATACATAGTAGCCCATTCCGGAGCTTGCAACCGAGATAAGGATGAGTCCCGGAACCGCTCCTGCCTGTGTAAGACCGAACTGCTTTAACAGGAAGTAGAGACATATCATGGTGAGGAAGCCCGGGAACATTCCAAGGATTAACCAGAATCTCATGAGTAACTCTCTGCCCTTAAAACGCATTCTTGAGAGCGCATAGCTCACACAAAGAACGAATGCAGTCTGACCTATTGATACAAAAAGAGCAATTATAAGTGTATTTCCATACCACTTTAAGAATTTAGTCTCACCGCTGAACAAAAACTTATAGGAGTCAAGTGAGAACTTCTTAGGAAGAAGATAATCAACCATTCCGCCAAGCTCCGTAATATATGAACGGAAGCTCTGGAGCACCAGACATACAAATGGGAACAGCCATATTATACTTATCAGAACCAATACTATATAAGCAATTGTATTGCTTACCTTCTTGCGCGTACGCATATTATGTTGTTTAGCCATTATTGGAATCCCTCCTCGTCCTTAACTGATGGAAGCATATTGTATACCACCAATGATACAACAGCAGTTACCACGAATACCATGATACCGATAACAGCCGCCATCTTGTAGTTAGTATCTTCGACAGTCATCTTATAGAGCCATGTCACAAGCAAATCGGTGTAACCTGCACCACCCGAAAGTGAAAGTGACTGTGGCTTTCCCTGATTGAGCAGGAAAATAATGTTGAAGTTATTTAAGTTGCCTGTAAACGATGTGAGCAGGTAAGGTCCTGTCACGAAAAGCATATACGGAAGTGTAATCTTCCTGAAGGTCTGGAATGCATTCGCACCGTCAATCTTGGCACTCTCATAAAGCTCCTCCGGTATATTCATAAGAAGTCCTGTCATGATGAGCATTACATAAGGAATACCCACCCAGAGGTTAACCAGGAGAATTGTAATCTTGGCAAGTGTAGGATTCGTCCAGAACGGAATAGGCTGGCTTATCCACCCCCACTTCAGGAGGTACATATTCACAAGTCCGTCGTTTGCGAACATCTTTCCCACATAGAGAAGGGAAATGAACTGTGGAATGGCAATCGTCATAACAAGTATTGTTCTCCACAGCTTCTTGAACTTAATGCCCTTCTTGTTGATGAGGATGGCAACCGCCATGCCGAGGAAATAGTTCAAAAAGGTTGCAAAGAATGCCCATATAAGTGTCCATGAAAGAACCGTTCCGAAGGTCTTGCCAAAGCCTCCGGTTCCGATAGAGAACAAGTTCTTAAAGTTCGTAAGTCCAACCCATGTGAACAGATTAGTCGGTGACTGATGTGTAGCATCGTAGTTAGTGAATGCTATACAAATCATAAATATAATAGGAAGAAGCACAAACATGAACACGCCAATCACCGGCAGAGCGAGGAGTGTCTTGTCAAAATGCTCATCAAAAAGTGCTGCAATATCGTCCTTGTTCGAAGGAAGGATAAGCCTATTCTGGTTATTCTTGTTATCCCTTATGTTGAGCCTCCACACGAAGATAAATGCCAGAATAACAAATATGCTCAGAATACTATATAACAGGATAAGGAAGCTGTTATCTCCGTACGTATACACATAGTTAGCATCGTATCCTCCGACCTTTGTTCCGAGTGTTCCTATGTCCTTAAGATACCCTGCCCCGAAGAACACCATATACAGGATAAAAAGAACCTCCGAACCCAAAAATGCTATTCCTCTTACCCACTGCTTTCTGGTAAGTTGACCAAAGCCCATAATCAAAAAGGAAACTCTGGTTTTCCAGTCGCCCTTTGCAAAGGTGGTTCCAATATCCTTTATATCAGCTCCAACCGCCTTAAATGCTCCGGAGACCTTTCCTTTCTTTTTTTTATCAGCCATGTCTGCAATTACCTCCTCAATTCTGGTTTATTACTGCGGTCATTCACGCAGAGCGGACGGCACTCATGTGCCTGTCATAAAAGCACAATTCCAATCATTCCATCCGTGCTGCCTCCTCTGCACAAATGACCTACCTTATTAAAAGTGCGGGGGGAATTAATTCCCCCCGGCTTCAGATTAAATTCATTAGAATTATTTACTGGGCATAGGACTGCTGACGAGCCTGGAAGTCTTCAAGAACCTTCATAAGTTCATCATCGCTCATATTGTCATACTTGTCTGCAATGACATCATCACCAAGTGATGTAGCGTCTGTCCAGTAATCTCCAGGATACTGACCCTGTGGAATTGTGTAAGCAAGCTGCTCTGCGAGTGCTGATAAAGCTGCATCTGACTTAACTGCATCACTCTGCTGTGCTACGAGGTTAGATGGTCCCCATGCAACCTCATTGAAACGTGCAAGCTGTGTCTCTTCGTTAGATAAGTACTCAGCGAGTGCGAGACATACAAGCTGCTTGCCCTGCTCTGTCTGAGGCTTAACACCGAGAAGCTTGAATCCGCCGAAGCCGCTCATCTGATAGCTCTGTCCGTCAACTGTGAAGCTTGGCAGCTTAGCACATGCATAATTGTCACCGAATACTGCCTTAGCTGCATCTGCATCCCATACACCATCTACGATAGCTGCAAGGTTAGTTGCCTTATCAACTGATGAACCATTCTGGAATGAAGGAGACTTAGCAAGGCTAATCATAGCCTTAAATGCTGCAACACCTTCCTTGCTTGCGTATGTAACATCAGAGCCAACGAATGCACCTGATTCATCGGTTGTATACTCAAGCTTACAGCCTGTAGCGAAGAAGAATGATGTCTGATACCAGCCGGAGTTAATCTCCATGTAGATGTTCTTGCCTGCCTTCTCGCAGTCAGCTACGATAGCTTCAAGATTTGCAGGGTCTGTAACCACGCTCTTATCATAATATAAGAAATATCCGTTATCAGATGTGATAGGGAAAGCATATACTGTGTTACCAACCTTAGAAGCGCCTACGGCACCTGCATCATTGTTAGTTGAAACGAAGTTCTCATAATATCCTGTAAGCGGCATGAGAGCACCTGCTGCAACAAGACGTGCTAACTGGTCCTGTGCGAAACCGAAAATATCAGCTCCTGCCTGAACATCTGTTACCATATTGCCGGCTGCATCGCCCTCACCTGTTGCCTGAATCTCTACTGTGTAGCCTGCCATATCAGGGTTAGCCTTGAAGAATTCATCGCATTTGGCCTTTGTGAAATCAACAACCTTATCTGCAACCCAGATCTTAATTGTGCCTGAGCCATAATCTGCAAGTGTCGGTCTGTCTGCTGCGGCAGTCTTGGTTGTCTCTGTCTCACCATCTGTTGATGTTGATGAAGAAGGTGCTGTTGTTGTTGGTGTCGTTGGTGTCGTCTCACCATTACCTGCATTGTTGTTCTTGCTGCACGCTGTAAGTGATGTAAAAGCCATGGCTGTTACGAGTGCAACTGATAATGCTTTTTTGAACTTTCTCATAATAAATTTCCTCTCTTTCTTTTTTCCTCCCGAACTTCGTAAGCTCCTCTTCTAAAACTCTTCTAAAACAGCTGTTACGAAACTTTCGAAAGCTTATGTACTGATAATACTCCCCTGTTTTGCAAAAGTCAATAGCCTTTTGTGCATTTTGCATATTTTTTTTTGCTTATATTATTTGTTTTGGATATTTTGATGTTATTATTTACAATGAAGAAAAAGTGTGCTATCATTTTCGTATAATTTTATGTTTTTGTTTTCGAAAACTTGTGTAGAACAATGAGAAGGAAAGATGATGTATGGTTACTATTAAAGACATTGCCGAAAGACTCGGCATTTCAATAAGTACCGTTTCCAAGGGACTGCATGGCGCAAGTGATATAAGCGAAGAAATGCGCCAACAGGTTTTAGACACCGCTATAGAAATGGGTTATATAATTAAAGAAAAGAAACCAGCCACAAGGCAGAAGGTCTGTATTATTGTAGAAAATATGGAATACGCGAATATCAACCAGTTCGGTTATGAGCTTATCGCCGGTTTCCGGCTTGTAGCAAGCGAAGCCCAGTTTGAAGTTGACATCGTTCCTATTGACCAGTACTTCCAGACATGGCAGACCTATGACAGTCTTATGAAGCAGAATGGTTATTCGGGAGCTTTTTTTCTTGGTCTTGAGCTTAATGAGATATATATGAAGCAGCTTGAAAAGACAACCATTCCCACAGTCCTGTTTGACAACTATATTTCCAATGAACATATAGCTTATGTAGGTACAGATATACACGTCGGATTTTCGACCCTGATAAGATATCTGAAGGAAAACGGTCATAGAAAAATTGCATTTTTGAATGGTTCCAAAAACAGCTACATATCAGCGCTGCGATATCAGGGCTTCATACAGGCTATGAATGAGGCAGAGCTTGACCTTGATATGCAGCTTATAGGGCATACCGTATACTATCCGGATGAGGCAGTGGCTGATTTTGTGAAAGGCTTCACAGGCAGAGGAGCTACAGCCATAATGTGTGCCAGTGATCTTATCGCAGCAAGAACCATAAACGAGCTTCACAAGCTCGGGCTTCGTGTGCCGGAGGATGTAAGTGTGACAGGCTTTGACGATCTGCCGGTGGCAAAGTATCTTGCCCCTCCCCTTACTACCATAAGGCAGGAGCGTTTCGCTCTCGGAAAGTCCGCATTCTCATTATTAAAAGACCTTATGTCGGGTCTGCCTGTCAGCACCATGCTTCTTCACTCAACCGTGGTACTGAGAGAATCCGTTGGAAAAGCACCGAATTAAGCAAATTGGGACAGGGGTCTGACCCCATGTCCCAAAGCAAAAAATGGGACAGGGTGTCAGACCCCTGTCCCAATTTTGTGAAGCGCCGGAAGCGCATTTCCTTCATAATCAAAGAGTGCCTGATTAGCCCACTCGTTTCCGCAAGGCTCCTTCACTCCAAGATACTGTATGGAAGCACTTGTCGCCCATCCCGAACCGACAACAGGTATCCATGCTGGTTCCCAGTAATAAAAGCCCAGACACTGTGGATGTCTGCCAATCATCTCTATAATCTCTTTCATATATTCTGACTGTCCTTCCGGACTTATACTGTACTTGGAATTATCAAGTGCGGAGTTCTTTCCGGCTGCCATTCCCTTTCGTGCATTTTCACCCAGCTTTTCTAAACCGGCGTAATCCTCAGTTGTATATGGCATAGCTGTCTCAACAATACACACATCCTTATTATATTTTTTCGATAGAATCTCTATGTTCTCCTCCAAAGCACTGAGTCCATAGGTCTTTTTATAAGGAAAATAAGAAACTCCGATAATATCATAGTCAAGCCTGCTGCCATATTTATCAAGAAAACTTGTATACACCTCATGCTCCGGCTCTGCGGCTGTATGTAAAATCACCTTGGCATCCGGAGCGGTCATGCGTATTCCCGTTATCGCTGACTGCAAAATAGAGCATGCCGTCCCATACTCCGGAAATCTTCCTTCAGGCCACAGAATACCATTCGATATCTCATTGCCGGGCTGGATCATATCCGGGCACACTCCGGCAGCGGTCAGATACTCAAGAACCGATACCGTATACCGCTTAACCGCATCGCAAAGCTTATCCGTGTCATACCCTCTCCATGCCTTAGGCTTCATCTGCCTGCCCATGTCCGCCCAGAAATCGCTGTAATGGAAATCAAGCAGGAAGCTCATTCCGACAGCCTTACATCTTCGCGCAAGCTCTATGACCGTCACAAGGTCATCGCTCCCACCTCCGTATGCTACACCGTCAATATCAAAAGGGCTGTTCCACAGTCTCAGCCTCACACTGTTGACCCCATGTGATGCCAATATGTCTTCCAGCTTTCCTTCTGCACCATTATCATAGAATTTTGTCTTTAGTCTCTCAAGTTCAAGTAAGGTAGATATGTCTACACCTTTAATCATAGATTATTTCCTTCCTTGCAAAAGAATTCCACTGCCTGTCATATTTCCCGGTATAAACAAAACCAATAACCCTTCTACTGCTGTCCAAGACAATAATTGATAAACTGCTGTGCGGTTCGTCCTGAGATTCCCCCATGGCTTAATTCCCACTTATTTGCCTCTGTACACAATTGCTCATCTGTCATGTTAACTCCGCTCTTTCTGGCAAGCTCAATGACAATATTAAAATATTCCTTCTGACTAGGCTTAGAGTAATTGATTGTAACACCGAACCTGTTTACAAGCGAAAGCTTCTCCTGCATTGTGTCTGAACGGTGCATTCCATTGTCTGTCTGCACGTCATCCCTGTCATTCCATGTCTCCTTGATAAGATGACGTCTGTTGGAGGTTGCATATATAAGTATATTATCCGGCTTTGTCTCAACACCGCCCTCAATGACTGCCTTTAAGAACTTATACTCTATCTCAAACTCCTCGAATGATAAATCATCCATATAGATGATAAACTTATAATTTCTGTTCTTGATAGCTGCAATCACATTCGACAAATCCTTGAACTGGTGCTTGTAAATCTCAATCATTCTAAGCCCCTGGTCATAGAACTCATTTACGATTGCCTTAATGCTTGTGGACTTACCTGTTCCGCTGTCGCCAAAAAGGAGTACATTGTTAGCCTTCTTTCCATCAACAAACGCCTTGGTGTTATCGACAAGCTTCTTTTTCTGGATTTCGTAACCGACAAGGTCATTTAACATAACCTTTTCCATGTTGTTGATAGGCTGGAAATTGATATGTCCCTCCGCATCCGATGAGAAACGGAACGCCTTGTTAAGTCCGAACATTCCGACACCGTATGCCTTATAAAAGCCTGTAACCAGCTCAAAAATCTCATCCGCATCCTCAGCCTGACCAAGCTTGAGGGAAAGCCCTCTGACTTTTTCGCTCACGTTCTTATTGTACATAAGCTCCGGCTTGCCTATAGCCTTATAATTCTCGAGAATGTCAAAGCTGTCTATGCCAAGCCTCTCCTGAAGCCATGAAAAATCATAATGGAACAGCTCATAAAATGCCTTAAAATCATTTTTTGCAAAGATATTGGCACTACCATCCTTGGCACCAACCTTCTCGCAGGTTATACTGAACGGATTCTCATCGGTTATCAATAGAAATGTAAGATAATTATGCCATAGATTGTTGTCAAAGCCGTAGGATGTCGCAAGCACAAGCAGTCTCTTAATCTGTCTGTAAGCCTCAATCACAAGTTCATCCTTAGGTGCATCCATATCCTTAGCTCTTTTTGAGACATCGCACAGCTTCATCAATATGGAATCCGCCGGCATATCCCCGTACATTATCAGTTTAGAAACTATATTTTCCATACTAAGCCTCATTTCCGAGCGATTTATCGCGAGGAGGCGATGAGAAATTCGCATAGGCGATTTCTCATCTGCCATCAAAGCAATTTGTTTTCACACTAAGCCTCATTCCAATATTCTGTATTTCATATTCTTATATATCCAGCTTCTTCACACAGGCAAGTGCCACTGCCCCCGGTCCTATATGGCACGATACACTCAGTGACAGTGGATTCATCACAATATCATGCTCCGGAAAAAGTGCCTTTACCTCATCATAAAACAGCTTTCCCTCATCAGGCTCTCCGGAATACGCTATCTCAATATACATATTTTCGCCCTTTTCCGTACTTCCAAAGCGCTTGACAAAATCATCCAAAACAGCATTTATCATAGTCTGCTTCGCCTGCTTGAGCGTTCGGCACTTAGAAAATGCGTCAAGCTTCTCGCCATGAATCTGGAGAACAGGCTTGAGCTTTAACAATGTGCCAAGCGCCGCTGCGGCAGGTGTTATTCTTCCGCCCTTCTTAAGATAATATAATGTTGAAAGAGTTATATATATACTTGACTCAAACTTAGTCTCCTCAAGCTTATCCTTAATCTGCTTAGCTGTATAGCCCTTTTCAGCCATAGCCATGGCATCTAACACAGACTGCCTCTGTGTTACGGAAATTCTCTGGTTATTTACCACCTGAACCTTCCCGTCATAATCATCTGCAAGCATCATCGCAGTCTGGCATGAGCTGCTTAGACCGCTTGACATAGGAATATGGACAACCTCATCATACTCCTTAAGCAGTCCGTCCCACAGATCTGTCACATCGCCCGGCGATGGCTGTGATGTCGATATCTCTGCATCCTCGCCCAATGCCTTATAAAACTGCTCCTGTGTAAGATCAATATCCTCATAATAAAGCCTGCCATTTATATAGAAAGGCATAGGAAGCACCGATATTCCCAGTTCCTTTGCACATGCCTGCGTTATTCCACTGTTGCTGTCCGTTACTATCGCTACCTTACTCACTTCAATCCTCCATTTTCAGTGTACTGCTTTTCTACAACCTCGCCCTGCTTTTTATATATGCTGTTCCCGGCAACATAGCCTCTCACGGATGAAAGGGGATAGATATTGCTTCCACGTCCTATCACTGTTCCCGGATTGAGCACTGAACCACATCCAACCTCGACATTATCTCCAAGCATGGCACCGAACTTCTTAAGTCCCGTCTCAATCACCTGTCCGTTACACCTTACCTTGACCAAAGCCTTATCAGACTTCACATTCGAGGTTATTGAGCCTGCTCCCATGTGGGACTTATAGCCCAGGATTGAATCCCCAACATAATTATAATGCGGAACCTGAACCCTGTTAAATAGTACCACATTCTTAAGCTCTGTTGAATTTCCTACAACTGCTCCCTCGCCCACAATCGCATTTCCTCTGATGAATGCGCAATGACGGACTTCTGCATTCTTTCCTATAATACATGGTCCGTTGATGTATGCAGTAGGTGCTACCACAGCGCTCTTGGCAATCCAGACATTTTCCGCTGTCTCATCATATTCCGATTTATCAAGCGTTCTCCCAAGCTTCTTGATAAATTCGCCGATAAGCGGAAGTGCCTGCCACGGATAATCAAGTCCCTCAAAAAGTTCTGCTGCTATCGTCTCACTAAGATTATATAGCTTCTCTATTCTAAGCTCTTCTGACATAATGCAATCTCCTTCAAAAATTCCCTGCAAATTAGAATTATTCTATCACATAAGTTTACCTAAAACAATCTATTTATCCTAATTACTTATAGAATGATGCCGCATAATCAAAATATGGCCTCAGCATATACTGGTTATTCACCTGTTTAACCGCAAGCGTTCTTCTGGTAACATAGCCTTCGAGCTTATCCAAGTATTCCCGGCTTGATATGCTCGAATCGGCAACGCCTGTAAGCCCCTTCTCCCAGCTCGCCGTGAGTGTGGGATCCAGCAGATATTTTATCGACGCTGCCACAACATCATATATCATCTCGCCAAGAAGTGTAGGTGTTATAATCTGTGTTTTGCCGTTGAGCTTGATGTAGCCCTTGTCGATAAGCTTTTTCAATATCTCGGCGCGTGTTGCACTCGTTCCGATACCGCTGCCCTTTATCTGTGCCCTAAGCTCCTCATCCTCGATAAGCTGTCCTGCATTCTCCATCGCAAGGATCAGCGAACCGGAATTATATCTCTTAGGCGGTGATGTCTTTCCTTCTTTGACAAAAAATTCTCCTGCCTGTATTATGTCACCCTTCTTCAGCTTCTGTAAAAGCTCAAGCATCGCTGCATCACATTTTACATCCTCTGTCTCATCATCGTTGTTCTTATTTCCCCTGTTCTGCGAAGCAGGTATCCCCACAACCTTAAGGTAGCCCTCCGATATAAGCACCTTGAAGCTTGAGAAAAGGCTTTCCGTATCCTTTTTCATAATAATCGCAACCTTCTGGTATACAGCAGGCGGATAGAATATCGCAAGGAACCTCTTCACAATGGTGTCATACACCTTGAGAGCTATTGCCGAAAGTCCCCTCACAGCCCCTGTCTGTCCTGTCGGTATAATCGCATAATGGTCGGTAATCTGCTTGTCATTCGTGTACTTCGTCTTAGCTATCGTCTTATAGCTGCCGCCCGAAAGAATCTCCGCTGCATACCCGGCGGCAGGCTCATATCCTCTAAGCCCATTTATATTTTTATATATTTCCTTAGCAACGGCGGTGGATAAAACTCGCGCGTCCGTTCTTGGATATGTGACAAGCTTCTTTTCATACAGCTCCTGAGTTATCCTGAGTGTCTCATCAGGGCTTATCTTAAACAATCTTGAGCACTCATTCTGAAGCTCTGCAAGGTTAAACAGAAGCGGTGCGCTCTTGTTCTCCTTCTTCTTTTCAAGCCCTGTTATAACAAGGTCAGCCGGCGGAGCAACGCTCAGATTCCGCGAGGTATCAGGCATTTTCACTTCTGTTATCTGCTCGATAAGCGCCCTTGCGTCCTCCTCCTTATTAAATCCATTCTCCTTGTACAGCTTAGGGGAGGCAAAATATTTTGAGCCCTCCGCAGCACGCCACTCAGCCTCAAATACGCTTCCGCCTAAGCTGCACTTAGCCAGTACCCTGTAAAACGGTGTCTCAACGAACTGCCTGATTTCCCTCTCGCGTTTTACTATCATGCCCTGCACACAGGTCATAACGCGTCCGACCGCTATAACGGTGCCCTTCTGAAGCTTCAGGTAATTAGATATAGTATTTCCATATTTCAAGGTCAGTACACGCGAAAAATTGATACCCATAAGGTAATCCTCCTTCGCGCGCAGATATGCAGCGTCCGCAAGGCTGTCATATTCGGATAAATCCTTCGCCTCCCGTATTCCTCTTAAAATCTCCTCCTCAGTCTGTGAGTCTATCCACACGCGTCTTCTTTTCTTGCCCTCAACATGAGCCTGCTGTTCAACAAGTCTGTAGATATATTCTCCCTCACGCCCGGAGTCCGTGCACACATATATTGTATCTACATCAGGACGATTAAGGAGCCCTGAAACAATATCAAACTGCTTTTTTACTCCTTCGATAACCTCATACTTCCACTCAGCCGGAATAAAAGGCAGTGTATCAAGACTCCATCTTTTAAGCGCCGGGTCATAACATTCAGGATAGCTCATTGTGACAAGATGTCCGACACACCATGTCACAACAGCCTCATCCGATTCAACGTAGCCATCGCGACGCACTGTATTATATTTTAATGCCTTGGCAAATTCCTGTGCCACACTAGGCTTCTCTGCTATAAATAAAGCTTTACCCATTTATTATACTCCAATAAAGACTGCCCCGGCCAGCATCCATACCCATCCCGTATCAAAGCAGTACCAAAGCTGCCTATTTCGACTCATCAAGTGTAAGACCGTATGCCTGAATGAAATGCTCCACAAAAAAGTTGACTTCAGGAAGCTTCATGTCCAGAATTGATTGCAGCGTTGTCTCCTCCGCTTTCAGAAAATCCTGATTTCCCATGGAACGCTCCTCAATGCACTTGACAAGTGCCGACAGCTTATCTGCCGCCTTGACATACAGCCACAGAACCGCCTCCTTCTCTGTATCCTGCAGCACCGGCTCATAGTAAGCTCTCATCTCCTCCGGAAGTCCACCCAAAAGCTCATCCTTAGCCACGCTCTCAACCTCCTTATACGCATGGCGTATAAGGGGATTATAATATTTTACAGGTGTCGGCATATCTCCCGTGATAATCTCCGTGGCATCATGGTACATTCCCATTATGGCAAGTCTGTCCGCATTCAAGCTGCCACCAAAATACACATTGTTGATTACACCAAGCGCGTGCGCTATCATGGCGACATCGAGACTGTGTTCACATATATTCTCTTTTCTGGTATTTCTCATAAGTCCCCAGCGGTTGATATATTTCATTCTTCCCATCAGGGCAAAAAACTGATTCTCTTTCATCTATATATATTCTCTTTCTATTCACCAAATACTTCTCTAGCCGCTGCGACGGTATCCATGGCATCCTTGGCATAGTAATCTGCGCCAATCTGCTTTGCATACTCCGGTGTGAGCACCGCACCGCCAACCACAATCTTGCAGTCGACCTTGTGCTCATGAAGCAGCTCTATCGTCTTTTCCATGCTGACAAGGGTTGTTGTCATAAGTGCGGACAGACCTACAAGCTTAGCCTTGTGCTCTATCGCCGCATTCACAACTGTCATATAGTCGACATCCTTGCCCAGGTCTATAACTGTATAACCGTAATTTTCAAGGATTACCTTCACTATATTCTTTCCTATATCGTGGACATCGCCCTTTACCGTAGCCATGACAATCTTTCCCTTGCTTACAGGTGTCTTGTTATCAGCCGCAAGCTTCTTTTTGATAACCTCGAAGGAAGCCTGCGTAACCTCCGCTGCAAGAATGAGCTGGGGCAGGAACACCTTTCCCTTCTCAAAATTCTTGCCGATACGGTCAAGCGCAGGTATGAGCGTTCCATTGATTATATCAAGAGCTTCCATGTGCTCAAGCATCTGAGCCGTAAGTCTGGCACCATCATTCTTAAGCCCGTTCTCAACAGCGTATGCGAGTGTTCCCTTCTCAGGTGCTCCACTAGTTGATGAATCTGAGGCAGAGGTGCTCTTAGCCGCATTCTCCTGTTTGCCTGCCTTCACAGGGGTATATCCGTTATATGCCCGGATATAGTCCATGGAGTTGCGGTCTATGCCGGTCAGAAGCCTGTATGCGCGCACCGCACCTGTCATCGAAACCACATTAGGGTTGATAATCGGCAGTGTAAGTCCATAGGTGAGCGCCATAGCAAGGAAATTCTGGTTAACAAGCTCTCTGTACGGAAGTCCGAATGAGATATTCGACACTCCGAGAACCGTATTAAGTCCAAGCTCATAATGTACGGCATGAAGCGCATTCAGTGTCTCCATGACACCATCCTGCTCTGCGGAGGCGGTGAGAGTTAAACAGTCTATAAACACATTCTCCTTAGGTATTCCGATTGCAAGCGCCCTGTCAAGAATCTTCTTTGCGATGGCAACACGCTCCGGTGCGGTCTTAGGTATTCCGTTCTCATCAAGTGCAAGACCTACCACGCAGGCTCCATACTTCTTGACAAGCGGCAGGACATTGTTGAGGGAATTTTCCTCACCGTTTACTGAATTGACAATCGGCTTACCGCAATATATTCTTAGCCCTGCCTCTAAAACCTCAGGTATAGTACTATCAATCTGCAGAGGAACGTCGCATACGGACTGGATAGCTCTTATGGCATCAACCATCATGCTCCTCTCATCAATCTCCGGAAGTCCTACATTGACATCAAGTATCTCCGCACCGCCATCAATCTGCTCAAGTGCCTGATTCATAATATAATCAAGGTTATGGTCTTTGAGTGCCTGCTTAAACAGCTTCTTTCCGGTAGGATTTATTCTCTCACCGATAATTCTGGGCTGATTAATCACAACTGTATTGCTCGCTGAGCATACCGCAGATGGGATGGCTCTTTCCTCCCGAACAAATTCCGCGCCGTCAAGAGCCTTCTTAAGCTCTGCTATGTATGCAGGACTCGTACCGCAGCAGCCGCCCATTATGGTTACGCCTATCTGAGCCATCTTAGCCATCTTTGCAGCAAATTCCTGCGGAGTTACATTGTATTCATTAGTCACAGGGTCCGGAAGTCCTGCATTAGGCTTTACAACAAGCGGAAGCCTTGTATATCTGCCAAGCTCCTCAACAACCGGGTATAACTCATCCGGTCCTAATGAGCAGTTAACACCCAGTGCATCAACTCCAAGTCCCTCCATAGTGAGTGCCATCGAAGATACCTGGCAGCCCGTGAAGGTTCTCATATTCTGTTCAAAGGTCATTGTACAGATAATAGGAAGCTCTGTATTCTCCTTCGCAGCGAGTACGGCAGCCTTAAGCTCTAACAAATCCGTCATCGTCTCAAACACAATGACATCTGCCTCACGGCCTGCGATTACCTGTTCCTTATATATATCGTATGCTTCCTCGAATTTCAAATCTCCTGTAGGCTCAACAAGTCTTCCGATAGGACCAAGATCAAGTGCAACTATGCAGTCTGTCCCTTCACATGCCTTTCTGGCATTCTCAATTCCCTTCTTTATGACCTGCTCCACTGTGTAGCCACAGCCCTCAAGCTTATATCTGTTGCCGCCGAAGGTGTTGGTATAGATTATATCAGAACCACTCTCAACGTACTGTCTATGTATTCCGACAAGAAGCTCCTCGTTGGTGAAGGATAATACCTCCGGTATCTGTCCAAGCTTAAGTCCCGATGCCTGAAGCATGGTTCCCATGGCACCATCCAGCAATATATATTTTTTATCTGCCTTATTTTTCTTTTCAAGTAATTCCTTAAACTCCACAGTGTTCACCTTTCTTGCGGAATCTGCAGGTGTCCTTCATCATGCACACACTACAGCCACGTCTTTTTCTTTCAATTTCATAATCAGAGACACCTATAACCGCCGTAACAGACTTACAGGGAGTCATAAGTCCACCCCCTGTAATGTTAACTCCTATTCTCTTCTGAGCACACAGCACATTCAAAAAAAGCGCCTGTGTCTCCAGTGGAAAATCACCATACCCCGGACTAAAGCGCCAGGTGGTGTATTTACCGGCAAATTCTTTTATAATCTCCTGTTCCGCAATATCACACACCTGCTCAACCGCTGCCGAAGCCATGCTGTCCGTGATGACAGCAGAAGCCATGCTTCTGACTGACAGCTGCCTTATAAGCCTGTCAACTCCGTCCGACAATGTCGCTGCGAACAGTACCACACCATTACAGCCCTCCAAATGCTCGAAAATCGCTCCTCCGCACAGTCTTAACGATGTACCGTACAGTGCAATACTGCCCGGCTCACTGTCATTTTTATCAATTTCAAAATACTTATATGTATACTTTGCGTCAATAACCTCCAGAAGCTTCCTCTCGCAATCGGCGGCAATCTCCGCCGTCTGCTCATCAGGAGCCGATATACCATAGCCAAGATAGCGGAACGCTTCTTCTGTATTTATCTTATCCAGTCTCATGTGTCCGCCTCCCGGAAATTTACTATCAACGCATTTATATTCCACGCTAATGCTGATTATTTCGAGTTATATCTCGAATATTATAATCTAATAAAGATTATTTTACGGAGAATTTATAAATCGTCACAAAATCAAATGGTACCCCTGCCTTGGCAACCGGCGATTCAAATGCCATGTTGTTCACCGAATCCGGGAAGAACTGGCTCTCAAAGCATACTCCGCTCCTTCTTCCATAGCAGCAGTTATCCTTTCCCCGCACTTTTCCGCTAAGGAAATTGCCTGTATATATCTGGATACCCGGCATCTGGGTAAACACTTCCATGTATCTTCCGCTCCCGCTGTCATAAAGGCTTGCCGCAAGCTCCACCTCGCCCTTGTTGTCAAGAACAAAGTTATGGTCATAGCCACCTGCAAGCACAAGTGGCTCATAATCGGCCTCGATGTCCCGACCTATAGCCTTTGGTTCAGTGAAATCCATAGGTGTTCCCTTTACGCTTCTGTATTCCCCTGTAGGAATAAGACCTGAATCGGAAGGTGTAAATTCCTTCGCCGCAAGCCACATTTCCTGATTATATACCGTGCCGGAAGCGTGTCCTGCCAGATTGAAATATGAGTGGTTGGTAGGATTTACTATGGTATCCTCACCGGCAACTCCTTCATACTCTAAAATTACGCTGTCATCCTCAGTGAGAACATACATAGCCGATATATGAAGCTCACCCGGCATTCCCTGATCCCCATCCGGGCTTATAAGTGAAAATCTTACCGCAAGACCTCTTTCATCCTCAACAATCTCACTGCTCCATTTCCTTGAGCTGTATCCATCCGGACCGCTGTGAAGATTGTTCCTGCCATCATTTATGGCAAGCTGATACTCCTTTCCGTTTATCACGAAATGTCCGTTCTTGATGCGATTGGCATTACGTCCCACAACAGCGCCGAAGTTAGCGCCATTTTCCTTCTCATACTGCTCCACATTGTCAAAGCCAAGGACAACATCTGCAAAATTACCGTCTCTGTCCGCCACCTCAAGCGACTGAAGTGCCGCCCCGATCTCAATGACTCTCATTCTCGTTCCATGCTCATTCGTCACAGTGTATGAGTACACCTTCTCACCATGACTATCATGACCGAATACCTCTTTAATAATTCCCATAACAAAATACCTCCCAATAAAATATTATTTTCTAATCTTACAAATACAATTTATTTTGTAATCTTAGCCTTAACCATTCCCCATAAATATCCAACGCTCCTTCTGTTGAGCACAAGATATATCAGATACGCAATAGCTGTTATCGCAAAAGCAGATCCCGAATGCAGCTTCCAGCACGCATAAGCACAGATTACCACCAGCACAAGCTCCTCAGCCATTCCCACGCGTGCGCCTGCCTGTCCGGACGCTTCCCCAAGCAGACGTTCAAGATAAAGCTGTGAAATAAAATATCTCACACCTATCGAACATACCATAAACAGAATAATCGAATCTATACTGTGCAGACCATACGCACCCACAATAGACAGTACGATGCTAAGCGCCATGGAAAAGATATTGACATACAGCAGAAATCTCTCTTTTCTCAGTACCTTAAAATATGTCGCACACACAAGGTTCATCTTGCCGTCAAAAATACACATCGGCAGTAAAATTGCCATATACGCAAGACTGGCCTCATACTGCGGAAGCCAGAGCTCAAGTATCTCCTTAGCCGGTATATACACCAGAAAAACGATGGGCAGTATCACATTAAGAACATGCTTGGACATTTCAAAAAGACTCTTCTGCCTCTTCTCATCAATCTGCCTGAGTGCCGGGAACAGTACCATCGAAATCTGAGATACGAACAGTAAAAAGAAATTGGTAAGCGTCAATGAAAACGAAACCTCACCAAAATCCTCTATCCCCCAATATCTGTCTATTATGAATCTTCCCCCGCCAAGTATGAGATTGCCGGCTATGTTGGCAATGGTAAGGTTGATACCTATTCTTATACTGTCCAATGCCTCACGCGCTACTGTACCAAATGCCATTCTCCCGGCAAACACAATCTCACGTCCCTTGTACACACAGTAAAGCATGGCGCACAGCTTAGCTGACATATAAAGCCATACATAGGTCTTGTAATCGCTGCTTTTTACAATGAAAAGAGCAAGAATGGATACCATGAACACAATCTTGTCAATCATAACGGACAAGGAATATAGTCTTGTCTCGTTAGCGGCCTGAAACACACATCCAAGATACAATGTCAGATTGTATAACAGCATATACACGGCAGTCATTATGAATACGAACTCTGTATCGACACCATTTCCCGACAAAACAGTCCACAGCACAATCCCTATCGCTATGACCGACTGGAATAATGCACCGAACCAGAACTGTCCGCCTAACAGCTTCTTATCCATGTCTTCATACTCTGTTCCGCCAATCTTAAGATATACTCCGTCATTAAGTCCGAAATGGAAAAAGCCTGTATACCCTGTATAAAACAGAAAGAGTGACCAATAGCCATAGTTCGCCTTGTCAAAAAACTTAGGCAGAATAAGTGATGTGAGTATGCTTAAAAGCAGTGATATTCCCTGTGCAGCAAAAGCATATATAATATTTCTTAGAATTCTTCGTTCCTGCTTCATTTTAACTGGTTTTTCTTTTCCTTAAGGGTAATCTCAACCTCAAGTCCGATGCTGTCGGCAACACGTACAATCATATCAAGAGTAGGATTGTACTTGCCACTCTCAAGACGGCTTATATTAGGTCTCTGGATTCCTGTGTTATCTGAAATATCTGCCTGTGTAATCTTCTTGGCCTTGCGGTAACTGATGAGCTGCTCAATAAGCTGCTTCCTCGTCTCAAGCTGTACGCTCTCAACCTGCTTCTTATTGGTATTCCTGATTTCCCTGCTCTTCTCTGTCTCATTAGCTGTATTCTTAGCCATATTTTCCTCCGTTTTTGTGCCGGGCTTTCTGCCTGCGACAAATAATTTTCCGTATCATTTAGGATTGAATAATATTATCATAATAGAAACCTGTTGTCAATGTACTATTGACAAATATTTAGCAGCTGTACCCGCTTTAATACCGTGCAGATGATTGCAAAACCCGGTGTATGACCGTCGCACCTTGTACGATTCTGCCGGCAAAATTGAGTTTCGCAATTATCTATGCATTACAAACTTGAAATAATCATGGTATTAGAATATAATAGCAGACAGTATTGTTAATTAAAACCGCGGCTTACATAATTTCATACCCGGATTTTACAATCATCCTTAATAAATATTAGTAACAAAGTAACAGAAATGAGGTTTTTATGGGAGAGCATTCAATATCAAGTATAAAAAAAGCTGCCAAAAGAATATTAGGTTCATATTTTTTCCGCTGCATACTTGCAAGCTTTATAACAGGAACAGGAATACTTCTTATATTTAATTACATATTGGACGGCAGCATGCAGGTCAGCAATGCATTCGATACAGAAGCATTTTATCAATCATTAATGTCCGCCTCCTCCGTAGATGAATTATATTCCACAATATATAACCGCATATCATCATTGGTACAGTCCGTAGGATATGATACATATTCGATAATGCTACGACGCTTCGCCATCGCAAGTATAGTCTCCTACCTTATCAGGCTTATGTACAATTTTCTTGTGGTATATCCATTTGAGGTGGGTAATTGCAGCTTTTACATGGAAGGACATTATAAGGAGCCGAAATTCCGCACACTTATCACTGCCTTTGAAAAAAATTATCTCAACACAGTGCTTATCCAGTTTTTGAGACATTTAAAGATTTTCTTATGGTCGCTTTTATTTATAATTCCGGGAGTGATAAAAAGCTATGAAACATTCATGGTTCCATATCTCCTCGCAGAAAATCCGGACATCGACCGCAGGGAGATTTTCGTATTGAGCCGCAGGATGATGGACGGGAACAAGATGAACTTATTCATTCTTAACCTTTCCTTCATCGGATGGATATTCCTGTCAATGCTTACAAGCGGTCTTGCCTACATCTTCTTTGTAGGTCCATACTATGACGCTTCACTTGCCAACATGGCAATGCGTATAAAAGCGCAGTACAATAACCTGACAGAAGACACCGCGTTTTAATTTAAACTAAAATATTTACAAATTTTGTTCCGGGTGTTACACTTTCAACAGCTTGATTTATCAAATAATCTATTTTCAGCAATTGAGGGAGAGAAATAATGGGATTAATAATATTTTTTGTAATCTGGTACTTCGCGTACGCGCGCAACAATCCAAAAATTTTCAGTAAGCTGAAAAAAAAGAAGGGACTCATAATTTTCATACTTATCGCCCTCTTCTTTTCAAATGCTTCCGGAAGTCTTTTCAGTCTTTCATTCGGACTTGGTTCACTTCTTATTCCGGCTTATGTTATTTACCGGATTATCAAGTCAATCTCTGCTCCCGATGAAACAGCTAAAAATAAGGAATTTAAAAAAGAGGCAAAAGAGGTACGAAACAGCACAATTCCTAAGTCTGAGCAGCTTCCGAACGCAGTTCCGAAGAGAATCAGGATTGTAGAAAAATTCAATGATAAATACAATCTCACCCTGACCCCATCCCAGATTCAGACCATCGTCGATGCCTCTTATGTATCGACCGACTGGGAATATCTCATACTGTCAATGCAGAAGGAATACCAGACGATACACCAGTGGTACAAGGCACCTATCGGCGGCTGGCTCCGTGTCTACCTGAAGGTATTTGACGTCCAGACTGTCTCATCTGATATGGCCCAGCAGAAGCGTATCTGCATCGACTCCTTCGACCAGATATTCCGCTCAATTGATTTGACATCCTACAACACACCTGCATGGGATATCAGCAGAATCAACAATACTTACATGACCAACTTTGATGACATATCATTCATGATGGCATACCGCTTTCTCGAAGCAAACGGACGCAAGTACACCCTCGGTGAAGTCGAAATCCTGCACACCGATGATGAACTCTCAGACCTCAAGAAAAAGTATGACGCTGAGACTGCCGGAGCAGGTGTCGGAGCACACTGAGTATTATATTTTAGTGCCGGTAATTCTCCTCCCGGTGTACATCTCGCAGGTTTCTGAAATAAAAACCCCATAATTGCATTTTGTTTCAATGCACTTATGGGGGTTTTCTATGTTTTTCTATAATTCTTCTGTTACTTTTTCTGTATCAGCATTATCATTTTCTTTATCGGAAAGCTTCGCAATCATCTGTATGTCCTCGTCGCTGAATTTATACTCATATTGTGTAAAATGCTGATTATCAGCCTGCATCACATTTTCACTTTTAGCTGATTCATTCTTATACGCAGCATTCACTTCACCGCTAGAGCTATCCGGATTTTCCTGTTTCACATCTTCGCCACCAGCTTGCCCCCTCTCAACAAACTTATGGGTAGCAAGCCACCTTATTCCATGATATATACCGCGAATCACCGCGAAGACTGCGAACATCACAATAAATCCCATTACACCAAACATTATATCAGCAAATTCCATGTTGCCGGTATTGCTTATTTTCTGACCGATTTCGATTGCAAATGTGATTACAATAATAAGAGTAAATACATATATCCACGCAATCACCATAACATGCTTCTTGCCGGCAAGCCATTTAAACAGCGGATACACAACAAAAATCATCAGCATGCCCAGTATTCCTATAACCAGAAAATGTAAATCCTTGTCCGAAAAATCATATTCAAACCGGTCATTCATATGCATTATGTAATTATGTATTCTGGCAATTATCTCCGTAATGCCATATAATAGCTCTCTCATAAATACTTCCCCCCTTATCCTGTTGAATACAAAATAATATTTACTCGGTGAATATTTTACCATAGTTGGGGAGATTGTACAATATGCAAGAAAGTATGTTGTTATTGTAAAACACCGAATTTTTATATACAGTTTATTTTACATATTTAATAAATTTCCAAGACAAAAAAATACATTAGTGATATAATTAGATGTCGGGGTCAAAACATGTGCTATAAACTTAGCATGTATAACGTATTATATTTATGCATATCACGACTTTTGGAAGAAGCTTAGATGTTCTTAGAACTCTGTTCACACACTAGCCAGAACCGGCACGGATGCCGGTTCAGAAGCAATGCATACAAGGATGTATGCCTGCTTCGGTGGCGGACGTATAGAAAGCCTATATCAGAGTTCTTAGAACATCTTGCTTCGTACAACGGAGCTGATATGCATAAATATAATACGTTATACACTCGTAAATTAAGTTGGCATGTTTTGACCCCAACATCATAATAAAAATGTACATATCCGTTCTTCTATATTTTATCCTCAATATCCCACAGCCTTGTGACTGTCTCTCTATTAATCGTTTCAATTATCTTTTTCATATCCATGTAAAATTTCTTATCACTTCTATGGTTATGCAAAACCAACCAATAGCCCTCTGCCAGTTTATGAAAATTATCCATATAATCCTCCGGTAAATACCGCGAAAATGTGTGTTCCCACTCGGAGGTCATTATCTTCTCAAAGTCCATTATATTCATGCAAAAAACCGTATCATCCCATACCGCAAAATCGCCGCTGATACTGCTTTCGCCGTTCTTCCACCACATCGCTCCATATACATTTGTCATAATCCCCGACACAAGCCGCCTGCATGAATTTTCCACCCTGTGAAAATCCGGATATAGCAAAGTATTCAGCATATCACTGTACGCATCCACGATTCTCACAAATGTTCCCCAGTCACTTCCTATACAATCTTCTATAACCTGCTGCAGCTTCAGCATGTACCCATCCTCAATGCCCAATAAATAAGTCTTGGAATTAATGTTGATTCTAAGCTCAGTACCCGCCTGTCTTTCAAAGAAATCCATATCTATATACCATGTATACGATATTCCACATATTGCAATGCTGTACATAATCTCATACGATATCCGCCTTCCCCCAGAATCAGGAAGCTGCGCTACCTTCTTCGTGCATGAAGGCTCGGACAACATATAGCTTATCATTCCTCTGCTCTCAAGACGGCTGCATATATCCTTTACATACTGTGTGTAACTCTCTATTTCATACCTACATTCCGTAGCCACATACCTTATAAGACTCTCCATAATAATCTCCATATATATTTTATTTAATTTGGAATACATGATGTTGGGGGCAAAACATGCTAATTTAATGTACGAATGTATAGCACATGTTTTAATCCCCACATCAATACATAAAATTATTCTGAAATATATTATCCCACAGTTTGGTACAAAAGTAACCTGCCAGAGTTGTCATATTTCATTTATGACAACTCTGGCAGGTCACAGCGCACGTCAACACTCCTATAATTTAATGTGTTCAGGGAGGGACCCTACATAGGCTTTCACCTTATTTTACCGATATCCTTCCCTGTAACTTTAGAAGCTTTATGTATTATAGGAGGTTACTTATTATTATGAAGAAAAATTTATTATCAAAAATCAGTTCATCCGCCGTTATGCTCACAGCATGTCTTGCACTTATTACAATTGTACTTCCATTCGGAAAAATCACAACTGATGAGTCGGGAGTTAATTATGATTCTGAGGTGAATACACTTTGTGATGATGAGCCAGAATATATGAATCATATCTAATCAGACTTTACTCTTAGTTCTTTTAAAAACATTAGAAAAAAATTTCATTTTTCCAATGTTCCTACTAAGATTGCTTAACACTATACATCTTTTTATTTCACTACAATAGGCTATGTTTCTATGCATAGCCATTTTATTTTTTACCCGCTGTTGGTCATTCCATAGCATACTGTACATAGATGAATATAACACTGTAAGCCTACGGTTTCTTATAGAATTCTGCAATATAAAAAATTCCTTTTCATCTGATTTATCATAATCTCCACAATCTCCCATATAACTTGCTATTTGCCTCATAATAAATTCATACATACTAAGACAATTATTGATATCTCTTTCCCTGACTTCATACATGCTAAGAAGAGCCGCGTAGCATTCCTGCACTTCAGGAATACACGAGCATTTTGTAACAAGAATATTATGCATACATGACAATTCTTCAATTGTCAAATATACCTCGTTATCTCTTGACACAGCAACCCTGTACGGCAAAGTACACTCCATAGCACTTTTCAATAATTTTACAAATTCTTCATCTGTAATGATTTTTTCCTCTCTTAAAAAACAAGCTTTTACTCTTTCAAGCGTTTGTCTATTTTGTGGCATATCTAAAGAAACAATATTTTCTAACTCTTTCATCAAGGTATCTGCATCTTTATTTTTCTTATAGTTAATGCTTATCCTAATTTTTTCAAGTAATTCCTGTGCTTTAACATTAGAACTTATAAGCTCACTCTGGCTAAGTTCTCCCGACAAACCAAGCTTTTCAAATAACTTATGTATATTCGAACACTGTGGTCTTGTACGCTTCCTCTCTATACGGCTTATAGTCCTCTCAGAACATATACCATCCCCTAATTTATACATGCTCATATTGAGCATTTTTCTCCTGATTCTGATTATGTCCTCTATGCAATATACTTCTCTGTCAACATATATATGGCTATATTCAAATGTATCCTCTCGAACACCACATCTTTTGTAAATTTCACCTAAAACATTCCTTGTATATCTGCACCATATATATTGAGCCTCAGCTGAAAATTCATCAGTGTTACCATACAATTTGTCATAATTCTCATCGATTAATGTATCATGTTCCATATCTTTAATTAAACTATCCCAATATGAAACATCTTCCTTGTTGTTCATCCTCAGTAATTCTATCTTTATATCCAGCAGTTCACATAAATAAAAAGCTCTTAAACAATTGCGCAAAGCTTCTATCGCCTGTGTGACAAGATTCATCAATTGATTTATCTTTTTCTCATTCTGCAGCCCTGTCCTTATTTCCAAAAGGCATAAATAATAAACCGCTTTAGGATATATCTTAGCTTTCGTCAACACATCAAAAAGCGATTTATCTATATATTCTATCGCCCCTCTTATAAACCTTTTCCCAATTTCAGGCGAAACATATCTCCAGTACTCTAACAACAGATTAATTTCATCGACAGCCAATCTGCGATTAGAAAAGAACTCCTTCACACTTCCCCTGTCTTTCATCCTGCTTACAGTAAGTCTGGAAGCATCCGCATACATTTTCTTTAGCTCGGCATCACCAGCGCCATTGTAGCATCTTATCTGTGCCTTCATTGCCATGTAAAATTGCAGCTTTAAATTTATATCAATATTTTCAGCGGTATCTCCACTTTCAAAAAGCTTTTCCTGAACTGCCATTTCCTCAAGAAGCTTATCTGCCTCATCCATCTTTTCATGCTGTATAAGACTTATAATCTCTTGTCTGGTTTTCCAGTATCCATACTCATCGGCATATACCATATTCTCAAAATTCTCCGGTGCAACACCAAGTCTTCCCAATAGTCTGTCCTGAACCAGCTTACTGACTTCCCTTTCGCCATTCTCGATACGGCTCATAACACTTTGGTCGCAAATACCGTCACATACCACATTCATGGAGACATTATATTTCCTGCGCAACTCCGTTAGATATTTACCGAATTCATAACTATCATATACCATACCAAGTCACCTCTTAACTGCGAACTGATATATACATTATACCACAATAAAAAAACAAAGACTACATACCAGACAGGTAGATAGTCTTTGTTAAACCAACTCGTTAGTTAAATCTTTATTAAGCTTGAATTAAATTTTACTTTTAGTCCATATACTACGTTATATGTGCCGCTTTAAAGCCTTAATTTTTCTAAATTTACCACTATATAAGCCTACTTACGCATATTCTAACTTTACACACTTATATAAGCCTACTCACGCATATTCTAACTTTACACACTTATATAAGCTTACTCACGCATATAGCCTTTTTCTCTTATGACATCAATTACGCTCTCAACGTACTTTGCACAGATCTCATCAGTCTCGGCCTCGACCATTACACGGACGAGAGGCTCCGTTCCCGATTCACGCACAAGAATACGTCCCGAATCACCTAAGCTGTCCGCTACAGCCTTAACTGCTGCCTGAACATCCGCATCATCCTGTGCGGCACGCTTATCTGTAACCCTTGCATTCCTGAGAACCTGCGGATAGATTGAGAGACCCTCGCAGAGCTCGCTCATCTTCTTCTTTTTTGCCATCATGACTTCCATCATCTTAAGGCTGGTGAGAATACCGTCGCCTGTTGAAGCATACCTGGAGAAAATGATGTGTCCCGACTGCTCCCCGCCGATTCGGCATCCGTTCTCACACATATACTCGTATACATATTTGTCACCTACAGCAGTCTTGGCATAACCTATTCCCTGCTCATCGAATGCCTTATACAGACCGAAGTTGGACATTACGGTAGTTACAACTGTATTGTTCTCAAGCTTGCCCCTCTCCTTCATATACCTTCCATATATGTAGAGGATGTGGTCACCTGTGATGACATTTCCCTTCTCATCGACACAGAGACATCTGTCCGCATCGCCATCATAGGCAAAGCCCACGTCAAGTCCATTCTCAACCACTAACCTCTGAAGTCCCTCTATATGTGTTGAACCTGCGTTCATATTGATGTTGGTGCCGTCCGGATTGGCATTTATGACATAAGTCCTGGCACCTAGTGCATCAAAAACGGATTTTGCAATATTCCATGCACTTCCATTGGCGCAGTCAAGCCCCACCTTCATGCCCTTGAACGAATATATGCCCAACGATATGAGATAGCCCATATATCTGTTGCGTCCCGATACATAGTCAACCGTACAGCCTATTCTGTCCTTGTGCGCATAAGGAATCTCCTCATAATGCTCGCCGAACACCTCAAGTCTTCCGTCGATATATGCCTCGACAAGCTCTATGGTCTTTTCATCCATCTTCTCGCCCTGTCCGTTGATAAGCTTGATTCCGTTGTCATAATACGGATTGTGGCTTGCCGATATCATTATTCCACAGTCAAAGTTGTCCGTCCTTGCCACATAAGCAACAGACGGTGTTGTTGTGACATGGAGCAGGTACGCATCCGCGCCTGAGGCAACAAGACCGCCTACCAATGAATACTCAAACATATAGCTCGAACGTCTTGTATCCTTTCCGATTACTATTCGTGCAGGAGTATCATCCCCATTCCTCTTCTTGAGTTCACCATAATACCATCCAAGGAATCTTCCCACCTTGAATGCATGGTCTGCTGTAAGATTTACATTTGCTTCACCACGAAAACCATCCGTACCAAAATATTTTCCCATAATAATCTCCATTCTGCTTTTAATATAGTTTTAAGCCATCGGGATATTGTCCAATATAATCCTCGCTTAACATTTACAAGCGCCGACCTAATATATATATGCCGGTAATTATGTGAATATAAATCAATTTTTTTACTATGTAAGCCAATTTCCCAACTCACAACAATGTATCCATATTTTAGAATAAAAAATGTGCGCCTTGATTATATCAAAACGCACATTCTTTGTAAATATAAAACTTATTTTTTAAACATTTCTCATACACCATTATTTTCCTGGATTGTGCCATTCATGCAAAACAGCTTCTACCTGTGCAATTAGCTGCTCCTTATTGGGAATATAAGAAACATAGCGCGAAGCAAAGATATTGTTGGATAAACCGCCAAGAGCATATTCAGCAGCTACACTATCTTTGTCCGTACAAAGAATAATACCAATTGGCGGATTATCATGTTCATCATTTACTTCTGCAGCATAATAGTTCAGATACATATTAAGCTGCCCGGCAGCTTCCGGTGTGAGCTTAGTTGTCTTTAATTCAATCAGCACATACGCCCGGAGAATTTTATTGTAGAAAACCATATCCACATAGTAGTGGGTATTGTTAAGTGTAATACGCTGCTGCGTTCCTACAAACATAAACCCGCGTCCTAATTCCAACAGAAATTTCTCAATTTGTGTGACCAATGCTTTTTCAAGGTCGCTTTCAAGCATTGGCTTGTTCTCCGGCACACCCAGAAATTCAAATACATACGGGTCTTTGATAATATCCAGCGGAGTAGCCATTTCAATTCCCTTTTCTGCAAGAGCAAGAACTGTTTCCTTGTTTGTCTTTCCCTCTGAGAGTAACAATCGTTCATAGAGGGACGTGGAAATCTGCCGCTTTAATTCGCGTATCGACCACCCGGAGTTGATGGTCTCTTTTTCATAAAAGCTGCGTTTGTCCGGGTCTGAAATCGTCAACAGCTCACAATAATGCGACCAACTCAATTTTCCAGACACTGTCTGGAATTTTTGATGTTGCATATATAACAGGCGCATATTGTAGAGATTAGAAACGGAAAAACCTTTCCCAAATTCATCTGTCAATTTTTTCGAAAGCTCCTTTAAAGTCTGCTTTCCATAATCTGCCCTGTCTTTATTTTCTTGTTCATGCTCAACAATAATCTTTCCTACGTTCCAATAAGTAGACAACAATTCTGTATTTACTTGTACCGCCACGCGCTGGCGTGCATTTAATAATAATTCTCTGATTTCATTCATCATAGAATCAGTATATGTCAAATCACTCAATTTTAACGCCCCTTTCAAGTTGGAGTACAATAAGTATAACACAAAAACTTTTCCTCTTCCATATTGATAAAATTATTCCCGCGTTGCTTTCTCATTATATTCCGGCTCTTTGCCCTGCCGCAAAATGTCACGTAAAGGACGCGATAATAAAAATCTTATTCTACGGACAATACAGCTGAAAAGCAAGTGAAATCCGAAAAAAACAGAAATTTTCATACAAAATATAAAGCAAACTGCCGTTAAAGCCTTGAAACTTAAGGCTTTAACGGCAGTTATTTTTGAAAATATATTTTATATATCTTATCTTTCAGCTCTCATAGGGTTATTGAGGAAATCCTCATAGGAAAGTCTTATTCCTTCTTCAAGCTCCGTCTTGTATGTCCAGCCAAGCTTAGCTGCCTTTGACACATTGAGAAGCTTTCTCGGAGTACCGTTAGGCTTGGAGGCATCCCAGCGAATCTCACCTGTGTAACCGATAACCTTGGCTACAAGCTCTGTGAGCTCCTTGATTGAAAGCTCCTTGCCTGTTCCGGCATTGACTGTCTCGTCACCGCTGTAGTTATTCATAAGGAATACACACAGGTTGGCAAGGTCATCAACATAGAGGAACTCTCTGAGCGGACTTCCGTCTCCCCAGCAGGTAACATAAGGAAGGTTCTGCTCCTTCGCCTCGTGGAATCTTCTGATAAGTGCAGGAAGAACATGGCTGTGTGTAGGATGATAATTGTCATTCGGACCATAGAGGTTAGTAGGCATTACAGAAATATAGTCTGTTCCGTACTGCTTGTTGAGGAACTCACAGTACTTAAGACCTGATATCTTGGCAAGAGCATACGCCTCGTTGGTTTTCTCAAGCTCAGATGTGAGAAGGCAGCTCTCAGGCATAGGCTGTGGTGCCATTCTTGGATAAATACATGATGAGCCAAGGAACTCCAGCTTCTTACAGCCGTTCTGCCATGCGGAATGAATAACATTCATCTCAAGGGTCATGTTGTAGTACATGAAATCGGCAAGTGCCTCCTGATTAGCAACGATGCCGCCAACCTTTGCAGCTGCTAAGAATACATACTCCGGCTTCTCCTCTGCGAAGAACTTCTCAACGTCCTCCTGCCTGCACAGGTCAAGCTCCTTGTGCGTCCTTGTAATTATGTTCTCATAGCCCTGTCTTTTTAATTCTCTTACTATTGCCGAACCAACCATTCCGCGATGTCCGGCAACATATATCTTCGCATTCTTTTCCATCATAACTTTCTTTTCCTCACAATCTACGCCGGGACACGGGGTCAGACCCCTGTCCCAATGATTTGGGACAGGGGTCTGACCCCATGTCCCGTATTTGCTGTTTTATTTGAGAAGAGCCTTCTCGCGCTTAGCAAGCTCTCGGTCATGCTCTGCCATAATCTTTACAAGCTCCTCGTATGAGGTCTTCTGTGGATTCCAGCCAAGAACGGTCTTAGCCTTGGCAGGATTGCCCCAGAGGTTATCTACATCTGTAGGACGGAACCACTGTGGGTTGACACATACAAGCAGCTTGCCTGTGGCTGCGTCATAACCCTTCTCGTCAACACCTGTTCCCTCCCAGCGAATAGTAATTCCATTAGAAGCGAATGCCTTCTCCGTGAAATCTCTTACTGTGTGCTGCTCACCTGTCGCAATAACGAAGTCCTCAGGCTTCTCCTGCTGCATAATGAGCCACATGCACTCAACATAATCCTTTGCATAGCCCCAGTCTCTGAGTGAGTCAAGGTTGCCAAGCTCAAGATGATCCTGGATACCCTCTGCAATTCTTCCGGCTGCAAGTGTAATCTTTCTGGTAACGAAATTCTCACCGCGGCGCTCCGATTCATGGTTGAAAAGAATGCCGTTTACAGCGAACATGCCATAGGCCTCACGGTACTCCTTAATCATCCAGAAGCCATACTGCTTTGCGATAGCGTAAGGGCTGTATGGGTGGAAAGGTGTTGTCTCAGACTGAGGAACCTCCTCAACCTTTCCGTAAAGCTCGGAGGTGGAAGCCTGATATACCTTAGTTTTCTTTGTAAGGCCAAGTACTCTCACTGCCTCAAGCACGCGGAGCACACCTACAGCGTCAACATCACCTGTGTACTCAGGTGCATCGAAGGATACCTGTACATGTGACTGAGCTGCAAGATTATATATCTCATCCGGCTGTACCTCTCCGATTATCTTGATAAGTGATATGGAGTCCGATAAATCTCCATCATGTAATGTTATGCTGCCGGCTCTCAAAAGATGATCAATTCTTGCTGTGTTTGATATGGAGGCACGTCTTGTTATACCATGTACCTCATAACCCTTCTCAAGAAGGAACTCTGCCAAAAATGAACCGTCCTGTCCTGTAATTCCTGTAATTAAAGCCTTCTTCATCCAAATATCCTCTTCTTTCATATATTTTATATATCAGTTTATTAGGTTTCTTCACTTTTTCTAAAAGTTTATATCAAGTATATACTTAGTGTAACCGCATATATAGAGAAAAATTAGCACAATCTTGGTTTTCAATGATTCTCCCACGTTCTCTTGTACTCGCTCGGACTTATGCCCTCAAGCTTCTTAAAGCTCCTGCTGAAATAATTTGCGTCATTCATGCCTACCCTGCTGCCTATTTCGTCTATGCTAAGCTCCGTGAATCTCAGCATTTTCTTTGCCTGTGTTATTCTCTTAGAAAGGATGTACGCATTGATTGTCGTGCCATACGTTTCCTTGAATATTTTGCTCATATAAAATTTATCAATATAAAACGAAGCTGCCAGCGAATCAAGAGTTATCTTTTCCATATAATGCTCATCAAGAAAGGACTTTATCTCAACAAGCTCACGCCTTTTTTTACCGCCCGTGGCGTTCTCCGGATGCCATGACTGCTCCATGATGACAGCAAGCAGCTCATTTAGGAGCGCATTGAGCTTCATGTCCCTTATATAATCCTCAGAACCCGCTATATTGTACAGATTAGAAAAAATATCTGCATACCTCTCACCATTTTCGGGTGTGAACACCGGCAGACCGCCGCGCTCAATATACTTTTCATATATTGCCGGCATATTTTCGCCGTAAAAATGCACCCACTGGAGTGACCACACATCCGCCCCTGTGCTGTGGCTGTAGCTTCGCATACAGTCAATAAATGCACAATCCCCTTTTTTCATATCGTAGTGCCGGCCCTCGTATTCAATATACCCTGAACCGTCAAGCACCATCATGCACAGATACGATTGAAGGTTATCACGTCTCGATACATGCGGTCTGAGTGCCTTGAGCGAACCCGTCTCCTGCAGAAAAATCAGATTGCTCTTCGCAAAGCTGCTCGCCGTGTACAATATTCTTCTGGACGACACCGATGGTGACGGTGACTGAAAATACTCTTCCATAACTATACCTCCGCCGGGACAGGGGCGTGCTGGGACAGGGGTCTGGTCCCTGTCCCA
>ERZ791734.94-NODE-94-length-151172-cov-9.137887_pt1 | contig 151172 bp, 132 predicted proteins | sample MGYA00509953_ERZ791734 | MGnify/ENA primary metagenome ERZ791734 (study PRJEB30046, sample SAMN00792038) | human gut metagenome | study: EMG produced TPA metagenomics assembly of the A metagenome-wide association study of gut microbiota in type 2...
CCTCTGCGGAGGCGACCAAAGGGCATGAAAACAGACGAATGTCTGCGATCGCCCTCTGGAAACCTTCGGGGCGCACTCCCATGTTACTTGGTCTGCCTCGGAACGCTTAATACGAACCGCAGGTTCGCTGGATAAACACGCGGACACAGCATGAAAGTGTCACCAGCTGAATCGCGCGAAAGGGTCAAGGGACGAAGTCCCTTGCGGAGTCAAGGGGGCAGCGCCCCTTGGGTTCCCTCAATAAACACGCGGAAGCAGTATGAAAGTGTCACCAACTGAATCGCGAAAAAGGGAGTCCAGAGGGTCGAAGACCCTTTGGCGGGGTCAAGGGGCAGCGCCCCTTGCGGAGTCCAGAGGCAGAGCCTCTGGCGTCTCCCGCAATCAATGTGGAAGGGAAGGAAACCGATGAAAATCCTGATGGTCAATAAGTTCTTGTACCCGCGCGGCGGGGCGGAAACGTATATGCTCCGCATTGGGGAAGAACTGACGAGACGCGGTCATCAGGTGGAATATTTCGGCATGTACGACGAGAAAAACACCGTCGGGAACGCCGAAGGGCTGACGACTGTCAACATGGACTTCCACGCGTCCGGCGCGGAAAAGCTGCTGTACCCCTTCCGCATCATCTATTCCGGCGAGGCGCGGCGCAAAATGCGGCAGGTTATCGACCGCTTCCACCCGGACATCATCCACTTCAACAACATCAATTTCCAGCTTACCCCATCCGTGATTCTGGCGGGGGCAGAGAGAAAAATCCCGATGGTGCAGACCGTCCACGATTTGCAGATGCTCTGCCCGAACCACATGATGATGGAATTCGGGACGTGGAAGCTCTGCGAGGAATGCAGCGGGAAGAAGTGCAAAATGGCGTGCGTGCGCAAAAAGTGCATCCACGGGTCGCGCGCAAAGAGCCTCATCGGCGCGATAGAAGGCACGGTTTATACCAGCAGCCATGTGTATGACCGCGTGGCGCGCTACATCTGCCCAAGCCGCTTCATCGAGGAAAAACTGCTGACCGTCCCACGTTACGCCGGAAAAACAACCATGATTCATAACTTTTTGAGCAAGACGGCGGAGATAGACGTGCCCAAGGGCGATTACGTCCTGTATTTCGGTCGCTTGTCGGAGGAAAAGGGCATCGACCGCATCCTTGCCGCCTGTCGTCTGGTGCCGGAGATTCCATTCGTCATTGCGGGCGGCGGGCCGCTGGAGGAACTCTGCCGAACGTGCGGCTTGCCCAATGTGCGCTTCGTCGGCTTCAAAACCGGGCGAGAACTGCAGGAGCTTGTCGCGGCGGCGCGCTTCACCCTCCACCTCTCCCTGTGGTACGAAAACTGTCCGCTGGCGCTGCTGGAATCGCAGTCGCTGGGCACGCCGGTGCTGTGCAACCGCATCGGTGGAATGCCGGAGCTGGTGGAAGAGGGCAAAACGGGCATCCTCAACGACACCTTCACGCCCGAAGCGTACGCGGAGAAGATTCGCGCGCTGTATAGCGATTCGGCGCTGCTGGATGAAATGGCGCGCAGCTGCCGCGCGAAGAAGGAAAGCATGATGACGCTCGACCGCTACTGCGACCGGCTGCTGGAAATCTACATGGAGGAAATCGGAGGAAAACGCGCGTGATGGATGGCAAAAAGCGCAAAGTAATGTTCCTGATTTACAGCCTGTGCGGGGGCGGCGCGGAGCGGGTGCTGGTGGAAACAGTCAACCGCCTCCCCAAAGACCGCTACGACGTGACGCTCATGACGCTTTTCCACGACGATACCCGCGCCGGGATGCTGTCGCCGGAGGTGCATTACCGCCCGGCGCTGCGCGTGAAGAACGGCAGGGCGCAGAAAATCCTCAGCGGCATCATGCAGTACATCATCCCGCCGAAATGGCTGTACCGCTGGTTCTTCAAGAGCGACGCGGATGTGGAAGTCGCCTTCATGGAGGCGTTCCCGACAAAAATCCTCGCGTACTCCACCAATCAGCACGCGAAAAAGTACGCGTGGGTGCATATCGACGTGCAGACGTACACCAAGCAGGATCGCCTGTTCCGCTCCATGCGGCATCAAAAGGCGTGCTATGAGCGGTTTGACGGCATCTACTGTGTGTCGGAGAACGTACAGGAAGCGTTTTCCGCGAAATTCGGCTTGACGGAGCGCGTCCATGTCGCCTATAATATGCTGGATGAGCAGGCAATCCGCCGCCGGAAGAACGAGCCGGTGGATGACATCCCGAAGGGCGAGTTCCTGATGGTCAGCGTCGGCAGCCTGATTCCGCGCAAGGGGTTTGAGCGGCTGATTCATGTCTGTGGGCTGCTCAAAAGCCGTGGCTATCGCTTCCACCTGCTGATTCTGGGCAAAGGGGAGCTGTACGAAAATCTGGCGATGCAGGTGATTGACGAGCATTTGCAGGGCAGCGTGCAGCTGCTGGGCTTCCGCGATAACCCGTACCCGTATATGGCGGCGGCGGATTTGTACGTCTGCCCGTCCTACGTCGAGGGGTTCAGCACGGTGGTGAGCGAAGCCGTTGTGCTGGAAACGCCCGTCGTGACGACGGACTGCTCCGGAATGCGCGAGATTCTGGGCGACAGCGAGTATGGCCTGATTACGCAGAACACCGAAGAATCGCTCTTCGAGGGCTTGCGGACGATGCTGGACAAGCCGGAAGTCTACCAATACTACCAGCAGCGCGTCCGCGAGCGCGCACCGTTCTTCTATATGGAAGAAAGACTGAAGGCGTATGAGGAGATTCTTGACCAGTAAGGGAAAAATGTTATGAGCGACATCCTGCGAAAATTCCGCCGCGGCGCCACCCTGCTGGGCGAACTGATCAAGTACGAGACGGCAGCCCTCTGCGCCGGCGTGCTGAAAGTCACCAATCCGCGGTACCGCCACGTTTGGCTTGTGTCCGAGCGCGGCAGGGAAGCCCGTGACAACGGCTATCACTATTTCGCGTACCTTCGGCGGGCGCACCCCGAAATCAACGCCGTCTACGTCGCAGACCCCCAGCTGCCCGACTATGACCGCGTGGCGCAGCTGGGCAGCGTCGTGCCGTATCGCAGCTGGCGGCACTACCTGCTCTGCGCCGCGTCGGAAATGAAGGTTTCCACCCATGTTTCCGGTTATACGCCTGATATTGAGCGCTATTATATGCTCGATAAGCTCCACATCGTGCGCGGAAAAAAGGTGTTTTTGCAGCATGGCATCATGATTGACGATATGAAGTGGTACCATTACCCCAACGTCGTCATGGATTTGTTTGTCACGACGCTGCAAAAGGAGCGTGATTTCGTCGAGTCGGCGTTCGGGTATCCGAAAGGCGTCGTCCGCCGATTGGGGCTGTGCCGATATGACGCGCTTCTGCATCCGCACGAGACGAAGCGGCAGGTGCTGTTTATGCCGACGTGGCGGACGTATGCCGTGGAGGGCAAAACACAGGCGGAGTTTGAGCAGACGGACTATTTCCAGCACTGGCAGGCGGTCATTTCTGACCCGGAGCTGGAGAAGCTGCTGACGAAATACGGCTATGACGCCGTGTTCTACCCGCATTTCGAGGTGCAGCGCTTCCTGTCCGCCTTCCACACGGAGAATCCGCGCGTCAAAATCGGCGCGCTGGGGCAGATGGATGTGCAGACGCTGCTGATGGAGTCCGCGCTGCTGATAACGGACTTCTCCAGCATCCAGTTCGACTTCGCGTATATGATCAAGCCCGAAATCTACTACCAGTTTGACGAGGCGCGGTACTGGGGCACGCACCACGACCGCGGCTATTTCGACTATCGCGTGGACGGCTTCGGGGCGGTCGTGACGACGCAGGAGGCGCTGCTGACAGCCATCGAAACCGCGCTTGCGTCGGAGTGCGCCGTCACGCCGGAAATGCAGAAGCACATCCGCGATACCTTCGGCGCGCTCGACGACCACAACTGCGAGCGAAATCATCAGGCAATCAGGGAGCTGATGTCATGAAAGCAAACGACGGGCAGGCAAACCTCATTCTGCTGGACAGCGCGCCGCAGCCGGAATGGAACTTTGCGGCGCTGATGGAAGCGGAGACAGGGGAAAAGTGGAACATTTGGCACATTGACAGCCATTTTTCGGACAGCGCATGGAAGAAGAAGGCGAAATTCTTCCTTTTTCCGCTCAAAGTCCTGCGCCACCGCAAGGAATTTGGCACCATTGTGTCCTACCAGCAGTTTTACGGGCTGTTTTTCGCCTTTTACAGCGCCATTTTCCACCTGAAAAAGCACTGCCATCTCATCGTCACCACGTTTATCTACCGCCCGAAGCAGGGCTGGAAGGGCAAACTGTACGCGTGGTTCATGCGCAAGGCGGTGAACAGCCCCGCGCTGGACAAAATCGTCTGCTTTTCCAGCAGCGAACCGGCGTATTACCAGTCCATTTTCGGCACGGACAAGTTCACCTATGTGCCGCTGGGGCTGGGCGATTTGAACCGCGGCGGGCGCATTCCGCAGGGGGAGGAGCGATTCATCCTCGCGGCGGGAAAGAGCAACCGCGACTATGACTTCCTTGTGGATGCGCTGAAGGACACGCCGTATCAGGTACGCATTCTGTCCGACGCGTACAACCACCCGAACCCCGGCAGCAACATCCGCATTTATCACGATGTGTTCGGCGAGAAGTACTATCAAATGCTGTCGGAATGCTGCTGCGTGATTGTGCCGCTTGCCGATGCGCGCATTTCGGCGGGGCAGCTGGTGTTCCTGCAGGCGATGATGTTCGCCAAGCCGATTATCACCACGGAATCGGACACCGTGCGCGACTACATCGAATCGGGCAAAAACGGTCTGATCATTCCCAAACTGCGTGATGCGCTGCGGGACGCGGTTCGCCGGCTCTATGAGGATGAAGCGCTGTACCGCGGCATGGCAAAGGAGGGCAGATGCCGATTCTTGGAAAACTATTCTGTGGCAAGCATGGCGCGGCAAATTGGGTCAATCTGGCGGAAGCTGGACGAAAAGAAATGCTGAAAAAGGACATTCAACCGCGCCCGGCGTATCTGAAATGGGTGTATATCGGCATGATGACCATCGCCTTCTGGAATGGTGGGCTGGGGCTGCCGTGGTTCACGAAATATGTGCTGCAAGTCGGCGTGCTGGGCATGGCGCTGCTGTTTATGCTGGTGACGGGCGACTTCCGGCGGCTGAAAACCGTGGGACAGTTTGCGGTGATGTTCGGCTTGCCGTTTGTGATGATGGCGGCGCTGTCAATGCTGTACTGGGCATTGGATTTTCAGCAGCTCAACTACATGTCGCGCGGCTGCTCGACGATTCTCTACCATGTCATATCGCTCAGCGCGATGTGCAGCGCGGTGTACCTCTTCGGCCGCAGGAGCATTGATTATACGCTCTACGGCATGTGCGGCGCGAACTGCTGCATTGTGCTGGGATCCATCAAGGAGAACGGCATCGGGGCGTTTGTGACGGGGCTGATTGCGTTTGCAAAGTCCGGCGGGATTGACACGAACGCCGCCATCAAGGCGCTGGAAGTGCATGACCTGACGTTTGCCTTCGGGCTGATGCTGCTGTTCGCCCTGTGCTGCGAGCGAGGCAAAAAGCGCCTGCTTTACGCTGCCTTATCGGGGCTGTTCTTCTTTCTGGGCCTCAAGCGCATCGCGCTGATTGGCTTAGTCGGCGTGTTTTTGATGGGCGAGTTTATCCGCAGGAGAAAACCGAAAGCCCAGAGTATCCTGATTCTCCTCATTTCCATTGGCGCCATTGTCATTTGCTTCGGGTATGTGTACCTGATTCAGTCGGGGCTGTTCAACGAAATCGTCCATGCGCTGGAGATTGACACGATGGGGCGCGACAGGCTCTATGCCGCGTTTCAGGAGGTCTACGATTTTTCCCCCGCCTTCCGAGGGTATGGCATTGGCTATGTTACACGCTATATCAGCATCATGACGGAAGCAGGCGTTGGCGTATTCGGCACGCACAACTTCGGCGGAATGCACAATGATATTGTTACCATGTACATCGAGTTAGGCTTCTGGGGCTTCGCGTTCTGGATTTGGTACAGCTGGAACGGGCGCATTGTGTGGTGCCAGAAGGAGTTCGGGATGCAGACAGCCCTGCTGCTGCTGTACGAAACGATTTACGGCTTCATTACCTACGCCACCGACAACACGGTGTTCTACTGCTATATCAACACGGTCTTTATGCTGCTGCCGATTGCGATGGCGATTGGCGAGCAGGAACAAGGCGAGGAGAAAGGCAAGCATGAAAGAAAAGAACCGGAAACGAGCAAGGAGCGGCGTGTGGTCGCTTCTTGAGCGGATGCTGCAGGGTGTGTGGAGATACCGCCTGCTTTGCCTGCTGCTGATCATCGCGGCGATGGTGACCACCAGCGCCCTGATGCATCCGGGAAAGATGCAGTCGGCAACCGCCCTCATTGCCCTGAACTATGAGGAAGCGACAAGGGGACTTTATCCGAATCAGACGCGATTCAACATTTCGCTGCTCAAGTCTGATGAGGTGCTTTCGCGTGCGCTTGAAAAGGCGGGCGTGACGAACATGGAGTCCCTTGCGCTGGCGGAGCACATCAGCGTAAGCGCGTCAAGCGTTGGCGGCATGTCGATTGATTCCGGCAGCGCCAGCGCCTACAAGATTGCCACCACCTACACCGTCTCCTACAAGCGCAATGAGGAGCTGCCGGCAAGCATCAGCACCGGCGACATGCTCCAGCTGATTATCGAGGCGTACAAGGAAGCGTTCTACGAGAACTACACCTACGTCGATACGGCGCTCAATCCGAACTGGAATGAACTGGATGGACTGGAGTATGTGGAAATCGGCACATTCTTCGAGAAAGAAATCGGCAAAGTCAGCCGCTTTTTGAAGAGCCGCGCGAACGAGAACGGCACGTTCCGTTCCTCAGCCAACAACGAGACGTTTACCTCTTTGCAGAAGAAGGCACAGAATTTCTCTAACATTGACCTTGAAAAGTACACCGCGTATGTGCGGCAGAGCGGGTTATCCAAAAATCGCGACCGCTATGTGTCCAAGCTGAAATATCAGAATCAGCTGCGCAACATTGAGTATCAGAAATTCATGAGCCACTATCAGAACCATCTTGCAACGATTGATATGTACGATTCCGCGCTGACAAGCGTTGTGCTGATTCCGACATTGGATACGCAGGCAAATTTCTATATGTCGCGCACGAAGGTGGCGATTGACTATCAGGCAAGCTCCGCTGAGACGGAAAACTTCCATGCCCATGATACAAAGGAGAAAATCAAGGACAATGAGTACACCATCGAGAAGATGCTCGCGGAAGACGCCAATGCGGCGGAGAACATCGTCACGGCGGAGATGCTGATTGATACCATGAAGACCAAATTGGCGGATTTGATTGAACGCACAAATGTCATCAACCGCGAATACGTCCGCTATAAGACGCGCAACTACCTTACCGTGTCCTATGAGCAGATGAGCGCGATGGATGAATACAGCATCAAGTGGTCGATCTTGATGGGCGGCGTGACGTTCTGCGTCTGCTGCGTGCTGTTGCTGGTGATTGAGGGCAGAAAAAAGCATGAAAAAGTTTAACATCATCCGCTACTTAAAGCGCTGGTGGCCGCTGATTGCGCTGATGTCCATCTTTGCCGGCGCGTTCTTCATGCGCTATGCCAGCAACAATCAGGCGTACACGGCGCAGGCCGTCATCAAGTACACCTACGACGCGGCGTCGGAGGGCTTGACCCCGAACGGCGAGCCGCTGGACGTTTCCGAAATCTTTTCCTCGACGGTCGTCAAGGAAGCGATTGAGCGCCTCGGCTATTCCGTCAATGTCGATACCATCCGCTCCGGCGGCACGGTGACGGGCATCACCCCTGCCGATGTGCAGACGCGGCAGGATGCGCTGGCGGAAAAAGGTGAAGAGGTGGAGGAATACTATCCGACAGAATATGTTGTCAAGCTGACTGTTGGCAGCAGCAGAAGCGCTGAGTTCGCGCGCTTGATGCTGGATGAAATTTTGAGCTGCTATTTTGCCAGCTTCGGGGAGAAATATGTGGATTACTCCACCATCCCCAACAACGCGGAAAACGTGCTGGCGGGCGGTTATGATTACATTGAACAGGCGGAAATTCTCAGCAATTCCGTGGATGAGATTATCGCGCAGTTAGGCAACCGCCAAAGCGCTGCGCCGGATTTCACCTCGTCGCGCACGGGTCTGTCCGTCTCCGACCTGTTTGATGAATACAGCTATATCCAGTCGGTGCGGATTCCGTACCTGTTTTCGGAGATTTTGGGCGAAAGGCTGACGCAGAACCGCGAAATCCTGCTGAAAAAGTATCAGGAGCGGTATGCGAATTACATGCTGACAAGCGGCACCGATGGCGACAAGGTGGCAAGCGTCAAGGAAGTCATTGAAAGCTATGGCAATAAGAATAAGGAAGGCTCGCTGTACTATGCCGGAACGAACGGCACGGACACGCATGGGCAGAACGGCCTTGTGCTGAATGACGTCTATGAGGAGCATGATGAGGACGGCAAGATTAAAGACCGCACCACCGTTTACGATATGCTCATCAGCGACTATGTGACGCTGCTCAACCGCAAGTCCGACAGCCTGATTGACGCGGCGTACTGCCAGTACATCATCGACACCTTCTCCGAAGCGCCGAACGCGACGGAGAACACCGCCGAAGCCCGCGCGTCGGTGGAGGCGGAAATCAGCGCGCTGCAAACCCGGCTGGATGACCTCTATCAGGTGCTGCTGGTGACGATGGAGGAGTACAACGAGTACATGGGCGCGGTGAACGTGGGCGTGCTGTCCACCACAGCGGTGAGCGCGCGCGTCAACGTCAAGCTGTACATGATGTTGGGCGTTGTCGTGTTCTTCATCCTCGGCGTCTGCGGCGCCATCCTGCTGGGGCGAATCCAGGACTTCGTGGAGTACCTGTTCTTCACCGAGCAGGCGCTGGAAATGCCGAACCGTACGGCGTGCGACCTGTACATCAAGAACAACACCGAGCGCGTGCTGGGCGACGACAACGTGTGCGTTGTGCTGGAACTGACGAACCTGAGCCATATCAACAACGAGCTGGGGCGCGTGAAGGGCAACGAAGTGCTGCGCCGGTTCGCGGACTTCATCAAGGAAGCGTCCGCAACCTGCGGTACGGTGTATTACAACGGCGGCTGGCAGTTCATCGGCTTCTTTGAGCAGTGCCGCCGCGAGGACGCGGAGAGCTTTGCGGACTACATGCACCGCCTCGTGCACGCCTACAACGAGGAAAGCGGCGACGCGAAGATGGAATACAGCCTTGGTATGGCGGAAAGCCGCACCGCCAACGCCCATACGCTGCGCACCCTGCTGCGCGGCGCAATGATGGACCGCAGAAAGCAGGAGGACTAAGCCATGAAAAAGTGGAAAAAAGTGCTGTTGCATGTGCTGACCGTGCTGCTGGTGATGGCGGGCGTTTGCGGGTACTTCCTCTTCCTGTATCCGCATGAGCAGGACTTTGTGGAAAGCTACTACAAAGTACAGTCGGATAAGCTGACGAGCCATCTGCGGATTGTGCAGCTCTCCGACCTGCACCTGCGGGAGTTCGGCGAGAACAACTGTGATTTGGTGGCGCGGATTCGTGCCTTGAAGCCGGACATCATCGCCATCACGGGCGACATGAACGACAAGAAAAGCGACGACACGCACGTCGTGACGGACTTGTGCGCGCAGCTGGTGGAAATTGCCCCGGTGTACTATGTGCCGGGCAACCACGAGTGGCCGAAAATCGTGTTCGAGGGCAGCACACTCGCGTCGGATTTGGAAGCGCTGGGCGTGCACTTTCTGGCGGATAAGTACGAAACCGTGACCATAGGCAGCAATACGCTGCTCATCGGCGGCATTGCGGAAGCGCCGGTATCCTATGAGAAGTACGCCAGCGGATTTCTGGAGGATTTCGCCGCCCAGCCGGGTTACAAGATGCTGCTCGTCCACTATCCGGAATACTACGCGGAGGATACGGGCGCGCTGATTGGCAAGGACATCGACATGGCGCTCTGCGGCCACGCGCACGGCGGTCAGGTTCGCCTTCCGTTCCTCGGCGCGCTCTACACGCCGGATCAGGGCTTCCTGCCCGATTTGACCGAAGGCGTGCAGACGATTTCCGGCACGAAGGTCATCATCAGCCGCGGACTGGGGGACGACGTGGGGCAGATTCTGCCGCGCATCAATAATCCGCCGGAACTGGTGATTATTGACGCGAACTGGTATTGAGGCAGGGAGAAAACGAAGATGCTCCGAATTGGTGTGCTGAAAAAAGAATACTACTGCGAGAAGCGCAACGTCACCGACCGAGTAAACATGCACGAAAAGCGCGCGGAGTACGTCATCATCAAGGGCTACGACCTCCGCGCGTGCGCCGGGGTTGCGCTCGACAAGATGCGGAAGAAGCTGCGCATGAAGGGCGTTTCGCCGCTGCACTCCAACCGCCTTCGCGACTATTATCATCCCATTGTGTCGCCGAACGTGGATGTCATTCACACCTGCAACGTCGTCTGCGAGACGAAAAAGCCGTGGATGGCGACGTTCGAGGGCGCATTCCCTCTGGGGCAGCGCGAGCAGAATTTGCCAGAACAGCGGGCATGGATGCAACGCTGTTACCAGCAGATGGCAGCACCGTCGTGCAAGCGGCTGCTGGCGTTCTCGAACTGGGCGGCGGACTGCACCCGCGAGTGGATGCGGCGGAACAACTGCCAGCAGTACGACGAAATCAACAGCAAAATTGAGGTGCTGTATCCACCGCAGCCCGTGCAGTTGACGGCGGATGAGGTCATGGCGAAATTTCAAGACGTAAACAAAGAGTTACGATTCTTCTTCGTTGGTCGCGACTTCTATCGCAAGGGCATGTATGAGTGTCTGCTGGCGCTGAAAAAGCTGCGGGAGGCGTATCCCGTCCATTTGACCATCGTCAGCGGGCTGAAGCAGGAGTATGTCTACCGTGTGCCGAAGTACACAGCGCAGGAGGAAGCGGAGGTGCAGGGCATCATCCGCGACAATTCTGATTGGATAGAATATCACGAATCGCTGCCGAACGAGCAGGTGCTTGCACTCTGCAAGCGGGCACACATCGGTCTGCTGCCGACCTACCGTGATTCCTTCGGGTACAGCACGATTGAGATGCAGTCGTGCGGCTGCGTGGTGCTTTCGACGGACATTTTCGCCCTGCCGGAGCTGAATGACCTAGACATCGGCTACGTCTGCGCGATTCGCCATGCGGTGGATGCGCTGACGGATGGCGATGACGCGGCGGTTCAGGCGCTTCGTCCGCTGCTGGCGGCGCAATTGCAGGAGCAATTGATGCGCATTGTAGAGGAGCGCGGCAAGCTGGTGGACAAGGCGCAAATGGCGCTCGCACGGGTTGCGCAGCGGTACGACCCGGAGCGCCACGGCGAGCGGCTCTATGAACTGTATCAGGAGTGTGGGAAAAAGTGACGGATGCACAAAAACTCGTCAGCGTCATTATCCCGATTTACAAGGCGGAAAAGTACCTGCCGATGTGCGTGGACAGTGTGCTGAATCAGACATATCAGAACTTAGAGGTTATTCTGGTGGACGACGGCTCGCCGGACAACTGCCCCGCCATCTGCGACGAGTATGCCAAAAAGGACAAACGAATCCGTGTGCTCCACCAGAAAAACGCTGGGCTGTCCATGGCGCGCAATGCCGGATTGGACATCTGCACAGGCGACTATATCACCTTTGTGGACAGCGACGACGCGCTGCATATTGACTTCGTGGCGCGCTTGCTGGCAGCGTGTGAGGAGAACGGCGCGGAAATCGCTGTCGGGGATTACATGAAGGCGACACCAGCGGAATATCTGCCGAAAATAGCCGCGCCGCTGGCGAATAAACCTGTGCGCGTGGTGGATGGGCGCGAGGCAAACATGATGCTTTACCGCAGGCCGGAATGGGTGCGAATGATTACCGCATGGGGAAAACTCTACCGCCGCAAGGTTTTTGCCTGTGAGCGCTTCCCGATTATCAAGCTGCACGAGGACGAAGCGCTGGTGTACAAGCTGCTGTACCGCTGTCAAAAGGTGGCTCTGGTGGATGAACTGCTGTATTTTTATACCGATAATCCGGACAGCATGATGGCGAACCGCTTCAAGCCGGAGCGCATGACGATGATTGAAATTCTTGACGAGCGCCTTGCGTTTTACCGCGAAAACGGCGAAACAGGCGACTTAATCCGCTTTACGCAAAACCGGCAGTTTATGTTTGCAGCGGCATATTACCGTCAGACGCTGCATTACGCGCCAAAAGAGTGGCGCTTCCGCCATCAGCTGCGCAAACGCCAGTGGCAAATCTACCGGGTGCTGATGAAGTCGGAATATCCGGCGGACAGAAAACGAGAATTGACCTGTATTATGCTGCTGCCGCTGCTGTTTCGCAAGCTACGGTTAGTGGAGCAGTGAAAACGGCAAAAAATACTTTTCCGCGGGCGGGAACAATCCGCCCGCCTTTTTCGTCTGTTAGAGTGCAGGGCAAAAGAAACCCTGACATTCCCCCAAAAAGGAGAAACACGATTATGAAGAAAATGCTTGCAATCCTGATGGCGCTGCTGATGGCGGCGCTGCTGCTGCCCGCTTATGCCGAGGAAGGCGACGTGGCGGAAATCGCGGAAACCGCCGGGACGGTGCTGGAAATCGGCGAAGAATCCATCCTGCTGGAAACGCCCGAAGGGCAGCTGATTGAGGCGATTCTGACGGCGGACACCATCCGCGAGGGCAAGGAAATCGCGGTGGGCGACTTCATCCACGTCATGTACAACGGGCAGATGACCCGCTCTTACCCCGCGCAGGTGACGGCGCAGCACATTGGCTGCTACGTCCTCACGGGCACGGTCAGCGACATCACCGACGAGGGCTTCACCCTCACCACCGATGAGACGACTTACATCGTTCACGCGACGGCGGAACAGCTGGCGCAAATCACCGATGGCGCGGAAATCAACGTGTATTTCAGCGGCGTGATTGCGATGAGCCTGCCGGGGCAGATCAGCGCCGAGCAGATTACCGCGGTGGAGGAGGAAGCCGTCCTCACCGGCACGGTCGTCGAGGCGTACATCACCCTGGAAACCGCGGATGGGCAGCAGATTCAGGTCAACCTGACCTCCCTGACGCAGCTGCCGGCAGGCATTCCGGACTTGGGCGAGACGGTTCGCGTGACCTACAATGGGCAGATGACCAGCTCCATTCCCGCGCAGGTGACGGCGGATACGATTGATATTGCCGTGACCATCGACGAGCTGGCGGGCGAAATTGTCGAAATCACGGGCGACGGCATCCTCCTCCAGACGAAGGACATGCAGGTGCTGGTCAACGTGGACGAGGGCACGGTGTACGAGACGGACGGCGAACTCGCGGTGGGCGACTACATCCACGTCCTCTACGACGGCATCATGACCCGCTCGCTGCCGGCGCAGGTGTACGCGCAGAAAATCGGCTGCTACAAGACCACCGGCACGGTCAGCGAACTGACGGAATCCGGCTTCCTGCTGACGACGGAAACCGACGTGGTGCAAGTCAACGCGGACGCGGCGCTGCTGGACGGCATGGAGAACGGCATGACCGTGACGGTCTACTCCAACGGCGCGATGACGATGAGCCTGCCGGGGCAAATCAGCGCGGAAAAGATTGTCAAGGCGGAATAATTGCATCCATTGAAAAACGGCGCTCAGCAGGGGAGAAATCCCGCTGAGCGCCGTTTTGGTTCTTCACGGAAAGTTGGGGGAGCAAATAAGGGCTTAGGCGAAGCGCCAAAAGCTGCACGCGGAAGGAGCATGAAAGTGCGACCAACTCAATCGCGCGGAGGGGTCAAGGGGGGACTTCGTCCCTTTTTGTCTGCCCCTTGCAGGGTCAAGGGGAGGGACTTCGTCCCTTCTCGTCTGTCCCTTGTGGGGTTTAGGGCAACGCCCCAACTGTTCCTCGTCCGACCAATCCCAAGGAAGTCGCCAACAAAGGCGCAGGCAGCGAAGCGTCCCTGCCAGTAACTTTGCGCGTCCGCAGACGCGCCCCCAAGCTGCTCTTCCCCCAAGATTCCGTGAAGAACCAATAATTGCACATTGCTCATTCCTAATTGCTCATTGAAAAACGGCGCTCAGCAGGGGAGAAATCCCGCTGAGCGCCGTTTTCTGTCAGTCCTCCGGAATATTGATGCACGCGCCTTGCTTGAAGTCGCTCGGCGCAAGGCACGGATTTGCCCGCAGCAGCGCCGACAGCGACACGTTCAGCAGCAGCGCCGTCGTCTCCATCGTCTCGTCCTTGTCCAGCGTGTATGTGTTGCCCGGCGGGCACGCCTGATTTTCCGGCACGCACAGCACCTGCCCTGCCTGAAGCGCGTCCAGGTTCACATCCGGATTCGCGGTTTCCAGCGTATGGCGGTTGACGTCCTTTTTCAGCTGCACATCCGCCGCCGTTTCGCCCTGCAGCACCGTGTAGCGGTCAATCTCCGGGCAAAAGCTGATGTCAGGCGTTTCGCCGCCGGGGGTCGCGGGGGCGTTCATGTCGGCGGCGGGGGTATCCAGCGCGTCGTTCGTCGTGGTGTCAGAGGCGTCGGGGGTGGTCGGCGCCGTGATGTTGGTATCGGGCGTTTCCGCCGCCGCGCCGGGGATGCACAGCACGTCGCCCACCATCAGCCGCGCCGGGTTGATGTCGCTGTTCGCCTCCAGCAGATCCTTCAGCGGCACGCCCAGGCGATGCGCAATCAGGTAGAAGCTGTCCCCACGGCGGACGGTGTACTCATACGCGCACGTTTGACTTGTTGTCTGCGACATAAACTTTCTCCTCCTCGTTCAAGAGTCGGTTCAGTCTATGCGCGGGAAGCGGCGTTATGCCTGCAAAATCAGATTCGTGACTTCTTCCATGCGGCGGATGTCGCCCGTCAGCACCGCGCCGACCAGCTTTCCGCCCGCGGAATAGTACCGCGCGCCGGGCATTTCGCCGATTTCGTACGCGATATTCGCCTGACGGCCCGCGTCGCCGAACGCAAACAGCGCCGTGCCGAAGCCGTGGAAGATGAGCGGACGCGGCAGCGCCTGATACGCCGCGTCGCCGCCCGCCGCGTTGATGCCCGCGATGCGCCCCATGTCCGCCGCTTCCGTCCACAGCGTGTAGCTCACGCCCATCGACGCGCAGTCGCCCGCCGCGTACACGTCCGGGAGGTTCGTGCGCATGTGGTCATCGACGGCGATGTGGCGCTCTGCCGCAATGCCCGCGTCCTTGGCGAGGCGGATATTTGCCCGCACGCCCGCAGACACGATGACCAGCTCCGCCGGAACGCGCGTGCCGTCCACGAGGGTGACGCCGGATGCGTCGATGCGCGCGGAATCCGCGTTTTTCAGCAGCTTCACGCCTTTGCCCGCCATGGCGGATTCAAGGTGCTGCGCCGCCTGCGCGTCAATCTGCCGCTTCATCAGCTGATCGCCGTGCTCCAGCACGGTCACGGACAAGCCCGCTTCCGCCAAGGACGACGCCGCTTCCAGCCCCAGCACGCCGCCGCCGATAACCGCCGCGTTTTTTGCCGTTTTCGCGATTTCCCGCACGCGCGCCACATCGCCAAAGGTTCGCACGGCGACGACGTTCGCGCCGTCCGCGCCCGGAATCGGCGGCACGAAGCAGCTTGCGCCTGTCGCCAGAATGAGGGAATCCCAATGGAAGGGGGTACCGCCCGCCACGAGCGTTTTGCCGACGGGGTCGATGGCAGTCACGGTTCGCCCGGTGAGGACGACAATATCCTTTTCGTCATACCACGCGGCGGATTCAACCGCCAAATCCTGTGCCGTCACCTTGCCCATGAGCTGCTTGGTGAGCATCGGGCGGCTGTAGGGAAGGGCGTTCTCGGCGGAAATGAGGACAATCAGCGCGTCTCGCTGGGTGCTTCGGGCGGATTTTGCCGCTTCGAGGGCGGCGATGCCTCCGCCGATGATGAAGATTTTTTTCATGGCTTTATGTACTTCCTTTTTATAAAGTGCTTGTTTGTTGCAGGGAATTTCGCTCCTGCGGGAGCGACAAGGGGGCAATGAAAACAGACGAATGTCTGCGGTCGCCCCCTTGACCCCTTCGCATTACACACTCCTGTTACAGGTCGGTCATGTTTATTGGAAGAACGAAAGGAACACAAACCAAAAAACTTCCAATACAAATCAAGTAACATGGGAGTGCACCGAAGGTTTCCAAAGGGCGCTCGCAGACGTTCGTCTGTTTTCATTGCCCTTTGGTCGCGTCCGCAGACGCGAAATCCTCTGCAACAAAAGTATACGCTGCTTTGCTTATAACTGAAACAAAGCAGCGTAAAAAAATCAGAACAAGCCCACAATTTCGCCGTTTTCGTCCACGTCAATCGCTTCGGCGGCAGGCACCTTCGGCAGCCCCGGCATGGCGATAATATCCCCCGCGAACGCCACCACAAAGCCCGCGCCCGCGTTCAGCCGCACCTGCCGAATGTGCAGCGTGTGACCCACCGGCGCGCCCAGCAGCTTCGCATCATCGGAGAAGGAATACTGCGTTTTCGCAATGCACACCGGGCATTCGCGCCAGCCTTCGTCCTCCAGCTTTTGCAGCTGCTTCAGTACGCTGCCGGCGAATTCCACCTTCGCCGCGCCGTAGATGCGCGTCGCAATCGCCTCAATCTTGTCCTTCAGCGGCAGGGTGATGTCATAGGTGTAGCACGGCTCGGACTTCGGCGCGCTGTCCAAAATGCTGCACACCCGCGCTGCCAGCTCCTTCACACCGTCGCCGCCCTTTGCCCAGCCGTCGCAAAGCTCCACCGGCGCGCCCGCATCCGCGCACGCCTGACGCAGCAGCGCCATTTCCGCCTCCGTGTCGCTGACGAAGCGGTTCAGAGCGACGACGACCGGGCGCTTCCACACATTGCGGATGTGGTCGATGTGCGCCAGCAGGTTCGGCAAGCCCTTGCGCAGCGCCTCGACGTTCTCGTGCGACAAATCCGCCTTCGGGCAGCCGCCGTGGGATTTCAGCGCGCGTACCGTCGCCACCAGCACCACCGCGTCCGGGAAAATGCCGCTCATCCGGCACTTGATGTCCATGAACTTCTCCGCGCCGAGGTCAGCGCCGAAGCCTGCTTCGGTCACGACGTAATCCGCCAGACGCATTGCCGTCGTCGTCGCAATCACGGAGTTGCAGCCGTGGGCGATATTCGCGAACGGGCCGCCGTGCATCAGGCAGGGCGTGCCGTCAATGGTCTGCACGAGGTTGGGCTGAAGCGCGTCGCGCAGGAGCGCCGTCATTGCGCCCGCCGCGTGCAAATCACCCGCCGTAACGGGCTTGCCGCTGTACGTCCGCGCGACTTGCAGGCGGGATAAACGCGCCTTCAAGTCCTGCAAATCCTTCGCCAGGCAGAAAACCGCCATCACTTCGCTTGCGGCGGTGATGTCGAAGCCGTCCTCGCGGGGGTTGCCGTTGGGCTTGCCGCCCAGCCCGCTGACGATGGCGCGCAATTGCCGGTCGTTGACGTCCAGACAGCGCCGCCACGTCACCTGACGCGGGTCAATGCCCAGCGCGTTGCCCTGCTGGATGTGGTTGTCCACCATCGCGGCAAGCAGGTTGTTCGCGGCGGTGATGGCGTGCAAATCGCCCGTGAAGTGCAGGTTAATCTGCTCCATCGGCAGCACCTGCGCCCTGCCGCCGCCTGCCGCGCCGCCCTTCATGCCGAACACCGGGCCGAGCGACGGTTCGCGCAGCGCCAGCATCGCCTTTTTGCCGATTTTCGTCATGCCGTCCGCCAAGCCGACGGAAACGGTCGTTTTGCCCTCGCCCGCGGGGGTCGGGTTGATGGCGGTGACGAGAATGAGCTTGGCGCGCGTCTCGCTGTCCGCGCCTAACTGCATGGGGTCAACCTTCGCGATATACTGCCCATAGGGGCTGATGGCGCCCTCGGGAATGCCCGCTTTTTCCGCAATCTCCTGAATCCGCTTCGGCTGTGCAGCCTGTGCAATCTCCAAATCCGTCGGCATGATGATGATCCTCCTGATTTTTTCCGCATGAAATTCAGCTATCCTACATTATTATACTGAATTATACCGTACATTGCAACAGGTAATCCGCAAAAAGTTTCGGATAATGACGAAAAGGGGACTGCCCGCCCGGACAATCCCCCCCGCTCATTTCGCCTCCGCGAAGTATTCCAGCGCCTCGCGAACATCCGCAATCAGCCCATGCCGCGCCAGCACCTGCGCCAAGATGCCGAACTGGTCGAGCGTCAGCCGCCAGCGCATCGTCTCCTGCACGCGCGGACGCGTGCTGTTCTCCATCGCGTACCCATACGCCCGCACCGCCGTTTCCAGTGCGCCAATCATCGGGTACTGCGCCCGCAGTTCCCGGTCAAGCGCATCGCAATTCTGATACCAAGCATGTGTGCTGCACACGTCGTCGGGCATCTCCTCTCGCATCCGCCGCACCTGCTGCCAATCGCACCGCGCCGCCATTTCTCCCGGCGTCAGCAGAAGCTCCTCTGCCTGCCGTTCCCTCTGCCGCTGAAACGTAACCACCTGCATTCCTCCCTTCATCATAAGGTATGCGGGAGAATGCGCAAAAAGAATGCGCCGGACGGAATTTCTGCGGAAAAAAATTGCAGAAAAATACCGGAAAAGTCCGGAAACCCCTTGACGAAAACAAGAAAAGCAACTATGATAATACATGTGTGCTTTGCGTCAAAGTAAAGGGGGGAAGGTGGATGTATATGGTCGATTACGAGGGTACTATGCCCATTTTTGCCTATGCCTACCTGACCCACGACCGCCGCTGGACAGGCCCGCGCGCCTACCGCATCACCATCTATCAGGACGACACGCTGATGTTCCGCACGTTCAACGAGCGGGAAGAGGTGCTGGACACCGATTTCTTCTATCTTGTGCCGGGAACGGCGGCAAAGCTGACCGTGCAGATTGAACACGAAGGCTGGTGGATGGGCACGGTTCCGCTGCTGATTCAGGCGGATTCCAAGCCGCATAGCACGAGCATGTTCGGGTTTTCGGGGCATCCGATGTTCCGTTGCGAGGATTTAGGGAACATGATTGCGCGTGATTTCGGCAGCCACCGCGGGCAGCTGGCGCGTGGATTGTATTTTATGCTGGAAAACACGGCGATTCTGCTGCGGCAGAGTAATTTGATATTGAAGCTGGATAGTTTCGAGTGGGACTGGGCGAAGGCGCAGATATTTACGCCGGCATACGCACCGCCGGAGACGACCGCGCCGACGGTTCCGCAGAAGGAAAACGTGGGGTAAAGGCGGATAAAGCCGCTTCACCCAAAGCGTAGGGAAACGCGCTCAAGCCGGGCGACAAAAAAAGGGTCAAGGGGCAATTGCCCCTTGCAGGGTCAAGGGACAGCGTCCCTTGCGGGGCTTGGGGCAGCGCCCCAACTCTTACGCGGGCGACCAGTATGCAAACGTCTCCAACAAAGGCGCAGGCAGCGAAGCGTCCCTGCCAGTAACTAAAAAGCCTTTCAATACAGCTTAAGCAGCATGGAGGGCGACCGCCGAAGGAGTCCAGAGGGCGATCGCAGACTTCGTCTGTTTTCATGCCCTCTGGAAGCTGCCGTCATTACCAGTATGATAGGAAAGTCAATTTTGGCTGAAAAAAATCAGCAATCTTTTCATGATACAGGGGATTTTCGCCTCTGCGGAGGCGACAAGGGGGCAATGAAAACAGACGAACGTCTGCGATCGCCCCCTTGACCCCTTCGGGCTGCACACTACCATACTTGATTTGGTATGTTGCAGAGAAGTTTGAAAATCAGCAGTATTCGCTTCGGCGCACCCAATCTGCGCTCAATCGGCGCATACTGCTTTTTGATTCGCAAGTAAATCAGCATAAGGAGGAAAAAAAGATGGGTGAACGTTCGATTCAGGAGAAGTATCAGGCGTGGCGGAAGTGCCCCGGCATGAATGAGGAGCTGCACAATCAGCTCAAAGCCATGTCACCGGATGAACTGAATGACAGCTTCTATCGTTCGCTGGCGTTCGGCACGGGCGGTCTGCGCGGGGTCTTAGGCGCGGGCGAAAACCGCATGAACCTCTACACCGTGTCCAAGGCGACGCGCGGGCTGGGACGTTACCTGCTGGAGACGTGCGAGAAGCCGTCCTGCGCCGTCAGCTGCGACAGCCGCATCCATAGCCGCGATTTTGCCGAGCTGACCGCCGCGACGCTGGCGGAAATGGGCATCCGCGTCTACCTCTACCGCACGCTCATGCCGACCCCCATGCTGTCCTACGCTGTGCGCCACCTGCACACCAGCGCGGGCGTGATGGTGACGGCGAGCCATAATCCCGCGAAATTCAACGGCTATAAGGTCTATGGCGCGGATGGCTGCCAGATTACGATTGAAGCCGCCGACCGCATCTATTCCTTCATCAGCGCCGAACAGACGCTCCAGCCCTCCCTGCCGAGCTTCCAGAAGTACCTCGATAACGGCATGGTCAGCTACATCGACGACGAAACCATCGAGAGCTATTACCAGATGATTAACGGCCTGCGCATCGCCCCCACCGACGAGCGCCTGCACATCGTTTACAGCCCGCTCAACGGCACGGGCAATGTGCCGGTGCGCGAAATGCTGAAGCGCATGGGCAATATCGACGTGGATGTCGTCGCGGAGCAGGAGATGCCCGACGGCCATTTCCCGACCTGCCCGTACCCGAACCCCGAAATCCGCGAGGCGATGAAGCTGGCGATTGAAAAGACCATCGCCACCGGGGCGGATATGTGCGTCGCCACCGACCCCGACTGCGACCGCATCGGCGCGGGCGTGCGGCAGGGCGATACCGTCACGCTGATTTCCGGCAACGACATGGGCGTGCTGCTGCTGGACTATGTGTGCAGCCACCGCAAGGCGCAGAAGGGCGAACTGCCGCCCGTCGCCGTCAAGACCATCGTGACCACCGAGATGGCTGTGCCGATTTGCAAGAAGTACGGCGTGGAGCTGCGCAACGTGCTCACCGGCTTCAAGTTCATCGGCGAGCAGATTGGGCTGCTGGAAAAGGAAGGCCACACAGAGCGCTACATCTTCGGCTTCGAGGAAAGCTACGGCTACCTGTCCGGCACGTCCGTGCGCGATAAGGATGCCGTCAACGCGGCGGTGCTGGTTTGCGAAATGGCGGCGAACTACAAGGCGCAGGGGCTGACGCTGCTGGATAAGCTGGAGCAGCTGCGCGAGGAGTTCGGCTTCTATGCCCAGCGCCTGCTGACCTTCCAGTACGAGGGCGAATCCGGCGCGGCGAAGATGGCGGACATCATGCGCAAGCTCCGCGCCCCGCTGGATACCTTTCAGGATGCGCATTTCCCGACCGCGACCCGCATCGACTACCAGAACGATGAAACGGGTCTGCCCAAGAGCGACGTGCTGTCCTTCGCGCTGGCGGATGGCAGCAAAATCATCGTCCGCCCCTCTGGCACGGAGCCGAAGCTGAAAGCCTACCTCTTCGCGCGCGGCGAAAATCAGGCAGATGCCGAAAAGGTGCTGGATGAACTTGAAACGCTGATGAACGGGTACTGCAAGGAGTAAACTTTCAACGGGCTGTCCCACACGGGCAGCCTGTTTTTTGTTTGTACTGATTTGCATTTCTGGTGTACTTTGCGTCCATTTTCCTTCAAAATGTGTTATTCTAATTCTCATCGAAACCATGGCATTCGCACAGCATCTTTTCCGCCCCGGCTTTGCTTCGTTCCGCTCGCGCGTACCTCCAGTACGCCTCGCTTCACTCAGCTTTGCCGGAACGAAAAATCTGCTATGCTCGATGCCATGTTTTAGAATCGAATTAGCATTATAATCGTCCCGAAAATCGTTTGAAGGAGCGGATGCCCTATGGACACGCGCGATTTCCTTGTGCCGGATAATTACGCCGATTTCCACTGCAAGTGCGGCAAGTGCCGCCATACCTGCTGCGACGGGTGGGCAGTCACCTTCCCGCGCGAGGATTATTTCCGCCTGCTGAGCGTGCCGTGTTCGCCGGAACTGCGCCGCAAGCTGGATACATCGCTGCATCTGGCGGATGACCCCACCCCGGAGCGCTACGCCGAACTTCTGCCAAACTGGGAGGGGCACTGCCCACTTCAGCGCGCGGATGGTCTCTGCGCCCTGCAAGCCGAGTGCGGCGAGGAAGCCATCTCTTCCACCTGCCGCTATTATCCCCGCGGCATCCGCACGATGGATGATGACGAGTGCGCGTGCAGTGCCTCCTGCGAGCGCGTGGTGGAAATGCTGCTGTACCGTCTGCCGCCGATGACCTTCCGGCGGATGCGCTTGTCCTTCGCCATGCCGCTGCCGCCGCGCGAGACGGACGCGGCGCTGACGGCGGAAACGCGGCAATTGCGCCGGGATGTCGTCACCATGCTGCAAGCGCGGGAAGTTCCGCTTGCAAGCCGCATGATGGGGATTCGCGCGGCGCTCGTGCTGGAGGAATCCGGGCATCAAACGAGTGAAAGCCGCTGGGCAGCGTTCCGCGCGGCGGCGAAAGTCGCGATTTCCCCGGCGGATTGGGCGCTTCGGGCGAATATCCTGCGGACGCTGATGGAAGAACTGCTGGCGGATACCATCAGCATGGGCGGAATCGCGGCGGAAATCCTGCCGCTCCTGCGCGGGGAACAGGCGGGCGCAGTTTTGCAGCAGGCGGCGGGCACGTTTCAGGCGGATACGCCGGATTGGATGATTGGCACGGAACAGCTGATGGTCAACCATGTGTTCTACGAGGGCTTCCCGTACGGCGCGCATCAGGAGCGCCCGGCGACGGCGGCGGTTTCGCTGTGCGCGGAGTACGCGGTGCTGCGCGGTACGGCGGTGCTCTACCATCAGCTGCATCCGGATGAAACGGCGCTGGTGGATGCCATTGCCGCGCTCTTTCGCGTGTTGGAGCACAGCGCGTTCGGCTGGAACGCGGCGGTTGTGCTGGAGCGTGAAGGCAAGGCGGGGGAGGAGGTTATCGGGCAAATCGTCGGAATATAAGGAAATGAACAATAAAAATATCCGCGGGTGCATTTGACTGCATCCGCGGAATTTTGCTATTTTGGGGGATGGCGCGTCAATCGCCGCGCACCATCATCACATGAATTTGCCGCTCCAGCGCGGGAATCACGCACTCTGCCAAGCCGCCATCGAGCGCCACGTCGCGTATCACCAGCACATCAATGCCCAGCATGTCGAACACGGCGCTGTTGAACGCGCGGGTGTAGGGGCCATGCGCCGCGACAATGTGTGTCTCCGGCACGCCGACTTTCTTTGCCAAATCCAGCGCTTCCACCGTCGGCACAATGCGGCAGAACAGGTGGTCTTTGCGCAGAAGGGACGCATAATGCGGCAGATTGCGGTAATCGCCCGCCAGCAAAATGTTCTCCTCCGAAAGCCGCGACAGCACCGCAGCCGCCTCCGCCGGATTCTCCACCCACTGCACCACGTCGCGCCACGCTTCCTGCTCGTTCTCGATTTTCATGCGCTGGCAAGGAATGCCCAGCTGCTCGGCGGAACGGCGGATGCGCGTCTGCGTCGCGGTGGCGTACGGGTGCGTCGCGTCGATGACCTTGCGGGGGTTCGTCTGGCGGATGTAGGAGAGCATCTGCCCGTCGTCAAACCGCCCGATGTGGCACATCGTTCCCGGCGGCAGCTGTGCACGCGCGTATTCCGTTGTCACGCAGACGATAACCTGCTTGCCGCGCCGCCGCATCGTCTGTGCCGCCTCACGGCTCTCGTGGGTGTTGCCGAAAATCAGAATTCGCTCCATGGTCACTCACTCCTGCGGGTTATTATTTTTGCCCGTAGTAGGCGTTCGGGCCGTGTTTGCGTAGAAAATGCTTATCTTGAATGTTCTGCGGCGCGGGGGCGGCGTCGGGCTTAATCTGCCGCGTGTACACCGCCATTTTTGCCACTTCCTCCAGCACAACGGCGTGGTAGACCGCCTGTGCCGCGTCCTTGCCCCATGTGAACGGCCCGTGCGACGCGCAGATAATCCCCGGCACATGCACCGGGTTGATATTCCGCTTCGTCAGCTCCTCGATGATGACTTTGCCCGTGTTCTTCTCGTAGTCCTCGTCGATTTCCTCGGTCGTCAGGTGGCGCGCGCAGGGAATTGCGCCGTAGAAGTAGTCCGCGTGGGTCGTGCCGTAGCAGGGAATATCCTCGCACGCCTGCGCCCAGCCGACCGCGTAGGGGCTGTGCGTGTGTACGATGCCGCCGATGTCCGGGTACTGCTTGTACAGCTCCAAGTGCGTTTTCGTGTCGCTGGAGGGGTTCAATTTGCCCTCGACGATGTTGCCGTCCAGGTCAAGCACGACCAGCTTGTCGGGGGACAGCTCGTCGTACGCCACGCCCGACGGCTTGATGACGACCAGCCCCTTTTCGCGGCTGATGCCGGACACGTTGCCCCAAGTGTAGGTCACCAGATGACGCTTGGGCAGCTCCATGTTGGCTTCGTAAACGGCTTCTTTGAGCGATTTCAGCATCGGAATTCCCCTCCTCAATCCATATCCGCAATCGCGGCCTTTTCGGCGGAAAGCGCCTGATGGAAACGCGCGGTGTAAGCATCCAGCCCGGCTTCATCCGCCGCGTCCGCACGGATGGTAGAGCCCTTCGCGCCCGCAAAAACACGCGCGTTCAGGTAGTCCTCCAGCGTTTCGTCTGCCTGTCGATTGACGCGGTACGCCGCCAGCAGCGCCATGCCCCACGGGCCGCCTTCGCCCGCCGTTTCCATGACGGAGATGGGGGCTTTCAGCGCGGCGGAGAGAATCGTCTGCCCCGCGACGGGCGTCTTGAAGTAGCCGCCATGACCCAGCAGTTTGTCAATCTGCACATGCTCTTTGGCGAGGATGTCCATGCCGATTTTGAGGCTCGTCATTGCGCCCGCCACGAGCGAACGCGCGAAATTCGGGAATGTCAGCTTCGCATCCGGCGTGCGCACCAGCATCGGACGACCCGCGTCCAGCCCAACCACCGGTTCGCCGGAGAACAGCGGCAGATTCACCACGCCGCCGCAGTCCTTGTCGCCGGAAAGGGCGGATGTGAACAGCGCCGTATAAATGTCGCCCATGCTGACAGGCACGCCCGCCGCGTCCGCAAAGCCCTTGAGCATCCCCGCCCATGCGTTGATGTCGGAGGTGCAGTTGTTGCAGTGCACCATGGCGGTCGGCTTGCCGGTGGGCGTCGTTACCATGTCGATTTCGGGGTACACGCGCGAAAGCGGCTTTTCCAGCACCACCATCGCGAATGTCGATGTGCCCGCGGACACATTGCCCGTGCGCACCGCGACGGAGTTCGTCGCCGCCATGCCCGTGCCCGCGTCGCCTTCGGGGGGCGCCATCAGCGCGCCGGGCTGAAGCGTGCCGGTCGGGTCAAGCAGCTTTGCGCCTTCCGCCGTCATCACGCCCGCGTCCTCGCCCGCGCACATCACGCTTGGCAGAATCTCGCGCAGCGTCCACGGCATGTGGTAGGTTTTCGCCAGCGCATCCACCTTGTCCAGCATGTGCTGGTCGTAATCCAGCGCGTCGCTGTCGATGGGGAACATGCCGCTCGCTTCGCCGATGCCAAGGCAGTTCTTGCCGCACAGCTGGTAGTGCACATAGCCCGCCAGCGTCGTCAGGTGATGAATCTGCGGCACCATTGCTTCACCGTTCATCATCGCCTGCACAAGGTGCGCAATCGACCAGCGCTGCGGGATGTTGAAGCCCAGCAGGTCGGTCAGCTTTTCCGCCGCCTGTGCCGTCATGGTGTTGCGCCAAGTGCGGAACTGCGCCAATTGCCGCCCGTTTTCATCAAAGGCGAGGAAACCGTGCATCATGCCGGATACGCCGAACGCCGCCAGATTCGTCAGCGTCACGCCATAATTCGCCTGCACGTCCTTTTGCAGCTTCGCGAACGCATCCTGCACGCCCGCCCACACGTCATCCAGATGATACGTCCAAATGCCGTCCTCCAGCCGATTCTCCCATGTATGGTCGCCGGATGCAATCGGCGCGTGGTCGTCGCCAATCAGCACCGCCTTGATGCGCGTCGAGCCGAACTCAATGCCCAGCACCGCTTTTCCGTCCGCAATATACGCGGCAATTGTTTCGTGATTCATGATGTACCGTCCTCCTCTTTCTGAGTGATTTCGCAGCCTTTATTACACACAGTATACCAGAAAACGCCGGGAATGTCCATCGTTTGCGGGGGTGAAAGTGGCGCAAGCAAAAAAAATCCCTGCCCCAGCGAATGCCGGGACAGGGAAGAAAATCATTTCCGCTTCTTCGCCTTGCGGATGATGATGATGACAATCGCCATCACGGCGACAATCGCGATAAACGGCAGCGCCGCCGTCAGGAACACCACGCAGTCCTGCAGGAACGACACGAAGGCATTCCAGCCGGTGGACAATGCGCCGCGGATGCGCTCGCCCAGCGACACCGTTTCATCGCGCAGATCCGGCTGCGCTTCCTCGTTCAGCGTCACACGCACGGTCGCGTCATTCACCTGCTGATCGGTGTCCGCCAAGGCGCTTTCCAGCTGCTCGATGTTGTACTGTGTGTCCGCCAGCTGCGTCTCCAGCGCCAGCAAATCCGACAAATCGCCCGCCGTGTCGGTCAGGGCTTGCAGGCGCGCCAGCAGCAGCTTCTGATTTTCCAGCCGCGCGGCGGTATCCTGATAGTTTGCCGTCACGTCGGTGGACGACATGTTCCGGCTGGTGATGCGCCCCAGCTCACCCGTATTGCTCAGGAACGCATCGAGCGAATCCGCCGGAATCCTCAGCGTCAGCGACGCGGTGCGCAGATCACGGTTGTTCGTGTATTCGCTGGAGCTTTCCAGATATCCGCCGTACTGGCTGAGCAGCGCGGTCAAACTTGCCATGCTGTCGTCATAGGCGGATGTTTTGATGGTCAGCGACACGTTGCGGATGATTTTCTTGTCCTCCGCGGCGGCGGATTTCGCGCTGGCGGCTTCCGGCATGGCGTCGTTCGCGGCGCCGACCATCATCGTGCGCACACCGCTGCCGGCTTCTTCCGAATAGCCGACGTCGCTGGCGTAGGTGTCGTAATCGTAGTCGTAGCTGTCCGCGAGGGACTGCGGCGCACTCGTCCGCGCGGGCGACAGGCTGTCTTTCGTCAGCAGCGTTCCGCCGACGACGAACACCAGCGCCGCGGCGACGGAGAGGATGCGCGTCCAGCGGCGCATCGGGGCGATTTTGCGGGTTTCTTCCTGCTTCATGGCGTCCTCCTTTACCAGCGCCGTCCACTGCGCGTGGAAATTTTCCGGCATATCCGGCACTTCCTCGTTCAGGGGCGACATGCATTGCCGGAGGACTTCGTTTTCATCAAAATGGGGTTCGCGGTTCATTTTCCTGTCCTCCTTTCACTCGGTAAGACGCTTGATTTTTCGTTTTGTTCCCGCTGATTGGCAAGAATGGCGGCAAGTTTCTGCCGTGCGCGGTTGAGTCGGCTCTTCACCGTGCCGACGGATACGCCCGTAATCTGCGCAATATCCTCGTAGCGCTGCTTCTCCAGCGCGTAGAGGATGAGGACGGTGCGCATGTCGGCGGGAAGCTGGTCAAGGGCGCGGGAAATATCGCCGGTGGATTCGCGGTCGAGCAGCGCGGCTTCGGGGGTCGGGGAATCATCCGCCGGTTCAAAGCCGTTTTCCGCCATCGCGTCCATCGAATCGCTGTCCACCATACGCTTTTGCTTGCGCAGAAAGTCAATGCATACGCTGCCCGCAATGCGGTACAGCCAGCTGGAAAAGCCGCAGTTCTGCCGATACTGCCCAATGGAGCGCCACGCCTTCAGCATGACTTCCTGCGCGCAGTCCATCGCGTCCTCGCGGTGGTGCAGATAGTGCCAGCAGACGCGCCAAATCATCTGCTCATAGGGTGTGACGAGCTGCTCAAAGGCGGATGCGTCGCCCTTTTGCGCGCGCCGGAGAATGAGTTCATCCATTGCAGAAGCCTCCTCGTTTTTCATGACGAGCGGTCGGGGGATTTTGTTCCGTGTTTCATGAAGATTTACAACTTTTCTTCCGCAAAAATAGAAGAACGGCTGCAATTTCATCATATCATGGTGGATGGATGCCGTCAAGCAGAAAAAAATCCCCGCGGACGGCGGGGATGCTGGCTTGCTATTAACATGTTCTGCAAATAAAATCTTCCAATTTGATTCAAGAAACATGGGAGGTGCCCGAAGGGGTCAAGGGGGCGAGCGGAAAGCCCCCTTGAAGTTGCACATTAGACCAGTTTATTAGGGCACCACCGCACAATTCGGCGGCACGTCTTGCGATGTCTTTTCCGCCATCTGCGGCATGCAAATTCCTCGATTTACATCCAGTAAACCTTCGAAATTTGCATTTGCATCTAACGAAAAATCCATTCGCCAGTCGAACACCTCATTTGTGCGGTGTTACCTTAGAAAAGACAATCATGCTTGACTGAAAAATTCAAACAATTGCTGTTTGCTGCTCCAGTCGCGTCTGCGGACGCGAAGTTGTTACTTTCTGTTGCGACAGAAAGTAACCAAAGAACGCCCAGAGGGGGCTGAAAAGTTAAAGAGCGGGGATTTCAGCCCCCTCTGGACACCCCCCGCCGCCAAAATTCCTTGGGGGAAAGAGCGGCTGCGGGCTGCCAAACTGGTCACTTCTGCATAATTGAACGGCAAAAAGTCATCCAATAATATACCTTGCGGGTACAGCAGTATCATTCTTTGATGAAGAATGCAACCTTACCGCCGTCTTGCCATTTCCGCCCACACATCATCGAGCGTCACGCCCTGCTGGTAGAGCAGCACCATCAGGTGGTACAGCAAATCAGCGGCCTCGTAGGTCACTTCCTCTTTATTCGCTTTCATCGCGGCGATAATCGTCTCGCTGGCTTCCTCGCCAACCTTCTTGCAGATTTTCTCCACGCCGTTGTCCAGCAGGTAGTTCGTGTAGCTGCCTTCCACGGGGTTCGCGGCGCGGTCGGCAATCGTCGCGTAGTCCTCCTGAAGGACATTCGCGGTTGCGGGCGCGTCCTCATCCACATACACGTCGTTGAAAAAACAGCTTTTTGCGCCCGTGTGGCACGCCGGCCCGACTTGCTCCACCGTCAGCAGCATCGCGTCGTGGTCGCAGTCGTAGCGCATGGCGACGAGCTTCTGTGTGTGCCCGGAGGTTTCGCCCTTCTTCCACAGTGCCTGCCGAGAACGGCTGAAGTACGTCGCGTACCCGGTTTCCAGCGTCTGCTCAATTGACTGCTGATTCATGTATGCCAGCATCAGCACCTGATTGGTGCGCGCATCCTGCGCAATGGCGGGGATCAGCCCGTTTGCATCAAATTTCAACTGCGAAAAGTCCATATTCATTCTCCTTTGTCCGCGGTTTGGATGGCCTCAAGCGCGTCCGGCACGGTGAACGCGCCCTCGTACATTGCGCGCCCTAAAATCGCGCCTGCGCAGCCGATTTCCTGCAATTTCAGTAAATCGCTGATGCTGCTCACGCCGCCTGAACCGATAATGTCCATCTGTGTCTTGTCAATCAGGCGCTTTGTCGCGGCGAAATTCGGGCCCTGCATCATCCCGTCGCGGCTGATGTCGGTGTAGATGAGGGTGCTGACCCCCATATCCCGCATTCGCAGGGCGACTTCGGCGGCGGTCAGCGCGGATGTTTCCACCCACCCGCGCGTCGCGACGAACCCGTCCTTCGCGTCCAGCCCCACGGCGATTTGCCCCGGAAATGCCCGGCACGCCTCTTTCACCAGTTCCGGATGTTCAATCGCCGCCGTGCCGATGATGCACCGCGTCACGCCCGCTTCGATGCGCAGGGCAATGTCCGCCATCGTGCGCAGCCCGCCGCCCAGCTCGACGTTTCCGCCGAATGCGCGGATGACCTCGCGAATCAGCGGGAGGTGCTTGGTCTGCCCATCAAACGCGGCGGTGAGGTCAACAAGGTGGAGGTATGTCGCGCCCTGTTCGCGCCATTTCGCGGCAAGGTCAACGGGATTGCCGAAGATGGTCACGTCGTCGCGCCTGCCTTGGCGGAGACGCACGGCATTGCCATCGAGCATGTCAATGGCGGGGTAAAGCTGCATGGGAAACCCTCCTTTGGGGGATGAAAATTAACACGCGAGCATAGCATGAAAGTGCGCCCAACGCAATCGCGCGAGAGGGTCAAGGGACGAAGTCCCTTGCGGGGTCAAGGGGCAGCGCCACTTGGTTCCCCCCAATAAACACGCGGAAGAAGCCTGAAAAAGTTACCAACGCAATCGCGCGAAAGGGAGTCCAGAGGGTCGAAGACCCTTTGGTGGGGTCAAGGGGCAGCGCCCCTTGGTTTCCCCCAATAAACACGCGGAAGAAGCCTGAAAAAGTTACCAACTCAATCGCGCGAAAGGGAGTCCAGAGGGTCGAAGACCCTTTGGCGGGGTCAAGGGGCAGCGCTCCTTGGTTCCCCCCAATAAACACGCGGAAGAAGCCTGAAAAAGTTACCAACTCAATCGCGCGAAAGGGAGTCCAGAGGGTCGAAGACCCTTTGGCGGGGTCAAGGGGCAGCGCCCCTTGCGCCTCCTTAATCCAGACTGCCCTTTGTGGACAGCACACCCTCAATCCGATTGTCGATGCTTGCCGCGTCTCGCAGCGCCAGTCCCAGCGCCTTATACAGCGCTTCCAGCTTGTGGTGGTCGTTTTTACCGTACAGCACCTTCAGATGCAGCGCTAAGCCCGCATTTACGGCGAACGCACGGAAGAATTCCTCCGCCAGCTGCGTATCGAACTGCCCGCACATGGGGGCGGCAAATTCCGCGTCGAACACCAAATACGGGCGGCCGCTGATGTCCAGCGCGGCAAACGCAAGGGCTTCGTCCATCGGCATATAGGCACTCGCGGCGCGGCGAATGCCCTTACGGTCGCCGAGTGCGTCGCGGATGGCGCGGCCGAGGCAGATGCCCACGTCCTCTACCGTGTGGTGCGCGTCAACGTGCAAATCGCCCCGGCAGGTGAGCGCCAAATCCAGCTGCCCGAAACGGCACAGCGCGTCCAGCATGTGGTCAAAGAAGCCGATGCCGGTCGAAAGCGACGTTTTGCCGCTGCCGTCGAGGGTCAGCGTGAGGGTAATGTCCGTTTCGCGGGTCGTGCGGGTGATGGCGGCGGTGCGCATGAGGATACCTCCTTGGTGGATTTGGGCGTGCGCTGTGTGCAGGCGGAGCTATCCGGTCGCGCCCATTTGGCGCGACACAGCATAGGTGTTGGAATGAGCAAGTTGGGGGCGCGTCTGCGGACGCGCAAAGTTAGGGGCAGGGACGCTTCGCTGCCTGCACCTTTGTTGAGTTCTTCCTTTGAATTGAGCGCCCGCGGAACGGTTGGGGCGTTGCCCCAAACCCCAGCAGGGACGCTGTCCCTGCACCCTGCAAGGGGGATCCCCCCTTGACCCTTTTTGGCAGCCCGGCTTGGGCGCGCTTCCGTAGTTGGCTTTTGCCTTAGGCTTTTATCTCTTTGCCGAAGCGGATGGCAACCGCGTTCGCGTGGGCATCTAAGCCCTCCTGCCGTGCCAGCAGCATCACCTGCTCCGACACCCGCTCCAATTCCGCCCGCGAACAGCAAATCAAACTCGACTTCTTCACGAAATCATCCACCGACAAGGGCGAAAAGAACCGTGCCGTCCCACTCGTCGGCAGCACATGATTCGGGCCCGCCAGATAATCCCCCAGCGGTTCGGGCGAGTAATGCCCCAGAAAAATCGCGCCCGCGTTCTCAATCAGCGGCAGCAGCCCATACGGGTCAGCAACGGACAGCTCCATGTGCTCCGGCGCAATTTGGTTCGCGATGTCCGCGCAGTCGGGGAGGGTCGGCGCGACGACAATCGTCCCGTAGGCGGTCAGGCTCTTCTCGATGACGTCGCGGCGGGGGAGAAGGGCGGTTTGGCGGGCGATTTCCGCCTGAACGGCAGCGGCGAGGGTTTCGCTGTCCGTGACGAGAATCGCGGCGGCGAGGGGGTCGTGCTCCGCCTGCGAGAGCAAATCAGCGGCGACGTAGCGGGGATTTGCGCTGTCGTCGGCAATCACCAGCACTTCGCTCGGCCCGGCGACCATGTCAATGCCGACATGCCCGAAAACCTCCCGTTTCGCGTTGGCGACAAAAATGTTGCCCGGCCCGGTGATTTTGTCCACGCGGGGGATGCTCTCTGTGCCGAACGCGAGGGCGGCAACGGCCTGCGCGCCGCCGACTTTGTAGATTTTGTCCACACCCGCCAAATCCGCCGCGACAAGGGCAAGCGGGTAGCTGACCGAGCCGTCCCGGCCGGGCGGCGTGACCATGACAATCTCCTTTACGCCCGCAACCTTCGCCGGCAGCACGTTCATCAGCACCGACGAGGGGTACGCCGCCGTGCCGCCGGGAACGTACACGCCGACGCGCTTGAGGGGCGTAATCTTCTGCCCCAGCGAAATGGCGGGGTCAAAATTTAACCATGTGTTTTGCTTCTGCTTCTCGTGGAAGGCAGTGATGCGGCGGGCGGCTTCGCGCATGGCGTCGAGCCATTCGGGGGAAGCGGCGGCGTAAGCGCGGGCGATTTCGTCCTTCGTCACCAGCACGGTTTCGGCGGTCATGGTCACATGGTCGAATTTCGCCGTGTAGTCGAACAAGGCGGCGTCGCCCTCCTGCCGGACGCGCGCGACAATCTCCTTGACGATGCGGGAAACTTCCTCGTTTTGCAGCTGAGAGCGGTTCATAACGCGGCGTTTCAGTTCACCCGCGTCGGATGCGCGCAGAATCGGAATCATGCCTGTCCCTCCTGTTTCACGGCGAGCAGCGCGCCCAGTCCGTCGATAATCTGGCGGATGCGCTCCCGCTTGGTTTTCATGGCGACGCGGTTGACGACTAAGCGCGCCGATACGTCGCAGATGTCTTCCAGCACCGTCAGGCCGTTGGCGCGCAGGGTCGAGCCGCTCTCCACAATGTCGAGGATTACGTCGCTCAGCCCGATGACGGGGCCAAGTTCTACTGAACCGTGCAGTTCAATAATTTCAATCGTCTGTCCTTTGCTGTCGTAGTAGCTTCGGGCGATATTCGGGTACTTCGTGGCGACGCGGAAGGTCGCGCGGTTGACGCTGCCGCCCGGCTCGCCGGGGTAGCCCGCGATGCACAAGCGGCACTTGCCGAAGCCCAAATCCAGCACTTCGTACAGTTCGCGCCCGGCTTCCAGCAGCGTGTCTTTGCCGACGACGCCTAAATCCGCCACGCCGTGATCCACATACGTCGGTACGTCCGACGGCTTGACGAGGATAAACCGGACGTTTTGTTTTTTGTCCCACAGCACCAGCTGACGACCGGGATTCCGCGGCTCAGAGCAGTCAATGCCCAGCTGCTCCAAGAGGTCGAACGCCTGCTCCGCAAGCCGCCCCTTTGCCAGCGCGAAGGTGATGACCGGCTGCTCCATCAGAACACCGCCTTTCCGTACTGCTCGAAAACGCTGCCGTTCAGGTACACGGCGGCGGATGCTTCCCCGCTGTCGACGCGCTGGTGCAGCTCCTCGGCGGTCAGCCCGTACAGCAGGGCGACTGAAACGCCCTTGTCCCGCAGCTGATGCGCGTAGGCGATGGCAGAGCGCAGTCCACCCGGCGCGAAGGAGAGGATGACGTCCGGCACGGGCGGCGCGAACGTTTCGCCCTGCCGCTCCAGCGCCATCAGCGTCAATTTCAGCGAGAGCGCGAACCCCGTCGCGGGCATCGGGCGGCCGAACTGCGCCGGAAGCCCGTCATAGCGCCCGCCGGAGAGAAGCGGCTGCCCAAGCTCCGCCGCCAAGCCGTGGAACACCACGCCGGAGTAGTAATTTGCCTGCTGCGTCAGCCCAAGGTCGATGCTTACGCAGTCCGCACAGCCATAGTCTTGCAGGATGGACAGCACCTGCCGAAGATGCGCAATCGCGCGCAGGCATTTCGGCGATTGTGTCAGCTGCTCCGCTTCATCGAGCACCGCTGCGTCGCCGAAAAGCTGCGGCAGACGCATCAGGCGGCGCGACACGTCCTCCTCAATGGACAGGCGGTCGAGGTAGAGCTGCATATCCAGCGCGTTTTTGTGCGCCATCATGTCGCGCACCGCCGCGCACTGCTGTGCCGTCAGCCCGGCTTCCTCCAGGAAACCGCTGACGAACTTCACCTGTCCCAGTTCAATCAAAAAGTCGCGAATCCCGGCGGCGCGCAGGGCTTCCACCGCCAGCGCGATGACCTCCGCGTCCGCCTGTGCGCTGCCTTCGCCCATCAGCTCCACGCCCGCCTGCGTGTCCTCGCACAAAAGCGACAGCGTTTCGGAGTGGAACTTCGCCGCGGACTGCACATAGCATAAACGCAGCGGCAGCGGCGCGTTTTTCAGCCGCCCCGACGCCAGCCGAACCGCCGGAATCGTCGAATCCGGGCGGACGGCGAGAATACGCGCCTGCGGGTCGAACGTCTTCCACACTTGCTCCGGGCGATAGCCGAACGTTTGATCATCCAGCGCGTCATAATACTCCAGAATCGGTGTTTCGATTTCCTGATAGCCGCCGAGGGTGAACAGACGGCGCAGCTTGTCCTCCAAGCGGCGCTTGCCCGCGCATTCGCCGGGGAGGGTATCCTGCATACCGCTGGGAATTTGCAGTCTGCGACGCTCCATTGTGCCGCCTCCTGTCATAATTTTGATGATTTAGCGCGATAAAGCGCTAATGCAATGAATTATACCAGAAATAGCGGATTTGTCAAGGGGTCAAAACGCGATTTCTGCTGATTTCATCATACCAGATTGCGCGGCGCTTCGCAAGGCAAAAACACCGAAAGGACAAAATGGGGCGCGCCGTGGCGCGTTTGCCCTGAAGGTGGATGGAAGGGGAGTACCGTGGTGATTTTGCGCTGCTGGTGGCTGGACGTGGCGCGCTGTGGCAATTCGTCCCGCGCGCATCCCGTCTAATCCTATATAATAAAGGAAGCGAAATTTCGCGAAAACCGACTGCCGCGCCGCCGTCAGCCGAAATCATCCCGCGAATCGGCTGATTTTGCGCTATTTTCCCGCGCTCGGCTGAAATTTTTCCTTGTATCATCCCCGGAATTGTGATATAATAGCATTTGGCGCGTTCTGTCTGCGCCATAGATTGAAAAGATTGGAACTATCGGAATGCGTTTTGATGACTTGAAACTGATGCCCCTGCTCCTGCAGAATGTGCAGGCGGCAGGTTATGAAACCCCGACCCCGATTCAGCAGGCGACCATCCCGCTCGTCCTCGCTGGAAAGGATGTGCTGGGCTGCGCGCAGACCGGCACGGGCAAAACTGCCGCGTTCGCCCTGCCGATTATCCAGCAGCTGGCCAAAAAGCCCACCCGCTTCGGGCAGAACCGCGCCATCCGCGCCCTCATCCTCACCCCGACCCGCGAACTCGCCCAGCAGATTTATGATAATTTCGTGCTTTATGGCAAAAAGCTGCCCGTCTACCCGACCGTCATCTTCGGCGGCGTAAATCAGCAGGGGCAGGTGAATGCCCTCCACCGCGGCGCGGATGTGGTGATTGCCTGCCCCGGTCGCCTGTGGGACTTGATGAATCAGGGCTTTGTGCATCTGGACAAGGTGGAGACGTTCGTGCTGGACGAGGCAGACCGAATGCTTGACATGGGCTTCATCCACGACGTGCGCCGCATTGCGGAAAAGCTGCCGGAAAAGCGCCAGACGCTGATGTTCTCCGCGACGATGCCGCCGGAGGTCGAAAAGCTGGCGATGGATCTGCTCCACGAGCCGGAATCCGTCAAGGTTGACCCCGTGTCCTCCACGGTCAAGAAGATTGACCAGTGCCTGTATTATGTCGATAAGGCGAATAAGAAGCATCTGCTGGCGAAAATCCTGCGCGACCCGGACGTGGAAAACGCGCTCGTGTTCAGCCGCACGAAGCACGGCGCAGACCGCATCGTCCGCGACCTCAAGCGCGAGGGCATCGACGCGGTCGCCATCCACGGCGATAAGAGCCAAAACGCCCGTCAGGCCGCGCTGACCGCATTCAAGACCGGCGAGTGCAAAGTCCTCGTCGCGACGGATATTGCCGCCCGCGGCATCGACATCGCGGGTCTGAGCCACGTTATCAACTACGACATGCCGATGGAGCCGGAAGCATACGTCCACCGCATTGGGCGCACGGGCCGCGCTGGCCGCGACGGCACCGCGATTTCTTTCTGCTGCATCGACGAGGTGAAGCAGTTAGGGCAGGTGGAGAAGCTCATTGGCAAGCGTCTGCCGCTGAAGGAAAGCGAGTGGCCGATGGAAATCACCACCCCCAGCGAGCCGAAGCCGCGCCAGCCCCGCCCGGCAAAATTGACGATGCAGGGCAACGCCGCGCCGGAGCGCAAGGCGAATCGCCCGATGAGCGCCAAGCCCGCCAAACTCGCCGCATCCGCCCCGATTCGCGAGGCGTCCGTGGAGAAGCGCGCCGCGAAATCCGCCCCGCGCGAGATGCAGGTCATCCGCCGCGAGCATCAGCAAAATCCCGTGCCGCGCTTCGGCCCCGCCAGCGGGCAGCGCGCAGCACGCAGCGGTCAGCCCGTCGTCATCGGCAGAGACGGTAAGATGCGCCTTGGCGGCACGCCCGTCCGCGTCGAGAGCGCCCCGGCGAGCAAGCCTGTCGCCCGCACGAACGCATCCAGCGCGAAGAAAAGCGCCGGACAGCCCGTCCGCCGCGTCAACCGCAGCCGCGGCCGCAATGGAGAGCGGTAAGCATTGTCCCCCCCGAATCACGCACGATTCGGGGAATTTTTTGGTTTTTCACGGAAAGTTTGGGGGAGCAAACAAAGGCTTCGGCGAAGCACCAAAAAGCTGCACGCGGAAGGAGCATGAAAGCGCGACCAACTCAATCGCGAAAAGGGGTCAAGGGGGGGACTTCGTCCCTTTTTGTCTGCCCCTTGCAGGGTCAAGGGGAGGGACTTCGTCCCTTCTCGTCTGTCCCTTGTGGGGTTTAGGGCAACGCCCCAACTGTTCCTCGTCCGCAGACGCGCCTCCAAGCTGCTCTTCCCCCAAGATTCCGTGAAAAAACGTTTTTTCTGCCTGCAAGCTGCAGATTCCCCGCAAAATCGCTAAATCCATCAGAATTTTTTCCGAAACCCTCTTGACAAACTGCCTGTCATTTGGTATACTAATAAAGCTGAATCGTTTCAGCCGTGCCAACATGGCTCAGTCGGTAGAGCAGCGGTTTCGTAAACCGCAGGTCGAGGGTTCGAGTCCCTCTGTTGGCTCGCTTTTCGAGGTGTAGCGCAGTTTGGTAGCGCGTTTGGTTCGGGACCAAAAGGCCGCGGGTTCGAATCCCGCCACTTCGACACTTTTTACCATCTGCATTGCAAAATGTAGATGGTTTTTTCTTTTTATCCACAAGATATTGACCATATCCACATGCCACGAACCTTTTTTCTTCGCGGAAGCCGCCTTCTTGGGTACATTTTGTCCCCATTGGGGACAGCGCGTGTTCGTGTAGTTTTACAATCCCCTTGAAAAACGTGTTACAGGTGTCACAAGAGAAACGCACCTGCAATTCCATGACATAGAAGAGTATTTTCTTGTTACACTTATTTTTATGCTTGTGTTACATTGTGTTACGCTTCAGCATGACCCCCTCCCTGTAATTTTGCCACGCGGTGTCTACGACGAGCCCCCGCCGGTGTGAAAACCCCCATGTTGGAATTTCCAGCATAGGGGGGTACCTCCAACAGCAGAAGATGTTCGCATTTTTTATCTTCACCTGCGTCCCGCAAAAATTTCCTTGACCGTGTATCCCGCACCCCACGCTATTGCGGCTTGCGTTTCACTTGCAAAATTCAGGATTCTATGCTATACTGACGCTGTTCCCGGTTTCGCAATTTCCGGGCAACACAAAGCGACTGCTCCACTCGATGGAACAGCCGCTTCTTGTTTTGCAATTTATTCGTTTGCGTCCTCTTGATACTTGTCCTCGCCCTGATCCGCCTTATCCCGCAGCACTTCCAGCAGCTTCCGCAGGAACGCCGGAACAGGCAGCCCCATCAGCCCGCAGTTCTCAATAATCGACAGCGCCTCATTCGCGATATAGAACAGCGCCGCCGCCGTCTGGCAGCTCACGCCCGTACCGATGACGTACCTGTCCACCAGCGTCGCCACCAGAATCAGCACCCAGATGAACATTTTCCGCGCCAGTCCAATGAAGCCCGCCGTGCTGGACAGCCGCCCGCCGTCCGTCTTGGTGCTGCGTCCCAGCGCCGCGCAGACAAGTCCGCTGATGTAATCCACCACGTTCAGCGCCAGCAGGCACGTCAGCGCGCCTGTCCATGCGCCGCCGACCGCGCCCGCAATCGCGCCTACTGCCGCCGAAATCCACTTAATCACATCATCCCACCGCATTGTTCAGTACCTCCTCCAATACTTCCAGCGCACTTCTGAGACTATCCCGCAGCGCTTCCAGCTTCGCCCGCCATGCATCCGGCTCTTTCGTAGGCATATCTCCATCCGGCTGCTTCTGTTCCGTATCCAGCGCTGCCCACGTTGCTGTGCCGCAGATACCGTCTACCGTCAGCCCCTTCGCCGTCTGGAACGCACGCACCGCGCCCTCCGTCGCACTGCCGAACACACCATCCACCGCGCCGACATCGTAGCCCCACGCTGCAAGCATCGTCTGAAGCTCTCTCACCTCATCGCCGCTTGCGCCTTTCCGCAGTGTCTTTCTCACCTTGATTCGCCCCGCTCTCTGTATTTCGTCCGCCGAGTACAGACCGACCGGCACGGCGTAATGCGTCCAGCCCTGTCCGATGCTGCCGTTCTGCACGCCCGCACTGCAATGGATAACCTGTCCGCCGCCGATGTGCATTCCAGTATGCTCCATCTTGCTCCCACTCTGCCGGAACAGGCAGCAGACCACATCCGGCATATCCGCGATTTTCCCGCGCACTGCCCAGTTGGAAATGGTGTTGTACTGGCTCGTTGCGCCACCTCCGGCAATCTCGATGCCGACCTGCATCAGCAGCCAGTGCGTGAAGCCGCGGCAGTCATACGCCAGCGCACCCTGCCACTTGCATCCAGCACAGCTTGTCCCGCCGCCATTCAGCACCCGGCACTTCTTCGTGATGTTGCCCGCGTGCGACGGATTGAGCCGCGCATACTTCCGCCGCAACTCCGGCGTACACGGACTGCCCCACGCGCCGTAGACATATGGATCGCCGAGATGCTCCTGTGCAAGGCTGATGATCGTTAATGCTTTGTCGTTCATGCACTCACTCCTCGTTATTCACCCACGCCTGGCATTCCGCCATCGTGTACGCGCCACGCAGCACCTTGAAGCTGTGCAGCGTTCCGTCAAAAAATCTTCCGTGCGTGCCGTCGGACTTCTGGTAGCCGCCGAGAAGCAGCGATTTGGCGACTGCTGTTTTGTAGCCGCCGATGAGCGACGGTTTGTTGTAGTCCGTTTCTGTCGGATAGCGGTCGGATGCGAAGTACCAGTTCTCGCCGTCAAGCACCAGCGCGCAGCGGATGCGCTCGCCCTTGCAGAACGGCGTAATCGTTTTCGAGGACGAATACATGTTGATTTGGAAGGAAACGTCCGTGCCGGCGGCGTGACCGACCAGCCCCGGCCATGGCAACGATTCCTCCAGACAGTGGAAAAGCACGCACGTTTCGCCTGCGGACGGGTTTGTTGTCAGGTTCTGACCGCATGTCACGTCGAACAGAATCGTGTATGCCGGCTTCGTGCTGACGTCCTGGAAGAGCCTCACGCCCGTGTCAATGATTCCATCCGCTCCTGCCGTGAATACGGTTTCCTGCGGCAGCTCGTACAGGACAGGCAGTACTGCTTTTGTAACCACCACCGCGCACGTTGCTGATGCGCTGCCCGCCGTCGCTGTGATGGTCGCGTTGCCCGCTGCCAGCGCCGAGACGCTGCCGCCGCTGATGCTCACGATGCCAGAAGGCGATACGCTCCAAACCAGCGTGTCCGTGCTGTTTTCCGGCGTGACTGTCGCCGTCAGGTTCGCTGTCCCGCCGACTTCCAGATTCAGCGATTCGGCGGAGAGCGTCACCGCCGTTGCCGGGTTCGTCAGCTTAATCACCGTCTCCGCCGTTTTCGCGCCCACCACGTCGCCCCTGCAAGGCTCAAACGCAACCGTACGCGTTCCGCTGCCCGCGTCCGTGAAGGACAGTTTGTAGGTCATCGTCCCGTCCGTTACGTCGTAGATGTAGCGGTTCACGCTGCCGTCAATGTACACGCGGATGCTCGTCGTGTTTGCCACGGTCAGCGTGAAGGTGATTTCCTCGTTCAGCGCCGCCGTCGTTTTGTCCGCGCTGATGGCGGAAATCGTCGGCGCAGGTTCGGTCGGTTCGCTCGTGTCGCGGCGCGGCGGGTTCGTCGCGTCGATGAACGACGCGGCAGGCGCGGAAGCCTTGACCGTCGAATCGCTCTTCGTCACGCTGATTGTCCCCGCCGTCAAGCCGTTCGCTGTCGCCGTAATCTTCATCGCGCCGGATGCGCCGTCGTGCTTCACCACGCAAAGGCACTTGCCGCTGAACGCAGAATGCGTGCTGCCGGAGAGCTTCTCCACGTTCGCGCCGTGTCCGTTGTCCGTGCCGACAATGCTGCCGCCCGTGACAGTAAAGGTCACGCTGTTGTCAGCCGTCGGGCAGCGCGTGCCGTTCTTGTCCAGCACGTCGCAGGTGATGTAAACCAAATCATCCGACGCGGTATTGACCGCCGTCTTGTCGCTGGAAAGCGCCAGTTTCGCGGGCGTTCCCGCCGTGTACTGCACGTCCTGCGCGACCAGCTTGCCGCTGCTGTCGTAACCATTCGCGACGATGGTTCCCACCGCGTATGCCACCGTGTAGGCGTACTGATTCTTCGTCCCGCGATGCGAAAGCGTCTTCTTGCCAAGCGATGTACCGTTCAAGAATAACTCGACAGACGCACAGTTCGAGTACAGCCATACGTCGATATTGCCGGATTCGTGCGTCCAGTGCGGCAGGATGTGAATCATCGGGCGGCTGTCCCACATGGACTGGTACATGAAGTAAATGTCCTTTGGGAAACCGCAGGTGTCGACGATGCCGAAATAGCTGCTCTTCGCCGGATACTTGTTCCATTCGGTCGGTTCGCCGAGGTAGTCAAAGCCCGTCCAGACGAAATGCCCGCAGGAACGAGCGCTGCCTAAGTAGGCGTTCACCGTTTCTGCCGCCGTGTTGCCCCACGAAACCGCCTTGTTGTCGTAGGAAGGATACGCCATGTTCGCGCTGTCTGTCGCATATACGCCGCGGGAGGAAAGCGCCGAGGTCGTTTCGCTGCCGTAAATTGGGCGGTCGGTCTGGTAGGTCTGGTTGTTGCTGTTGTAGTTGATGCCAACGACATCCACGATAGCCATCAGCGCCGATAGATTGCCGCCGGGCGCGTTGTTTCCCATCGTCGTTGGGCGGGTTGCGTCGAGGGCTTTCACCGCGTTGTTCACTATCGTGCAGACGTTCACAATCTCGCTGGATGAATAGTCGCCAAGCGTCAAATTCGTGCGCACTTCGTTGCCCAGCGACCACATAATGACCGCCGGATTGTTCCAGTCGCGGTGAATCGTGCTGGTCACGACTTCGCTGTAATGGTCGGTGAAGTATCGCCCGAAATCCTTCTGCTTCTTGCTCTTCGTCCACCCGTCGAATAGCTCTTCCACCAGCAGCACGCCCTTGCGCTGGCATACGTCGAGGTATTCCGCGCCGAATGGGTTGTGCGTCAGGCGAATCGCGTTGCAGCCCATGTTGGTCAGGATGTCCACCTGCCGTTCAATGGCGCTGCGGTTCTCCGCCGCGCCGATGCACCCGTCGTCGTGGTGGACGCACACGCCTTTCAGCTTCGTGTGGATGCCGTTGAGATAGAAGCCCGTGTCCTTGTCGAATCGGATGCTTCGGTAGCCGTAGGTCACGCGCTTTGACCGCTGAACCCGATTGCCGACTTTCGCGCTGATTTGGGCTTCGTACAGCTTGCCCGCGCCGATTGCCCATAGCGTCGGGTTCGCCAGCGTTACCGTCGCGCTGACGTTCTGCGTTTCACCCGCCGCAATCACCGCCGACGCATCCGCCGTGCCGACTTTCGCGCCGTCCGGGTCGTACAAATCCACCGTGAACGTCGCCGATGCTTCCGCACCCGTCCTGTTCACCGCGTCGAACGCAACAACCGTTTCGCCGTTGGTCAGGTCACTGTCCAGCTTCGGGGTCGTTACGCGGATGTTCTCCATGCGAATCTGGTCATCCAGCAGCGTCACCAGCTCCACCGGGCGAATCATTCCGCTGCCGGAGTACCAGCGCGAGGACGGCTGTTCATTGCGCACAAACACCGCAATCGTGTTCACACCGCTGACCATCTGTTCCGTCGCATCCACCGCGAACGGGTTGTAGCCGTAATAGTTCTTGTGTACCTGCTGCCCGTTGACGTACACGGTCGATTCCATGTACACGCCGTCAAAGCACAGCACATACCGCCGCCCGTTCTGCTTGTTCACGCTGACGGTCGTGCGATACCAAGCGTCGCCGCCATCGAGATACCCGCCCTCATACGTCGCCGGACTGGACGCATTGAAGTCCAGCGCAATAGACCAGTCGTGCGGCACGCTGACCGTCCGCCAGCTTGCGTCGTCAAACCCCGCTGCCGCTTCGGCGGTCGAGGAATACGCCGTGTTCGCCGTCGCGGAAATCAGGTTGAACTTCCACGAATCCAGCGGAACAGCGGAAACAAGCTGGTCAGCGGTCGTGACCGTAATGCCGCCCGCTTCGAGCGTTGCAATGCGCCGTTCCAGCTTGGCAATGTAGCCGCCGACCGCTTTCGCATCCGCCGCCCAACCGGCTTTTGTCAGCGTCGCATCCACCTCAATTGCCACTGTTCCACCGCCGGAACTGCCGTCTTGCGGCAAATCGTATCCTGCCCCGCGTCGCACAAACCACCTTCCGGATGCCAGCGTTATCACCTGCGCACCTTGCTTCGCTTGCAGTACGCCGCGCAGCGCGCCGGACACTGCATATACACTCTGCGGCAGTACGACGCTTGCTACATTGCCAGCCGCAGTGCCAAGCACAGGAATCGTTTTCCCATCGGCGCGGTCGAAGGATGCTGAAATCTCATATGCGGGCAAATCCACCGCTGCACCGCCGTCGTACACACTGACGCGCCATTCGTGCGCACGGCTGTCACCCTGCACCATCATCAAGTCAGGCCAGTTTCGCGCCCCGGTCGGATGCTGGAGGTCAATGCGCTCCTCAAACGTCCACTGCATTGTTTTTCTCCTCCTGCTTGCGGATGATAGCGATAGCCTCATTCAGCGCCTGCATACATCCCAGCATGTGCGCCACATTGTCACGCCCTGTGACAGGAATCGTGTCAAGTGTCATCTGAATGCTCAGCAGCTTATTCAGCACTTCTTTCATGCGGTTTCCTCCTGTCTTACGATATTACAAAGACCTGCTGTTTCGTCTTGCCGTTGCTTGCCTTTACCACTACGCGCACCCGGCCGGTATCGAGACTAACGCAAGTGATTTCTCCAATGGTTACGTCGCTTGAACCTGCACTGTATCCTGCGCTGTATGCGCTGGACGCATCGACCGACACCAAGTGCTGGCTTGTGTCCTTGTTGCTCAGGGTAATGTCCAAATCTGCTGTGATGGTTTTGCTCGCAGAATAGTAGCTTTCTCCGTATGCTTCCAGCGCCTGCACATATACCGATGATGCTCCTTCTCTCCTCGCGGCATCCAGAGCATCATCGTAGCCCGGCATGTCGCTCAGGTCAAAAGTTGCATCGGCAGGCGCGAAAAAAGAACAGGTTTTCGTGCCAATGGTTAGCGTATGAAGAACACATGCTGTTTTTCCAACAGTCAACGTCCCCGCATCCAGCGTTGTAATAAGTCCCTGTCCTGCAACAAGTTCGTCGAAATCGCCGTATCCTGCTACAACAGATTCACCGCTAATGGTTACGCCTGCGAAGTCCGTTGCCCATGCGCGAATCGTATCAAGTTCCCCGGTTGTCACATATCCCGTTAGCGTAATTGTGCCGCCGCTGATGGTCACGCCATCGCCGCTTAGCTCCACCATTGCGCTGATGTCATCGTCCTTCTTGACGTACATCACAAGGCTGTCACTCAGCTGCTCGATGGCGCTTTCCGTCTTTGTCGTGCGCCCTGCCAGCGCATCCGTCCGCGTCACCAGCGTGCCGATGGAATCATTGTTGACCAGGATTTGCGCCTGGGCCGTCGCGACGCTATCTTCGACCGTTGTCACGCGCCCGGAAAGCAATCCGATGCCGCTGGCTTGGACTTCGATGGCGGATTCAGCTGTATTCATCCGCTGCCCAAGCGCATCGACCGATTCTTTGCTGGCTTTGAGCTGGATTTCATCGGCATTCTGCTTGATGGACGTTTCTGCTTTGCGGATTTCGTCGTGCGCCACATGGCACGCAGCGCCATTCGCCGCGCTTTCGGCTTCAATCGCTTGCAGCTTGCTGACGATGCCGTCCGTCGTCGAGAGCGTGTCCGATGCTTTGCTGGCAATGGTGACGACGATGCTGCCCGGATCGCCGCGCGCATCCTGCTTTTCGACCGTTACAATCCGCGCAGTTTGCCGAAGACCGTGCGCATCATCCGAGATAATCACTTGCTTTCCTGGCGCGAAGCAATCCCAGTCGTAGCCGGTCAGCGCGTAGAGGTCAATTGCCGTTGCTGTCAGGCTGATTTGCGGCTGATTTCTTTCCGCCAGCACTTGCTGACCGCGCGCCAGCAGTTCTTCTGGCGTGGTGAACGCATTGTTTTGGTAGATGGAGGCACGGATGCCGTACTGTGAAATGGTGTCCGCATCAATGTATGGCACTGCATCCGTTGTCAATGATTCCACGGTGACGGTTTTCCCGTCCTTGCCAGTCCCGCCAATCAGGTAGAGGCGCGTCACCAGCTCTGTCGTGTCCATCTGCATCTGGATGCCAGTGAGGTTACGCCCGTAGTGGATGCCGCACTTGCTTTCAGCATCTGCCTTCCGGACGCTCAGCCGGAAGGGAAGGGCACTTGTGTCGCATTCCCATGTGTACGCATCCAGCTCTTCGCAGAGCTTCCGAATGCCTTCCAGAATGCTGATGTTGCTCATCGACAGCACCACCGTCTGCTCGAAGTCACACGCATCCAGCACCCAGCGCTTCACTGTCTGCCGATCCATCAGCTGCTGGATTGCTTCCTGTACGCCGATGCCGTCAAACACCATTTCGCCGAAGATAAGATCATCCAGCAGAAGCGAAAGAACATGCTCCAGCGTATAGCTGCGCGTTCCGCCCGGCAGCACGTCCGATGCAGGCATCCCCGTGATGCGGTACACGCCCAGGTCGCGCACGCCGTCCTGCAAATGCACCCACGGCAGCTTGGCACACAGGTCATTCGCCACATCTTCGCATGGCAGACGCAATTCCGCTGTGCAGAGGTCATTGTGCTGCAACGTCCAGCCGAAGCTGGCGTTTTCCAAGATTGCAACTGGGTGCAATGCGTCATCCAGAAGAACCGGCGCATCGTTCATCGCCACACCCCCTGCACACTGACCGTCACCGATGCGCCGACTGTCCCTTGCTCTGCTTCATCGTACAGAGGCGTTATTGCAATCGTTGTTGCCCCGACGCCGCGGAGCAGCTCGCAGTGCAGGCAGTGTGCAAAGACGGATTCGCGCGTTCCATCAGCGCGCTTGACGGAGACATCAAGCGGATAGCCACTGTCAATCATCAGCGCTTCGCCCGTCGCCAGCGCAAGCCCCGAAACTTCGGTAATTGCCCCGCTGACGTTGATGCGGCAGCCGTCCAGCCTGCGCGCCCCGGCATTCAGCATCTCGAAGCTGATAGGCGCGGGCATATCGCCGTCGATCAAAATCGACATGAGGTGCGTTCCAGCGGCTTCAAGCGTTTTTTGCGCGGAGTTCGTCCGCAGGCTGTACAAGTGCGGCTGTACCTTGAAAGTCACGCTTAGCCCTTCATCCACCCAGCCGGACGCTTCGCCGACGATGCCCGTCACCTCTGCCACTACATACTTGTCCGGTTCGCTGTCCCAGATAAGCTGGCGGCGACCGCACATCAGCCATGAAACAACCTGCCGCCAGAGCCGCGTTGCTGCTTCCTGCGTCGGCAGCGCATGGTTCGCGTACAGATTCACGGTTTCCGTGTATTCGTCCGCGCTTCGCTGGTCGCCATAGCTCAACGTGCCATCCATCCCACTGATTGCGTAGCTAACAACATCACTGCTTGCGCAGATGGTGCGCTTCTTCGCACGGATCGCAATCAACCCGAAGTCGTAGAGACTGTGCTGTCCGTTGAAAGTAAATCCGTTTTCCAATTGCTCATCTCCCATCAGACAATAACCAGCTTCGCTGTCCTTCCGGCAATGGTATGGTTGCCGCGGTCGGCACTCGACCGGCTGACACTCGGTTCTATCGTCCGAGCGACTATCTGACGATCCATCACCATTGTCGTCTGTCCAATCCCTTCGCGGCGCATTGCGGCGGCGGTTGCATCGCCCATGCGGTCGTAGTCGATGCCCGCAGGCGCAGCACCTTGCCGCGCCGCATAAATGGCAGCATCCGCAAATTGATTGTAGTCAATCGGTGGATTGCTTCGCGTCGTCTGCGTGGTACGCAGGGCAATGTTGCTGAGCGCCTGCGCAGCTTCCACAATGCGCGGTGTCGTGCGCTCAATGCCCAGCGCAAAGCCCTCTGTATACGATTCGCCGATTTCACGCGTTTTCTTCGATGGACTGTTGACGTTCAGTTCCGTTCGCGCAGCATAATACGCCTGACGCGCCGCCGACCGTGCTGCCTGCACAACTGCACCTGTGCCGGATCGGATACCGACGGCAATGCCGCTGCTGATGGCCGTGCCGATGCGGTTGAACGTGCCGCTATCAACCACAGCTTGCAGCGCCGCGAGCATATTGTTGAACACCGTGCCCATTTCATCCTGCACCTTGTGGCCATCTTCGTGGATGCCGTCCGCGACACCCGTCACCCAGTCCTTGCCGAGCGGCTTGCCCGCATCGACAGTCATCAGCTCGTTGGTTGCGTCGATGGCGGCTTGCAGGACGGTTTGCATTGCTTCCCGAACGCCGTCCTCTTCGCCGCTGATGCTGCCGACAAGCTGGCTTAACACTTGGTCGGAGACAACATCCTGCACCACAGTGCTTCCTTGCGCGGTTTCGGGGGATTCTCTACCACCGCTGCCGTGGTCTGCTCCACTTGAAGAGATATGCACACCTGAACCGTGCGTTTCTTCTTCGCCGCCGCCAAAGAGCCCGGTAATCCAATCCCATGCATCTGTGATAGCTGTGCCGATGCCCTCTTTGGCGCTTTCCCAAGCATTCGCAATTGCTCCAGCGACACCATCCCAGATGCCGCTGAACCAGTCAGTCAGACTGCCGAAACTGCCAAGAATTGCGCTCCAAGCGCCGCTGAATACGCTGCCCACACTGTCTTTGACTGTGTTCCATGCGGTCGTTGCCGCTTCTGATACACCGTTCCAGACGCTTCTGAACCACTCAGCCAAGCTGCCGAAGCAATCCAGAATTGCATCCCACGAACCGCCAAACACACTGCTTACACTGTCTTTGACTGTGTTCCATGCGGTCGTTGCCGCTTCTGATACGCCGTTCCAGACATTGCTGAACCACTCCGCCAAGCTGCCGAAGCAATCCAGAATCGCATTCCAAGCGGATTGAAACGCATTGGTTACGCCTTGCTTTACGTTCTCCCACGCATCACTGATGGCTTGACCAAGGTCATCAACACCGAAAATATTGCCGATAATATCAAGCATCGTACCGAAAACGGTGGTGATAGCTGTCCAAATTTGAGTGAAGAAGCCAGCAACAGCCGTTTTTGCGCTTTCCAAGGCTTCACCAATATCAATCTGCCCGGAAAGCAAATCGGTGAGAATCCCGCCAAGCGTCCCGAACACGCCGGTAATAGCGTCCCAAATGCTTTTGAAGTATGTTTCTACGGCACTGGTTGCTTTTCCGAGCGTTGCAGTGATGCTCCCTTCTGGCAGATTCAGCACATCTTCCAGAATTTCACCCAGTGTGCCATAGACATTCTTGATTGCATCCCAAATCTGACCGAACAATCCCTCAACCGCAGTCTTTGCGCGCGTCAGGGCTTCCCCTACATCAATTTCACCGGAAAGCAGGTCGCTGAGAATCCCACCGAGCGTGCCGAACGCGCTGGTGATGGCATTCCAAACGCTTGCGAAATAGCCGCCAACTGCGCCAATTGCCTTGTTCAGCGGCTCTGTGATAGTTCCTTCCGGCAAATCCAGCACATCCTCCAAGATGCCGCCGAGCGTGCCGAATGCGCTGGTAATGCCCGCCCAGACTTTGCCCATTGCTTCCCCGACACCATCTTTGACGGATTCCCAGCACGGCTCAATGGCGGCAAGCAAGCCGGAGAAAAGCCCGCTCACCAGCTGAACCGCTGCACTTGCCAGCGCAGGCAGATTGCTTACAAGGAAAGTGGCCAGCTGCGCGACTAATTGTCCTGCGGCTTGCCCGATGCCCGCCGCGTTCGCGGTCAGCGTGTTCACCAGCGTTTGGAGCAGCTGCGTCACCGCAGGCAGAAGCCGATTGACCATCCCCGGCAGCTTGCTTCCGAGGGAACTCACCAGCTTGCCCACGGCGGTAGTCAGCATCGGCAGCGCGTCCTCGATGATGCTGATGATGTATTCGATTGCACCGTCCATTTCATCCAGCAGGTAGTCCGTCAATTCGCCCATTTCGTCGGGCGTGAGGCCATCTCGAATGGCATGGTTGACGCGCCCCATTGCTTCCGTTGCGCGGTTCACCAGCGGCTGGAATGCAGGAATCAGCGCCAAGCCAATTGCATTCTTCAAACCGGTTACAGCCTGCGAATTGCGCTGCATCGCGTCATCGAAGCTGCCCATTGTGGCGATTTCATCATCGTTGAATACGGTGCCGAGCCGTTCAGCCTCCGCGTTCAGCGCTTCAAAGCCTTCACGTCCGGCTGCGATGAGTGGGTTGAGTTTCTGTGCACTTTCGCCGAACAGCGCAATCGCGGCAGCGTCACGCTCTGCTGGGTTCTCAATCTTGCCGAGTGCATCAATCGCATCCCAGAATACATCCTCCGTACTGCGCAGACGGCCGTGAACGTCCGTGATGCTGACACCCAGCGTCGCGAACTTGTCCGAGGCTTCGCTGCTGCCGTTGAGCGCATTGCCCATCGTCTGTGTGAGCTTGGTCATGCTGCTGGCTATCGAATCGACACTCGTATCAACGAAGTTGCTTGCATACATCCATTGCTGGAGACTGCTCTGCGCAACGCCGGTTTGCGTGCTGAGTGTCGCAATATCATCCGCGTACTTGCCAGCTTCCTTGGATAGCTCGAAGCCCTCTTTGGTCGCATTGGCAGCCGCTTTGCCGACTTCCAGCAGGGCCTTTGCCGCCGCCTTCGCGCCGGTTACGACAACGTTGCCCAGCGTTTTCGCTGCTCCTGCCATAACCGACAGGAACGTCTGATTCTTGCCCGACGCATCATCAGCGCTGCCACCCAGTTCGTCCAGCAAATCGCCTGTTTCGTCTGCTGCTTCGCCGTATTCATCCAGCGCGTCCCCAGCTTCGCCGACTGTATCGCCAAGGTCATCTGTTGCGTCCGCGCTATCCTGTGCTGCTTTCTGTGCTTCCTCAAGCGCCGTCGAGGTTGTGTTGATTTCGTTGGAACACTTGTTGAGGGCTGTCTGCGCGGTTGCCAGCTTGATGCGGTACTGGTCGGCTTCTTCGCTGTTTTCGCCAAACTCCTGCTTTGCGATTTCCAGCATTTCGGATAGAATCTGTACCTTTTCGCGGTGCGCGTCCTGCTGCTTTGTCAGCGCTTCCTGCTTCGCCGAGAGTGCTTCAACGCTGTTCTGATTCGCGCCATAGGCAGACGTTACGGCATCCATCTCAACCTTCTGGACGCGCAGTTCGCGGCTGATGTTTTTCAGCGCCTCGCGATAGGTCTGCTCGCCCGCAACGCCGACGCGCGTTTTCATTTCGACGACCTTCGTGCCATTTGGCATGGTTTCACCTCCCTTCGCGCTACGGGCGCGGAATGTAGTTCAGACGCACCGTCTGCCCGCCGGATCCGCTTGCAGTGTGCTTTTCGCGCGGCTGGTTTGCCCGCATCATTTCGCTCAGCAGGATGCAGATGGCACGCGGTGTCGTCTCCCAAAACGCATCTATGCTGATGCCCAAATCAAGCGCATGATACATCAGCCACGCCCAAGGAAAGTGCTTGGCAGCATCTTCTTTCCTCGCGTGGCTCATCAGTTTCCCAGCTGTTCCGGGTCGGGCAGTGTACTGATGACGGACTTCTGGATAACATCGCGCAGCTGGTCAATGGAGTCATAGGTGAACAGGTCGTCGAACGTTTCAAAGTCCATGTCACAGCCGCCCGCACGGAGCGCACCATAGACACACGCCTCGATGGCGCGGTGTTTCTGGCGCTGGAGTTCCGAAAGAATCTCCATGTATTCCGCGTCGCGTCCATACTGCTCTTCGTACACCATTTCCGTATAACGCGCCTGCCGATTGCCCCATTTGAGCGTATAGGTCTGTCCGTCAAGGGTAATTGTCTGCGCTGGCGCAACGAAGTCACGACCGCGCACCACCTTTTCCATCTTCACATTTTCCATGATTCAAGTACGCGCCCGGAAAGCACATGCAGACCGGGCGCGATTCCTCCTTACTTTCCTGCCTTTTCAGACGCAGCTTCGTAGACAGCTGTGAACCAGCCCGCAATTACGCTTGCCGGAATCGTTTCATCATCACTGTCCACCACCATGCCAAGGGCATTGTCATAGATGCGGCGGTCGCAGACTGCTTCCAGCGTCGGGGTTTGATATTCCGTCGAGCCAACTTTGTCGGTCTTGCCGCTGGTTTCGTTCTCGCTGAACTGCCCCTTGTAGAGCCACCAGAGTTCCTTTGCACCGGTATCCTTCGTCCGGCAAAGCCCAATCGCGACGCTCGGTGCATCCGTCGATCCGTCAAGGATGGTGACACCGTTCTTGTCCTTCTTGCGGCCGAGAACGTAGTCCTTCATTTCCGGCGACACGGTATCAACGTTCGCCTTGATGCTGTAAGCCTTGATGCGCTTGGAGCGCCGCACAACACGGTTGGATGCTTCCAGCGTCGCTTCCGCATACTGCGGCGTAATGGTCACTTCAATCGACGCGCCAAGCACCTTCGGGGGATCGTAGGTCGGCGCGGCCGCCGTCGTGTCCTCCGTCGCGTACCGTGCGACGTAAACATCCAGCACGCCGGTAAAGATACCAATCGTCTTTCCTGCTTCACTCATGGGTGAATACCTCCTGTTGTTCATTGGTTGTTAGACGCAGGGTAATCTGAATATGCCTGTATCGGGTTTCTGTTTCGTAGGTTTCTGGCCCCCAATCGCTGATGACGCATCCAGCGCGTTTGAGTGCGTAGAGCGTCGCCGCCAGCAGGGTGTCCAGCGGCTCACGGCTGTACAGGTCAACCTGCATCATGTGCCGCACGCGAATCCAGCGGTTGCTCGCACTCTCCGGCGTTGCCTTGACCTCAAACCAAGCAATGTAGGTGTCCGGGCACTCATTGAGGGGATAGCGCCCGACCGCAGGCGCAAGCCCTTTCAGCGCATTGCCAAGCATTTCATGGATGGTCATGTGCCGCCTCCTGTCAGGACTTCGGCAATGGCGCTGCTGATTTCATCCGCGCTTTCTTCCATTGCTGGCCGCATCCACGGTTGTGCAGGCATGTTGCTCCGTCCGTACTCCAGCACATAGCCGACGGTTGCGTTCCGTTCGCCGTCGGCGCGCTTGCCGGAAGGGTAGACATCGCAGTAGTAGCCATCCGCCACCGTGTGATGCGGGCCGTCAACGGTCATCGAGGCGGCAAGCTGTCCCGTGCGCACGGGCGCGCTTCGCTGGAATGCTGCCGCTGCGACCTTTCCGCCCGCGACTGCCGCTTCCGGCGCGCGCTCTTTGAGGGCATCCGCCGCCAAATCAAGCTGCTTGATTGCATCATCAAGTCCCGTCACATTAAAGATTGCCATATGCCGCACCTTCTCCCTGAATCATCCGCGCCCGAAGCAGCATATAGCCGCCGCGCCGATTGTTCAAATGGTTGACCTGAATAATGTCGTAGAGCGCCCCGGCATAGCTGATGCGCATTCCGGTTGTCAAACCCGTGCGCCAGCGGATTTTGAAATTCATCACATTTTCCGCCTGATGATTCGCGTTCGCGAAGAACTCCCGGCCGGACAGGTCGCGCGCCTGTGCCTTCGTTTCCGCGATAAGCATCCAAGTGGTGATTGCATTGCCCTGCGCATCCTGTCCAGGCTGTGCGCGGAGAATCTGTATGGTGTCCTGCAATGCGCCGCAATTATCGTACATACCGCATTACCTCAGAGCCGGAGCTGGTGGATGATGCTGGTGACGCCAAAGGGAAGCTGCTCCGCCTTGTCACCAAGAGCACCACGGTTATCGTAGTAGTGGACAGCCAGCTGATACACGCACAAATCATACAGCGGATCTTCTTCCGTCGGCACGGGTACGCCTGCGTTGACCAAGTACCGTTCTGCCGCCGCCATGCACTTCTCCAGCACAAAGTCATCTTCCGATGAATCCACCACGGCATAGCGCTTCAGGTCGCTGATGTTTGGCATGATTCAGCCCCCCTCACATTTCCCTGGGAACAGGCAGCCCCGCCGACAGACAGCGCTTCTGCACTTCTGTCAGGAACTCTGCCACAGCCTTGCGCACAAGCTCATCGTGCTGACTGGCATCGTATGCCTGCGCCAGCTCCATGTTGACGCTTGCGCGCCGTCCTGCCTTGTAGCTGGCGGAGAGGGAAGCGACCGCCACACGTTTCTCCTCATCCGCCGTGACCTGCATCACGATGCTTTCCACCGCATCAAACATCCTGCATCCTCCTCATCAGGCGCGTGCCGCCAGCGCAACATACGGCGAACGGGCAATGGTGGAGTTTGCGCCGGTAATCGCGGTCATCCAGTCCGGGCGGCCACCAACACGCCAGGAAAATTTGAACGCCACCTCATCGGTGTCGAAATACATGTGCATGGAAGTCTGCTTGTTGATGCCAGCGCGCTCCACAATCAGGTACTGCGTCGCATCGAGGAAGGCAATGTCGCCGACCGCCCCGACCGCCGCTGCTTGTTCCAGCGGAATCACGTCGCGCCCAAGCAGCTTGCCGTTCTCGTTACCATACGCACCGGCAGGCAGCCACAGCGGGCCGCCGAAGCTGACCGTCACGCCGCTGTCGCTGGTTGCCACCGTATCCGTTCCCATCATCAGCTGCATCAGCTGAAGCTCCAAGTCCTGATTGATGTACCACTTCGCGTTCGCACGGCACTGCGCAGGCATACGATTCCACATTTTCAGGATGTTCTGCACATTGACCGTGCCAGCCGCCTGACCGGATTCCTTATCCACCGTGACCAGCGCGGCGTTCGTCGTCGGCACGACCATGCCCAGCGGCATCGAACCGCTGCCAGAGCCACCAAAGATGGCAGCATCCGCCTTCCACGCAAATTCCTGCGCTACTTTGGTGTCCAGCGTGCTTTCGATGGCGGGTTCATCCATCAGCAGCTCTTCCGTCACGGGGCAGATGGCCGTCAGCTTGTCCAGCTGGGTCGTGCGCTCACCGAACGTCGGCTTGCTTGCCTTGTACTGCTGTGCCTCGCCCTTCCAGTAAGCCAGCACGCCACCATGACGATGCCCATCGTCGCGCTTGCTCTCCACCAGATACGCCTCAATCAGGCGGTTTCCGGCGATGGTCACGCGGCGCGCCTGCGGCAGCAGAATGGACTGCTCCTGAATCAGGTCGATGACACCCGCCGCGTAGTCCGGCGGCACAAGATAGCCGCCATCCGCGCCGGTCGTTTCATTCGCGCCGGACGCATCATTGCGCACCAGTCGGCTGTCCACCGTGGCGTTGAGTGTACAGGCATTATGCACCGCGCTGGCAAATTCGCCGAGGCTGCGGAAGCCGCCGTTCTGACCGAGCTTCTTGCTCTGCGGCGGATTTTCCTTGCCCTCTGCCGTATTCAGCGCCTGCACCAGCAGCGCTTCGCGGATTTGCAGGTCGTCCACCTTGTCGCTCTGCGCCTTGATGGATTCGAGCGTTGTGGCGCGATTCTTCGCCATCTCCATGCCCTTGTCGATTTCCGCAGCAAGTTCAGTGCGGATGTCCTTGATTTCCTGCTTCATCTGAATGATGTTCATGTGTTACCTCCTACTTGATTGTCGGGTAGTTGTTCAGCGCCGCTTTTGCGGTCTGCATTTTCTTGATAAGCATATCCCGCGCTTCCTGATTCACCGCTTCGGGCTGTTCAGGAGCTTTTGCGGAAATCCGTTTGAGGGTTCGCGCACACGCGGCAATGCTGCCAAATTTGCAATTCCGCAGCGCGCTTTGCGCATCAGTTTCCCCGCCGCGCAGCAGCATTGCATCCGCAAACCCATTGTCGATGGCCGTCTGCGCCGACATCCACGTTTCATCCGCCATCATCTGCCGGATGGTGTCGTACGGCAGTCCGGTCTTGATTTCGTAGGCCAGCACCAGCCCATCTGCAATTTCATCCAGCACAGCCGCCGCGTGACGCAGTTCGTCTGCATCGCCATAGCCCATCGACCACGGATTGTGAATCATCAGGAACGCGGTCGGCGCCATCAGCACCTTGTCGCCTGCCATTGCAATGACCGATGCCGCGCTTGCCGCCAAGCCCTCGATCTTGACCGTCACCGCGCCTTTGTGTTCCATCAGCGCCGTGTAAATGATGCTGGCGGCAAAGACATCGCCGCCAGGGGAGTTAATCCAGACGGTTACGTCACGCCCGTTGACTGCCGCCAGTTCCTCGCGGAACTGCTTCGGCGTTACTTCATCCCCGTACCACGATTCAGCTGCAATTTCGCCTTCCAGATACAACTCGGCAGGCTTTTCCGCTTCCTCCGGCAGTACGAGATTCCAAAACTTCTGCATGTGCATGTTCCTTTCACTGCGCCGTGCCGGACTGCACAGCCTCCAGCGGCGCAAGGTCTTTGGATACCATCGGCAAGTCACCACCGCTGACAGGTGGTTTGCCTTCTTTCCTGCGAACCTCATTGATGGTCTTGTAGCCATTGCGGATGCCCTTTTGGTTGACCTCCGCTTGGGTGCTTTGGTCGGCGCGCAGCAGTTCATCGAGATCGAATGCGAAGTAGTATCCTTCGCAGCGCTCGCGCCACGTCAGCAGTTTCAGATTGAGCTGCTGTTCCCACTGCGCCACAATCGGCATGATGGTCAGCGTCAGATACTCCTGCGTGGACTGCTCGTTTGTTGAGTAGCTGCTGTCCGAGTAGTCGCCGAGCATGTGCGGCGGGATGTTGTACACGGTCGCCACGCGGTTTTTGGTGACGCGCTCCACATCCAGCGACTGCGCATCCACCGGGCTTTGCGTCAGCGTTGTGGCAGTCATGCCGCCCTCCAGCACAATGACGCGCCCGCCCGATTTCTTGTAGGCTTCAAGAAACTGCTTGACGGCATTGTCGCGCTTCTCCGGGCTGAGGTTCGTCGAAGGGATGTTCAGCACGACACCTGAGTTGACCCCTTGCAGCTGATTTGCCGCGTATTCGCGGATGGCGTTGGAATACTGCAATGTTCCCATCAGAACGTCAATCGGGCGGATGCCCTTGCGTCCGTTGGTGGACATATGCCGCAGCACAATCATGTTGGATTCATGCACCCGGCAGAGTGTCCCGTCATCCAGCGTGAACTTGTAGTACGTTTCCCGCGTCTCCACTTCACGCTCCACTTGCACCAGCGAAGCATCCAGAACGTCCAGGGATGCAATGCGCTGCCGCATCGGGTCAGTCAAATCAGGAATCATCAATGCGTAGGTGTTGCCCTCGACATTCCGGAATGCCTCCATCGTTTGCTGGAACAGGTATGGTGTCATGGTGGCGTTCGGCTGATAATTTATCAAGCGCTCACGCCAGTCCTCCCGCTGAATCTCATGATTCTTGTAGAGGTGAATCGGCAGCATTGCCATCGTGTTCGCGATTCGCGACACAGCCGAGTAGATGGCTTCACTGCCGGAAAGCGTGTAGTCGCTCCGGGTGCGCGTTGCGGTACGCAGCACGCTCCAATCGGGCGCATCCCGCGTGCCGTTTGCGCGGCGCTTGGCTTTCTTTTCCTTGTTCTTTCCCATTGTATACCCTCCGTTACAAATCAAGGCTGTAAATGCTGACATCCAGCTCTGGCGCGAAGCCGTCCGGCAGGGGACTTTCGCCCAGCATCAGCGTGTGCGCATCCAGCAGGGCGGCAAAGCCGTCAATCTTGCGGTATCGCTGACGCTTTGTCGGCACCCAGTTCGCTTTGTCCTCATCGCCATAGCCGGTTCGCAGCTTGACGTTCTGCAAGAACCAGCGGAACAGTGCATTCCGGTTATGCACCAGACGACCATCCAGCAGCACTTCGCGCAGGTCTTTCATGGGCGCATTCAGCGTCAGCGGGCCTTGCCGAACAACCTTGCACGGCAGTCCGCTGGCTTCCAGCATCCGCACAAGCCACGTTGCGTTTGCTGGGTCATAACCGATGGCGCGGATGGCGTAATGTTTCACCTGCGTTTCAAACCACTTGTAGACTTCATCCTGCGCAACGTAATCCCCATCGACGATGGACAGCCAGCCGTTGAGCGCATATTCATGGTACGGTATCTTTTCGAGGTCAAGCTCCACTTTTTTGCGCGTTGTCCATGCGTGACAGAGCCAGAAATAGCGGCCGTCATCCAGCTGGAACTCCAAGCCCGCAGCCGTCATGTCTTCGGACGTTGCAAGGTCGAATCCGCCGAAGCACTCGCGCCCTTCCAGCAGCCCCATCTCAATCCAATCTTCATTCCGCTTGACGACATCGAAGTCTACAAACGGCGCGTCGCTTGCATCCGTGAAGATGTTGAGCTGCTTGTTAATGAAGTCCGCGCGTTCGCTGGGTATCTGTTTGCATCGCGCCCAGTCCGCTTCCAAGTTGCTTTGATTGAGCAGAACGCCCATCGCCGGGTTTGCCTTTACCCAAAGACGGCTGTCCTCTATGTCATCCTCTGCATCCATCTCGCAAATGAATGCAAACATGCGGTCAGCGACATCCGGGCGCAGACTGCCGAGCAGTGCATCCCCGAACAGTCCGTAGTAGTACATCAGCGGCCCGTCCAGTACGCTGCCCATCGTTGTGATGTAAATCATCAGCGGCTGTCTGCGCTTGTTCATGCCGCGCTTGACAACATTGATGAGCTTGAAATCCCGCATCGCATGAATTTCGTCGAAAACAGCGCCGTGCGGGTTCAGCCCGTCCAGCTTGCGGCTGTCGGATGCGCGGTGCTGAATCATGCTGTGCGTGCTTGGATAGCGGATAACGTCGCGCCGCACCTCAAAGTGCTTGCACAGCGCAGGACTTGAAGCAATCTGCGTTGCGCATTCCCGGTAGACAATGCTGGCCTGTTCCTTGCTGTTCGCTAACAAATACACATCCGCGCCGCGCTCGCCATCCTTGGAACACAAGTAGGCAGCATTGCCGCTCATCATGGTGGACTTGCCATTGCCGCGCCCCACGCACACCAGCCCTTCGCGGTAGCGCCGCAAGCCCGTCTGCTTGTCCACCCAGCCATATAAGCTGCCCTCGACGAAGCACTGCCACGGCATCAGTTCCATTCGCGTGATTTCACCTTTTGATGGACGCAGGAAACGCTCAAAGAAGCCGATTGCGCGGTCTGCCCTTTCTGCATCAAAGCGATATGGCCAGTCACTCGCTTGACTGCGTTTCAAATCGTCAAGATGGCGCTGACAAGCCATTCGCACTTTTTTGCACGCGATAATCTTTCCATCCAGCACATCACGCACATATTGTTCAAGCCGCTGGCTTCCGGTGGGCAGAGCGGGTTTGTCAGTAGGCAGAGAAGTCGTCGTCCGTCGGCGCGTCAATGCTGCCCTTCCTGCTGGCTGGTGTGAGTTTCAGTTCGGCAAGGTTGCGCCGCTGTGAGCTGACAAGGCGGTTGACCTCGCCGATTGCTCCGTTCGGCTTCCAGTACTCCTGCCGACCGTTCCGAATGTGATCCATCGGGCGGTTTTCGATTTCTTTGAGCAGCTTGCTCTTGATCTGCTCCATCGTCGCAATGTCCGTCAGCAATGCCATGCTGCTGTCCGGAATTTCCTCAACGCCGTGCGTCCGCAAGTATTCCTCGCACAGCGCCGTGTAGAGCCGTTTTGCCTTTTCATCCTGCAAGTTCGCAGGCATGTCCGTGTATTCCATGCTATTCCCCCTGTATTTTCACGATACGCGCGGTGATTTTCGACCGTGTCTGTCCCGGCTTGTCAGCGCCATGCACCCCACCTTTTTCAGGATGCTCCTGATTGTGACAAATTGCACACACGGATTGCAGATTTTGCAGGTCAAGCTCCAAGTCGGGGCGTTCCGTGCGCGGAATCAGGTGATGCACGATGGTTGCACGTCTGGGCTTGCGCATCAGACCGGCTTGGAAGGCACGCAGGCAAATCTGACAGATTTCGTGGTCGCGCAGCAGAGCGTTCTTCCGGACAGCCAGCCATGCGCTGCTGTGATAAAAAGGATCTGACTGTTTCCCTCGGTATGCCATGCCTCACCTCCAAAAGCGACAACGTTGTCGTTTTTCGCCTGTATCATAGCACATGCACCTATGGTGCATTCAAGGTGAGGGAATGGGGCATATGGGGTGCATGGGTGGGGCATACATGGTGCAGACAGGGTGAGGGAGAGGGGCATAGGTGGGGCATAAAAAACGGATAGTACAGAATTTTTTCTGTACTATCCGGCAGATGATATAATGTGTTATGTAGCTGCATTAGTTATAAGAGTGAAAATAGTCAGAACAACACCAAAGTTATCGATCGCACATAATAATCTGACTCGATGTTTACAAGAACAATTGAAAATACCTTAAGACTGGCAATTATCCTTTTCAAGAGCTGCCTGATGCAATGCCGTAACGATAATTTCTATTTCAGAAATTCTCTTTTTAACATACTCTTCAGTAATATCCGCCTGCGAAGCATCTGCATGAGCACGATCTGTTTGATGAGCAATTTGGTTTCTGCGGTTATAAAGATTGATAATGACTTCTTGTGGTTTGTCATTTTCAGTAAAAGCATTCTTTAGTTTTTCTAACAGATTAATGCCAAGCAGATTCATTTGATCTTTTAGATACTCGTAGGCTGTCATGACATCACGACTGTACGCTTCATTAATGTATTCAACAAACCATTGAATCGCTGATGGGTCATCCAACCCTCTCTCTATATGCTTCATAGGGATCTTAAGGTTTTTGTACCTCTCGGTTTTCTCCCAAAAACCAGAAAACATTTTCCGCAGCCCATACTTTGTTAGTTCGTGAAGATAAAAATCGAATGCGCTTTCAAGAAAAACAATTTGAGAGCGATAAATGTTTTTCTGATCGTCAATTTTTCCGTTGGACTCCAAACTTGAAGCCACTTCGAACTGATTATTGATAGCTGTCAAGTTTTGCTCAAAGTGATCTTTAATTTCGGTCAAGTCAAAATTAACAACCATTATATGCTGTGCTTCTCGCGTATTTTCAACACGGGGAGACAAAGAAAGATCTCGTTTGCTGTTACTCATATGTATCCCCTCCGTCAAGTTGCATCAGTTAAAATCTGAGCAAGGTTGGCGTTGAGCATTGGAATAGCTCCATATTTGCCCATAATATAGCCTTTGCTTACATTTTCACCTTTTCGGACATTCTTGATTTCAGCCAGTGAGTACAATTCGGTGGCACGAGAATCCTGTGAGATTTCTGTAAACCACACTTGGTCGCGTCTGAAAAGATCAAGATCCAAGATACTAGTATCATGAGTTGTGAAAATAAGTTGAGCAAACTTTTCAGACTTAATCTGTTTGAAAAGGGCAACCAATCCATGTAAAATTGATTCATGAAGACTTGCCTCCAGTTCATCGCAAACCAAAACTTTTCCTTGTATAATTATGTCGATAAACGGGCACAGCATCTCAAACAATTTTCGAACGCCAACGGATTCTTCTGTCATTAGGTCAGTTTCAAAAGTAGAGTATACCACTTTGGCATCGATCTTTTTGACAGAACTGTTTAAAAGCATAGCTTTAAACTCATCTGCCAAAAACGGCGGTAAATCAGAAGCTTGCATATTCGCTTCGTCGATTTTTACTCGGATATCTTTAATACCCGTTCCAAGACTTTGCAGGAACGTAAGCACAACTTTCTTCATCGCAGGACTGGTACTAATCTGCTCCATAGAGTACTCCATCCAATTATCCGTACCGAGTCCTCTGTAAATCACCAATTCATCCCTGAAGAAACTAAAAGCCTTGGTGATTTCATCAACGTTACTGAAGTTTGCAGCGCAAGAAAGAAATAGTCTGTTGGGCTTCAAAACATCGTGACATGTTTCAAAACGGTTCTTAAACTTATTTCCTGCAATAAACCCCGTTTCATATCTCTCATAGATTTTGACCTGTCTTCCGGCAGGAAAGTAATACAGATATTCCTCAATGACCAAAAGATGCTTAAGAGTAAAGCCGAAAGCATAACGAATACCGTTAGTAACGAATTGAATCGCATATTTACTTTCTGCATCTGCACCAGAAAGCTTATGCGGCTTTTGAAGAATTCCCTGCCCCGGCTGATGATTAATGCTATTAATAACGAGGTTCTTGACGAACTGAATAGCATCAATAAAATTGCTCTTTCCTGATCCATTTGCACCATAAATAACGGCAGTTCGAAGCACGCGAGTACTACCGTACATATACAGGCTATCCTCGTTGATTGTATCTTTGCTGGCAACCGTAGAAAATAGCACAGGATCTTTTATGGACTTATGGTTAGCACAAGAAAACTCAAGCAGCATGGCCAATCCCTCCTTCACGCGACTACTCTCCATAATAGTACCATTGTTTTTTTGATTTGTCAATCCGATTTGCATATTTTCTGCAAATTCGGCGTTTTGAATCGCACTTTGATGAGGCTTCATGCTGCCTTCCTCCTAAATTGAATGATAATATAGTATGCCCAAATTTCTCTTATGCAGTAATCTTTTTTGTAGAACTTGATTTCGTATCTGTCGGCATGAAGGATAAATTCTTGCGTTCTTAAAAGTCAATACCTTTCAAAGAAAAAGCGTCACACTCGCAAAGTGTGACGCTCCCATTATTCCCAGTTCACCAGCACACCAGCGACGCAAACCATTACCGCCAGCAATGCCAGCAGCGCAACAACAATCATTCGCCAGCACCTCCCTCCATTTCGAGATACCACGCAGGCAGAAGCGCTGTGACGCTGCCGTCATCCAGCTGTTCCACCAGCGCCAGACCGCTGCGTTTCTGCGCTTTATACGTCCGCACCGCGATATGCAGCGCCGTCGAGATGCTGCCTTGATTCTGCCCCATGACATAATAGCGATAGAGGATGCAGCACTCCGGGTCAGGCAGCATGTCCACAATACGGCAAGCTGCCAGCTTTTCTGCATCCAGCCGCCGCGCGCGTTCGTCAAGGGCATGACGGCATTTCAGCACGTCCCGCTCAATCGTTGCCGGGTCAGCGCCACAGGAAAGCAGCCGGTTCAGCCGTTGGTCAAGTTGCTGCACCTCCGCCGCACCCGCACGGCAGCGTTCGAGTACATCCGTAGCTTTCATGCTGCATCCTCCTCCCTGTCAATATTCCAGTTCGTCTTGTCCCGGCGCATCTTCACGGCGCGCAGAGCCGCAAAACTCCACGCCATCCGCATTCAGCTCCATGCTGACGCGCGTCGAGCCGTCCTGCGCCTGATAGGTTGATGCCGTAACCGCGCCCCAGCAGCAGACGCGGCTTCCTCGCCGCAGGTACTTTGCACAGCTTTCCGCGATATTGCGCCATACGGTTACGCGGAAGTAGTCGGTCGTTTCATGTTCACCGCGCCCACGGTTGACCGCCACCGAAAAATTGCAGACGTTGATGCCGCTTGGTGTCGTGTTACTGACCGGGTCGCGCGTCAGGTTGCCGATGATGATGAGCTTGTTCATGTTGCTTTCCTCCCTTATCGTTGCCGTAGTTTCCGAATGGTACTGTAACTGTCCCAAGTATTGATGCCTGCAAGCGCTTCCGGCAGCATGGATTCCGGCAAATCATGCAGGTCTTTCACATGCCAGCGGCTGACCGTATCCTGCCGAATTGCCGTGCGCAGCGGCGGAAGCACCGCACTGTCCAGCTGATATTTGCGGGCAAGCTCTGCGGCACGGCGGCGAATCGTGGTCAGCAACTGCCGATACTGCGCACTGCTGATGGTCAGCCGCTTCTGCATCAGCTCTTCCTGCTTCCGCAGGCGCGTGTCCAGCTGCACCAAGTACACACCCAGCTGCTGCACCATTCCCGCCAGCTGCTGAGCAGTAGCTTCATTGCTCTGGCTCAGGTTTATCAATTGGTCAAGCGGCACAATGACATCGTGATTATCGCACATCGCCATCCACCTCCGTCCGCATCGGCTGATTCAAGCGTTCGCACATGACTTGCCCCCACCGCCGAATCAGTTCTGCCCATTGCCACATGGTGGTCAGGTCGGCGCGTTCTTTTCCCGCAAAGAGTGCCGCATCCGAAACGTTCTGATAACGCAGCGCCTCCGCATAAAAGCCAGAACACATCTGGATATAGCCGCGCACATCATCCTGCGCAGCTGTGCCGGATGCCGCACTTGCGTCGAGTTTGGCTTGCAGCTCTCTCACACGCTCTTCCTGCGCATCCGCGTAGTCCTCTGCCTCACGGATTCGCGCTGCCGCCGCCGCATCACGCTCTTTGAGCGCCTTGTAATCCTCCGGCACAACCTCGATAACCTCCGGATTGTTGATGCGGTCATCCAACTGACGTTCCAGCGCCTGCTGGCGTGCGTTCGCTTGCTGCAGGGCATCCCGCGCCTGCTGACAGCTCCGCTTCGCATCCTCCGCCGCTTGCTCTGCTTCCTTCGCTCGCTGTTCCGCCGCCAGCTTCTCACGGACAGCCGCGTCCAGCTGGCGAACGCTCAAACGCTGCGCATCGACATCAGCAGCAAAGGCTTCACGTTCCTCCGCAGGCAGTGCCAGCAATGGCGTAATCTTGGAGAAGTCCAAAAGCGTCAACGTTGACGTTTTTGGAATCTCCCGCGCTGCCAGCATTACGCGCTGGGCCGCGCGCACCGTGAAGCCTGTGTTCACGGCAACCCACTCCTGCCAATGCCCGTGCGACACCAGCTTGGCTTCCTTCGCTTCGTTCAGACAGCGCCCAATTTCCAGCAGTGACAGCGTGAAGCGCTCCCGATGGTCACGGATGCGCATTTCAATCTGGTCAAGGTGAAGCTGCTGTTTGTCGTTCAAGCTATGCCGAATGTCGGCGGCTAAGGCTTTCTCCTGCATGGAAATCATGTCATTGCTCATATTTCATCCTCCTGTCATCGCTCTACGTTATCGTTTGCCTCGCGCCTTGCGATTCATATACCAAGTGTGCGTCTTTTCGCGCATCGACGCAGCATAGTCGGGGTTCTCCATCTTCTGCTGATGAAGTGCTCGCCTGTGTGCTCGTTTTGCAAGTTCCTGTTCGTCCGGCTTCGGCCCCGCATGATTGTTGCGCCGTTTGTACTGACCGCTATCGACGGCTCTGTGCATCATGTCCAGCATGTCCTCTGGGTCAATCAGTCCGCCCGTCAACGACACAAACGTTTCTGTGCAGACCCAATTTTCCACCTCATCAATCGTGTTTTCCGCAGTTCGGTCATGCGGACGCTTTTGCAGTTTTGCAACGGCAGCCGCGTATTCATCCATCATTTCGTTGAGGATTGCTTCGATGAGGTTGAGCGCACCGACAAGGCTGTTGACCGGCAGTTTCGGTCGTTCTTCGCTGCCCATAATATTCACCACCTTTCGCCTTATCTCACAGGAATGGATTGTCTGCATCATCCTGTGCCTCCACGATGCTGAGCTGTTCTTCTTCTGCTTTGACCACCTTGCCAGACAGTTTGTCCACGCGCACACGGTCAAGCCAGAGCAGCCGCAGCACGTTCGAGCCAATTCGCTTGGGCTTCGTCGTCTTGTTCGTTGCGCTGTCGCACATCAGAATGCCTTCGTCCTTCAATTGCTTAAACAGCGCACGCTTGCCGAGAGGGAATGTCACGCCTTGGTCGCTGTACAGGCGTGCGACGCGGCTATACGCAACATCCGGCAGCAGGTAGTAGTATTGCGCGTCGCAGTAGCCGATGGTGCTGGGCGGCGTTGCGCCGCTGTCCGTCATCGTTAAATCGCGTACCGTCGCTTGCTTGCTCGCCAGCAGTTCCAGCACAGCAGACAGGAACATCGCGACCGGTCTGTCCTCTTTCGCTTCCTCTGTCTGACGACGGCTGTTGTCCATCACGACATCCCACGCTTGCCGAATCTCATCTTCTACCTGTTCGGGCAGTGCCGCGCCAATGTCCACCATGTACCGCAGCATCATCTCATAGCCGAGCATCACATGCGCGACTGCTTCTGCCGAGCGTCCGTGTGCGCCAGTGCTTGCCTTCATTGCCTGCGCACGAAGCCGCACATAGGCTTCCGGCAGTTCAGATGCCAAGTGGTCAGCGCGTCGGCTGAGCCACTCAATGTATTCGCTCATCGCCTTGCGCAAATATCCTCTTTTCGCCAAGTCTTGCATCACCTCCAATTCCGTCGTAATGGCAATATCATCTTTTTCGACGCTGATGATGTAGTAGCGCGCCACGCCACTTGGCCCGATGTCCGGTGTCTGCTCGCCGGACATGATGGCAAGCCCGCGCGACGGTGTGCTCTCCTCCAGCTTGCGCTCGGCGGTCATGCGCCCGCGGTCGTCGCCGTTGCCGTATGCGCGCGAAAGCGACTGCACAAGGCTTTCCATCTTGCGCCGCTCCTGCATCGACGTTTCCGGATGATAGTCATCCACACATAGCAAGCTGTCTTTGAGAACAAATGCTTTCCGGCGGATGCTGTTGCTTGTGTCGTGGAAGGACGCGGGCAGCGGGTCGGAATAGCCGAACTGCCCGAAGAATGATAGCGTCAGCGCGGTAGCCGTTGACTTCCGAACGCCTGATGACCCCTTAATCCACATCGCGAAGCGCGGCGTATGACCTGCCTGCGCCAGAAATTCGCGCAGCGGCGCAAGAAACGCAATGCCCATCAGCGGAACGGAAACGTGCAGCGCCATTGCATCGCGAAAGTTGTGCGCCAGCGCCATCGTCACGGTTCGGTCATCCGGCAAATCGTTGTCGAACGTGTAGCGTGACAGCGCACTTTCCAGCTCCACGCGTACCCCCTCCGCACCGATTGCGCCTCCGGGATGCAGATACGCCCATTTCCCGCCGATTTTCCGCCAACCGACGTGCGTGTATACCGTTTCGCGCACCGCACTCTGGTTGCCAACTTCGGTCATCACATAACGCAGTTGTTCTTTGATGGTGTTCCCCGGCATGACATTCGCCGCGAAGTCCCAGCTTTTCAGCACCCACCCCATGCTGCTGAACTCTTCTGCCCGAACAGTCACAGGCGGCAGGGGATGACCCGTTTTTGTCCATCCGCTGATGCCGAAGTACTTTTCGATGTTCACGCCGTCGTCTTTCGTGATGATGTTCGTCGGCAGCGCGACGAAGGTGGACAGCTTGCGCACGCTTTCCTTGCCCATTGCGCAGATGCCGCCGTCGATGATGCAGTACCCCGGCACATCGTCGTAGAGTTCAACTGCCCGTTCATACTGGCTGACCTCCGGCGCGGTTTCCTCCGGCGTTTCTGCCATGAGTTTGTCAAGCAATCGGCGCGTTTCCGACTTGCCAAGCAGCTGCATCATGTCGCTGACATCGCCCTTTGCTGGCAGTTCCGTGCAGACATCCTTGATATGCAGGATGCGGATACTCCGCGCAATGCCGAATAGCTGCTGTGCCACCTTCTGCGCGTGCTGCTCGCCGGGTTCATCGTTGTCCGGGATGATGTATACGTCCGCGCTGCGCAGAAACTCACTGTGTTCCTTGTGCCACTTGCACGCGCCCATTGCGCAGGTTGTGCCGACCAGCCCAATGAGCGCCAGATTGTCCGCGTCCTTCTCGCCCTCGACGACGAAGATGGCTTCACCGGCGGCAATAGCGGCAAGAACGTGCGGCAGATTGTAAATCACCGGGCGCACACCCTTGATGCTCCACCGATACCCGCCGCGCTGACTTGCGTCCGGCACACGCTGCCGGAAATCCTTCGGCTTGTAGCGGACGACCTCAAAGACGGTTTTTCCCTGCTCATCCGTGTAGGTGTAGACCCGATCCACAACGCGCTTGACCGCTTCTTCCGGCTTTTTCGCTTTCGGAAGTTCGGCAGGCTTTGGCGAAAAAATCTTCGGTGCAGTCGGTTTCGTCACACCCTTGCGCGGTTCGTAGAACAGGTCACTCATTTTCAGCCCGACCGCCGCCAGAACATCCTCTGTCCGGCAGTTCCGCTGGCATTTGACCTGTACGCCACTTTCACCCGCCTTGATGAGCAGACTGGGATGCGTGTCCTTGTGCGCTGGGCAGAAGCATTCATAGTACCCACTTTCGCCGTTCGGCCCTCTCTTCACCTCGAAGTGTTCAAGCACCTCTTTCAGGTTCATCCGCGCCCCCTCCTCAGCGTTCGTATTTGTCGTTCATCCGCTTTTTGATGGCACTTTGAACTTCCGTCAGGTCAAACCGCATGGAACGTCCGCCCTTTTCGCAGGGCAGCCACCCATCGGCGACCGCGCGGCGGATGGCGCTTTCGCTCAGCCCGATTCGCTGGGCAAGATCCGATGTGCTCAGCCCCTTGTCGGCATACTCTGCCATCAGCAGGGGACAAATCGCGTCGAAATCGACCATCACACGGTTGCCCACCAGCATATATGGATATTTCCCGCTTGTGCAGCCCTGGCGGATCCGCGCTGCCGTGATGCGCAGCGCGTGTTCCGCCAACATTGCCTGGCTTGCTTCCCGGCACGTCATCATCTTCATTCTCTCTGCCCTCCCATTGCCGCATCAATCGCCGTGATTGTCTCCTGCATCAGCTTTGTCAGCTCCACGGCCTTCCGCCGTACATGCAGTGCCTCCTCCACTTCGTCCGGTCGGATGCGCCCGTCCAGGGCAAGCGACACAAAGCGCTGTACCGCGCTGTCCGCATCGTGCAGCTGTACCGCCCAACCGAGCGCAGCCGCGCAAAGCTCACTGCGTTCCGCGATTCCTTCTAACATCAGCGGGCAGATGGTGCGCATATGCGCATTGCGCAGGTCAGGAAGAGCGTATATGCGGCACATACACGCAACAACGTCGCACGGCGGCACAGTCAGCCCGGTTTCGTAGTCCATCAGCGCCTCTGCGCTGACGTGAATCAGGTCGGCAGCGCGTTCACGGCTGGCGAAAATGCGGTTTTTCCGCGCCGCCTCCATGCGCGCTGCGTAGTAAATCGTTTGTTTCTTGGTCATGTTCCCTCCGTTTCCCGCCATTCCTGGCGGAATGCTGTCGCAATTTCCGGGTGTATCAGCTATTTGCATTCCACAAATTGCTGATATGCTGATTATATTCCACGATTAAACGAATGTCAACAGATAATTCGCCAATTTCGCAAATAAACAATCTGATTGACAGTTATTTGTCCAAGCGATAAAATAAAAAGCATGGAGGGCTTAACATGGACACATTTTCCAGACGTTTGAAGATGCTAAGGTTGGAGGCTGGCTATAAGCAGTCTGACCTTGCAACGGCAATGCACACTTCTGTCTCCGTAATATCGAACTATGAGAATGGTCGCGAGCCTCCCTATGGCATGTTGGTGCAGTTCGCGCAGTATTTCGGGGTCACAACAGACTACCTTCTGGGACTTTCAAGTACCAAGCAGCCGGATAACGGCGCATTGCTTGCGGAAGTCAACCGTGCGGCAAAGCTCACCGAGCAGACAGGCGCGCAGCCTATCGATGCGGCGGAGGTTCAAGCGCTTTTCACGGCGCTGATTGCCTATACAAAAGTACAAGCGCCTGCGGGCAAGCTGCCGGTTGATTTTGTCCACAGTCAGATTTGCCGAATGACGGAAATGCTGAAAGCACTCACCAGCCGGAACGTTGCGGAAGTGCTGGATGCAAACAACGTGCTGCTCAAAAGTCTGCTGGATGTGTCCGATATTACTGCCGAATATGTAAATCGAAACGAATGATAGGAGGTTTACCCACATGAAACGATGGATTGCTTCGGTTTTGACTGCCTGCTTCCTGCTGCCGGGTGCAGCAATGGCGGAAGGCGTGCTGTCGGATGGCTGGCAGGAGGCCAGCACGGATGCACTTGCGGACGCAAAGACTGCCATCAGTCGGCAGATTGCTGCCAACCTTGCAAGTGCCGCGTGTGGAGAGGAAGGCATGACGCTCTCCGGCAGCGGGCTGGACATTACGGATACCTATACCCTTCCCGCAGGCCTCTGGCGGCGCGTAATCACTGCTCCCACGGCGAAATATGATGACATCGTAACATTTACAGTCAATGGGAAAAACGAAAAAGTGGACATCGGTCGGAAAATTGTTGCCGAACCTGTGGCGTTGTCCGCTTCCACTATTGTTGATTATGCCTGTGTAGAAACCGACTCCGACTGGAGCATCAGCTACACCCCCATCACAATGGATGGCACAATTGAGTGCAGCGGCAACGGCGGTTATGTGAGCGACTTCTTTGTTTGCACAAAGCCGCAAAAAGTAACTCTTTCGTTCCAGGTTGTTGATGCATCTTCCTCCTATATTGGTGTAAAGCTGTACGGAATCAGCAATTCGGGATATTTTTCTCGGATTGAGACTGTTGTGAATGATGTGGTTTTCAACAACGATCCGAATACCTACACTGCAATCATAAAGCCAGAGGATAAGTATGCCGCATATCTCTGGGCAATTGAGTGTGACAAAGGTGTCGCGTGGAGCATCACCGCCAAATAATCCTGCCGTAACACAAAAAGACCGGGCGTGTAACGCAAATCAGGCGCATGTTACACGTCCGTTTTTTGACCGACTTAATATAAGAAGCGTTACCGCCGTTACACAAGTAACGCAGAAAAAACACACATACCCCCTCTATATCTTTTCCAGAGAGGATGAGCAGCATGGGGTCAATCGAAAAGCGCGGTGAAAACACATGGCGCGTCGGGTTTCGGCGCTCGGTCGCGGACGGACGCGGCTGGGTGCGCAAGACGCTCTCGTTCCCGGCAGACATGCCCGAAGTAGAGCAGCGCAAAGCGTGCGAGGTGGAGCTGGCACGGCTGATTGTGCAGGAAGCCGACGGACGGCAGACCATGACCGCACCCTCCCAAGCAGACGTGCTGGCGCTGATTGAGAAGTACCACATCACGCCGGAGGATGCCGCGAAGCTCGGCGCAGGGAAGGGCAGCGAGCGCTGGAAGATAACCGTGCAGGAACTCTATGACCGGTGGATGGAAATCTACTGCGTCCCCAACCTTGCACCCACGACCGCAAAGACGTATCGTTCGCTCATGGAGACGCGCGTCCTGCCGCTGATTGGCAATCGGCAAATCACCAGCCTGACCGCCTTTGATGCACAGCAGCTGATTGCCAGCCTACGGCAAGCGCCGCGGCGCACGACCGCCATCGACCCGGAACAGCGGAAGCGTAGAGCAGACCGCCAGCGTCAGCCGCAGCCGCCGAAGCCTCTGAGCGCCCGAACCGTCCAGCATCACTTCACGACCATCAGTGGCATGTTTGACATGGGCGTTTCGTGGAAGCTCATCCCGGAGAATCCATTCAAGGACGTAAAGCGCCCGACCGCACGTCGAAAGAAGCTGAAAGTGCTGGATGATGAACGTGCCGTCGAGCTTCTCCGATGCTTGGCAAAGGAAGATTCACTGTCCTTCCGCGCAGCAGTGATGCTTGCGCTGACGTGCGGACTTCGGCTTGGCGAGGTCGGCGCATTGTGCTGGGATGATGTAGACTGGAAGCGCTGCACCATCGACATTAGCCGAGGACTGAACTATGTGCCGGAGTTGGGCAATTATACCTCCGACCCGAAAACCGAGGAAAGCAGCCGCACCATCGACCTCCCCGCAGGCATGATGACCCTGCTCCAAGAGACAAAAGCCTATCAGGACGACATTGCCGCCAAGCTGGGCGACCGCTGGCGCGGGCAAGGCCGCATCGTCTGCGGCTGGGATGGTACACCGCAGCATCACGACACACCCTCCAAGCAGTTCCGCAAGTTCGCCGATAAGCACGGCTTCGAGGGTATCCGCTTCCACGACTTGCGCCATAGCCATGCCACCCTGCTCTTCGCCAACAACATGGATGCCGTCGCCGTCGCGCACCGCCTCGGTCACTCTTCTCCTGAAGTGACGTACCGTTTCTATGCCCACGCCATCAACAGCCGTGATGCCGCCAGCGCCGCTGCCATGCAACACTACCTCGATGCCGCCACCGCTCCGGATGCAGTGAACGCCTCCGCCGCGCAGCCCACCGCTGCATCCGCCGATGGCACAGCCGATACAGGCGCAAAAAAATAGCCCTAACCAAACTGGCTGGGGACAATCATTGGGGACACCTGTCCCCAAAACATCGAATGAAGCCAAGAAATATTGAATTTCCGCGTCAGAAAATGATGAAATCACGCAGTTTGAAGCCAAAATGAAAGATAATCAATGCAATCGCCCTGTCCAACGGCTCTTCGGGACCAAAAGGCCGCGGGTTCGAATCCCGCCACTTCGACACCAAAAACGAAGCGACTTGCAATAAAGCAAGCCGCTTTTTTTGTGCGCTTTTCGCAAATATGCACAGGTGTGGGACAGGGTGTGGATAGCATGGGTAGAGGAAAATTGGGTAGAGATGGGGTGAACGGTTTACTGCGCATCGGGTGAGGGCGCAAAGCCGTCATTTTCAACGGGTTCAGGCGTTTCTGGCTGCGCGGATGCGGCATCAAGGAAGGACTGCCAGACGCGGGCGGCATCATCATCGCGGCGGCGAAGCGCGTGAGCGTAGACGTGGAGGGTCGTGCTGGCATCCTCATGCCCCATGCGACTGGCAACGGCTACCGCGTCGATGCCGTTGGCAAGCAGCGTGCTGGCGTGCGTGTGCCGCAGGTCGTGAAAGCGTACACCTTCAAAGCCGTGCGCATCCGCAAAGTGGCGAAACCATCGGCTGGGCGTGTCATGATGCAGCTGCGCGCCGTTCCATGCGTGGACAATCCAGCCTTCGCCGACCCAGAGATGCGGGGCGGCGCGCTTGCAATCCGCCTGATAGGCGCGGGCCTGATCCAGCACCGCCATCATGCCGACCGGCAGCGCGATGATTCGCTCCCCAGCTTCGCTTTTCGGCGGGTCTTCAAAGCTGCCGGTTTGCGGGGTGTACTTCAAGGCGTGGCTGATGTCGATGGCGCCGCGCTTCCAGTCCACGTCACTGAGCCGCAGGGCACCGACTTCACCAAGCGACATTTCAATCCGCGCTCCCCGCACGGGGAGAGATGCTGTCCGAATTCATTTATGAAATTTTTAGGCAATCCAGTACAAAGAAAGAACGGCAAAAAGGTCGGGAAAGAAGTATAATAAAAAGGTGAAGAAGCAATTGACGATGAGCCTGATCAGCGACGAGTTGGGGCAGGCAGCACTGTCTTTGATGGTGAGAGCAAGGTAAAAGACGTGTTTTCCGATGTGATCATTCAGAAGCTTTTACGAGACAGAGAGAAAAAAACATCTTCACAAACGTGAAGCAATTCTGTATAATGAACATAGCATTCCGCAGAATCAGGTTTGTCTGGATTGTGCGGTGAAACATACAGAAGCCCCGGAATCGTCAGCGGGTGACGAATGCTGAAGAACTGAGCTTGTTCGCTGGCATCGTGAAGCACATGCATAGAAGAAAGGAGAGCCAGCCATGGAGCTGTTTTCCACGAATAAACTGTTCAATGAGAAGAAATACGAGGAGATTCTTGCCCTTTGGCAGAACGACGAGTCCAGAAACAGGATGACTGACTGGGATAAATGGTACGTCCTCCTCAGCCTCAACAAGCAGAAACGGTATCAGGAGACGCTGGATGCATACAAGCTGCTGCGAGCGAAAAGGGACGAGTCGTCAGATACCAATCTGTGGCAGCGCATTGAGGATGCTGTGTGCTGGGCGCTGTACTATGCCCATGTCAAAACCTTCGACTTCCGGCAGGGGGACAGCAGCAAACTACTCAAACAGGTGGATTATATCCTCACTCATTCCTCAGACGGGACTTTTTCCGCGAAGGGGAAAGCCGCCCTGTTTGTCGTGGATGCCGCAGAAGAAGGGAAACTGGCTCTCGAAAATGCGAGTGAACTGATTATCCGATATCTGGACGCGGTGAACCCTTCCACGCTGGGCAGAGAAGAGTTTGAGTACAAAGATCAGCAGGGAAACCGACGTGTCAAGGCTCCGGATCGGGAAATCTGGTATGCCGCCCGAGCCAAAGCATTACTGAAACTGCAGCGCTATGGGGAGTGCATAGCCTGCTGTGATGAGGCCTTGCGGGAGCTCAGGGGATTCCACTACAGCAATGATAGCTGGCTTCGATACCGCAAAGCAAAATGCCTGCTGGCGCTTGGAAAACCAGACGATGCGAAGCGGTGCATCAGCGAGGCGCAGGCGCGAGGAGCGCATCACTGGTGCCTGTCTCAGGTGCTGTTTGAAATTGAACGAAATGGCGGAGAGCATCAAGCGGCACTGGCTTTGGGTGCCGAATGCGCCCTTGCGGATCCAAGCCATGAAATGCGGGTCAGCTTTTATGAGGACTTCGCGGATTATCTTGAGCAGTCGGGCCTCACCCATGAAGCGGCGCTCCACCGGCGGCTGGTCATTCTGATCCGTCAGGAAAACAACTGGGGTCTGAAGCAAAAGCATCTCGGCTGGACGAATCTTGATGATGTGAGTGCGATGGATAAAGCGGAGATCCTAAAAACGCTGAAACCGCTCTGGAAGGAATGGCGGTCGGCGGCGAAAAGCTATCTTACCGGTGTGGTGATTAGAGTCCTTCCTGAGGGCGGCTCGGGCTTTATCCAGGACGAGCAGGGCGGACAATACTATTTCAACGCCAAAGATTACACGCACGGGAAACAAAAACCCATTGTTGACCAGCGCGTTCGCTTCACGCTGGTGGATAAGCTTGACCGGAAGAAGAATGAAGTCAAAAAGAATGCTGTGGATATCAGTATCATATAAGCATGGATGTGGTTCGTGATGTCGAGGAAATGTTCGGATCAGTTCTATTATGCCGTTCGAATCGGCAGGAAACCGGGTATTTACCGGGGTTGGTACGGCGAATACGGCGCTAAAAAACAAATTACAGGCATACGGAATTACGATTATTCGACCGGTTATCTGAAAACGTCCAGTTGGGAAGATGCCGACGTTTATATGCGGGCACATGAGCTGTTTTCCGTGGAATCTGATTTTACCATCAAAAAAGCGACTCCCTTCAACGAAGATATGTCAGTGGTCCATGGGGAGACACGCGTTGCCGCGAAGGAGACGCCAGCGCAGCCGCCTGCAGCGCCAGCGACGGAAAACGCCTTTTTTCCTCCATCTGCTCCCTCTGTGCCCTATCATCGGGACGAGAAACTGGAATCATTCCTTCATGCGTATTACCCGGACAGGCGCTTTACCGACGATCAGAAAGCGGCCATTCAGGCGCTTTCAGGGGCGCATCTGCTCTATGCCATCCCCGGCAGCGGCAAGACAGCCGTTCTGACCGCGCGGGCCGGCTGGATGATTTACTGCGGGATTCCTGCGGAAAACATCCTGATCATGACCTTTGGCAAGAAAGCTGCCGAACACATGGCGGATGTGTTTCGGGAGCGATTCCCGTCCTTTTCGGTGCCGTTCTTTTGCACTATCCACAGTTTTTGCTATCGGATAATCCGGCAGGCGGAGGCAGAAGGCCTGATCAAGAAGTATAGGCTGATTGTCGACGAGGAAGATGACCCGGTGCCTGAGGCGATGGACGATGAGGCTGTCAACGCGTGGATCGTGGATGAATCCCCGGATGAAGTGCCTTCCGGCAGAACAAAGCGGGAGGACAAGAAAAAGGGAAACCGGTACGCAAATCCGCGCAGTCCAATCTACCTGCTTGAAAAGATTCTGACGAGGCTTGAATACTGCAAAAAACAGTCCGAAGCCCGGACTTTCGCCGAGCAGGCAGCTACTGTCATCGGCTGCCTGAAGAACCGGATGATGACGGATGAGGAAATCTCGCAGCTTTCACCTATGGACATGGGAGCGGACAAGCGGGTCAGCATTTGGCCGGTATACGAAGCTTATCAAAAGGAACTGACGGAGCATCAGCCGCCTGAGATGGATTTTGACGATATGCTGATTCACGCGCTGGAAGTGCTGGATAATCCCACCATGCAGGCTTTCTGGCAGCGGAAGTATCCGTATGTCTGCGTGGACGAGGCACAGGACACCTCTCTGCTTCAGCACGCGATTGTTCAAAAGCTTCACCGGACTGGGGACAGCCTGTTCATGGTGGGAGACGACGACCAGAGCATTTACGCTTTCCGAGGCGCGATGCCGGAAGCCATGCTGACCTTTGATCGGCGCTATGAGGATGCCGCTGTCCACCGGATGGGTGTGAATTTCCGCAGTGATCAGCAAATCGTTCTTTCCGGCGATGGCTTGATCCAGCGCAATAAGGCGCGTGCAAAAAAAACAATGGAAGCATTCTCGAAACAGCCTGGAGAGATTCGAATCATCGACATCTCCGCTGCGAGGCAGGGGCAGTTCCTCTTGGATCAGGCACGCCGGTTCTGCAAGAAACAAGAAGGGGAGGAGAATCCGGAGAGCCTTGCCATCCTGTACCGAAACAACGTTTCCGCCTTACTGCCACTGGCTTACTTTTTCAAAAACGACGTTCCCTTCGTCGGCAATAAGGTGTTCGATGTTTTGACCCTACTGTACAGCCGGACTGCCATCAATATTTTGGCGTTTCTCCGCTTTGTCATGGAGCCAGACAGCTTCCAAGCGTACAGCAGCGCATATCCAGTTTGGAACCACTATCACGGGCTGTTTCTGAACAGAGAAACCGCAGTCGAGAATCTGCGGAAACAGATGGGTGAAGAAAATTCGGGCGGACCCATCCTCCCTAAGCTTCAGGCTCTCCTTCGCTCTTTGGGCGAGATGGATAAGGCACGGCACATCGGTGAAATATGGACAATTCTTCAAAGAATCCAAGCGGAGGACAAACCGGATTTTGCCATCATGGCGATGTTGAAGGAGTTGGAATACAACCAAAATGGCTCCATGAAGCAGAAAAACGTGCAGCTTCTTGTCATGGCGCTGATTCAAATCGCTTCCTTGTACGACAGCATATCTTCTTTTGTGGACGCGATGCTTGCCTTGCGGGCAAAGCGAAAATGGGACGAGCATAACGCTGACAAGCAGCCTGTTGTTACGCTGTCTACCATGCATTCCGCCAAGGGACAGGAATACGACCATGTGATTATTATCGACGCTGTGAAAGACCTGATGCCGGGAGATCCCAGCAAACCGCTGCCTTTCTGGCATGCCTCCTGGCAAGGTCATGAGGAAGAAGAACGCAGACTTTTCTATGTGGCAGTCACGCGTGCCCGGCATGATCTGCGAATCGTGGTAAATGGATTGAACAGCAGCGGTCAACAGGCACCCAGTCCCTTCATTCATGAGATGCTGCGGGAAAACCCGAATATCCAAGTGGAAAACCTGACTGCGTATGCCGCGCATGACGCGCTTGAGGAGCAGATCGAGGAAGCAATGGGCATTCCGTACTTTGCCGTTCGGAGAGGAAAAATGCCAGGTATCCACAGGGAATATGAGAAGGCAGGCGTCGAAGGGTATTCCTGCCCTGTATACCGCAAATGCACGACAGAGCGGGAAGCGCAACGGTTTCTGAACAAAGCAGTGTCATGTCCGGTTCCGGAAACAGAGACAGCGCCGGATCTGCCGCTGCCTGTGGAAAAGGCACTGCTGCGGCTGTTTTCTGTACAGCAGCTCAAAGAGCTGGATGCAAACAGGTTGAAAAAAATCCGCCAAAAAACAGGCTACCTGTTCTCCAAAGAGGCGATTGCGGCGAAAGCAGTGGACTACGCTGCCTGTGCGCCAGAGTATGCACTGATATATCTCCCGGTGAATCTGCACAAAGTATGGCAGCCACTGATAGAACTCCTGCGCGACGAGATGCTTCCTTTGGTGGATGAATTCAAATACCCCGATGGTGCGCATCCTATCCGGATTCTTGAGATGGGTGCCGGCCCGGGTACAGCCACCATAGGTCTGCTATCTTTCTATGCGAAGATCGCAGAGGCAAACCCGTCACTGGAGATCCATCTGGAATACCTGCCGGTAGAGTACGAACGGGCATTCCGACCGATTTTTGAAGCGCTGACCGCCGCACTGCTTTCCACACTGCCTGCCAATCTCCATATATGCATGAAACCGATGCAGATCAGCGATGCTTTTGCATTCCTCCATACTTGCCAGGAGGACAGCTTTGATCTCATCCTGGAGAGCAATATGCTCAACCATAACGAGCATGTGGAGAGCAGACTTTTGAACGGGCTGCTCCATGACATGAACCGCACGCTGGTATACAGCGGTAAAGTCATCGCAATTGAGCCTGCGGATAAGGAGACGGCTGCTTTCCTCGTCCAGTTGGCCGGTCTGGCTAAAGAAAGCTGTGAATTTAGCGTGATGGAGCCCAAGAGCGAGAGCGCCGCGTGCGACGTATCCGGCATTAGACTTTATCAGGAAGCGGTCGCCTGTGGGCTTCGCCATCCCCTGGAAAAGGATTGCCACTACTTCCACTATACTGTTCTGACCAAGAAGCAGGAGGTATCCCCATGATCCTCAGCGTAAGCCGCCGCACCGATATTCCGGCTTTCTACATGCCCTGGTTCATGAACCGGCTGCGAGAAGGCTATGTCATGGTGCGCAACCCTATGAATTACCATCAGGTAAGCCGCGTGTCCCTGTCACCGGAGGTCATCGACTGCATGGTGTTCTGGACAAAGAACGCCATGCCCCTGACGCCGCATCTCGGGGAGATTGCATTGCAGTATCCATTCTACATTCAATATACCCTGAATCCATATGGCAGGGATCTGGAACCGGGGCTGCCGCCGCTGGCACAGCGGCTGGCGAATGCCCGTGCCATCGCGGAACAGTTCGGCTCAAAGCATGTGGTGTGGCGGTACGATCCCATTATGCTGACGGAGCAATATACAGCGGACTGGCACATCGAACAGTTCGCCGCCATGGCAGATGCCCTGAAAGGCTCCGCACGTGACTGCGTGTTCAGCTTCGTCGACCTGTATGACAAGGTGCAGGCCAATCTCCGGGGGCTGGGCGTCCGGATTTGCTCGGACGGGGAGATGGATCGGATTGCGGCCGCTTTCGCTGCCATCGCGCGCGAGAATGGCTTCCGGCTGCGCACCTGTGCGGAAAAGGTGGATCTGCAGCGGTATGGCATTGCCCACGGCTGCTGCGTGGACGGGGATTTAATCGCGGAACTGACCGGCTGGACGATGGCAGCGAAGAAGGACCCGAACCAGCGCCCGGAATGCGGCTGCCTGGAGAGCATTGACATCGGCCAGTACAACACCTGCCGGCATGGATGCCGCTACTGCTATGCCACCTTCAATGCAAAGACCGTTGAAACCCTTTCTGCTCGGCACGACCCGGCTTCTCCTTTCCTGATCGGTCAGGCTGAGCCGGGCGACAAAGTCACCGAACGAAAAATGAAATCACGAAAAAAGGAGCCATCCGGACAAATCAGCTTCTTCTGATTGTCCGAAGGGTGTCTCATTTTAGAAACACACGCTAAGTACCATTCCCCTCTGCCATCCCCTGTCACCTCAATTGTATACAACCAACTAAGCCCGCCGACCGCCTGTACAAATCACAGGCAGCCGACGGGCTTGCTTTATTGCTTTCTTGCTTTATTTCGCCTGATACACCATTTCCGCCTGCTTCTGCGCAATCAGGCACAGTTCCGCCGACTTGAAGGCGTGCGCCTGCGTCATTGCGTTTTCCGTGCGGTTCAGGCTGTCCAGAATCAAATCACCGAAGAACGGGTAGCCCGTCAAACCGGTCGCGTTGATGTACTGTTCGCCTTGGTCGTTGACGAGGAACACATGGTTGCCGCCGTCACGCTCCGTACCGACATCCACATACTTGCGGATTTCAATGTACCCCTTCGTGCCGATGATGATGGTGCGCCCGTCGCCCCACGTCCGCAGGCCGTCCGGCGTGAACCAGTCCACGCGGAAGTAGAACGTCGTGCCGTTTGCACCGTTGATGGCGCAGTCGCCGAAGTCGTCCAGCTCCGGGTACTGCGGATGCGCGTAGTTGGCAATGCGGCTGCGGGAGACGGTGCCGTCCTCCTCGCCCGCGTAGAACAGGTACTGCTCGATTTGGTGGCTGCCGATATCGCAGAGGATGCCGCCATACTTCTCCTTTTCAAAGAACCACTGCGGCCGCCCTGCCGCGCCCAGCCGATGCGGCCCGAAGCCCTCCACATGGATGACCTTGCCGATAGCGCCCTGCTCAATCAGGTTGCCCGCCAGCACCGCGCCTTCCACATGCAGCCGCTCGCCGTAATAGACCATGTACTTCTTGCCCGTCTGCGCCGCCATCTTCTTGGCGCTGTCCAACTGCTCCAAGGTGGTGAAGGGCGCTTTGTCGGTGAAGTAGTCCTTGCCCGCCTGCATGGCGCGCAGCCCCAGCGCACAGCGCTCGTTTGTAATCGCCGCGCCGCAGACCATATTCGTTTCTTTGTCGTTAAGCAGTTCTTCCTCGCTCCGGGCGACTTTCACCTGCGGGTACGCCTTCACGAACGCTTCCACCTTCTTCGGATCGGGGTCGTAGACGTACTTCAGCGTGCCGCCCGCCTCCAGCAGACCGTTTGTCATGCCGTAGATGTGCCCGTGGTCAAGGTGTGCGGCGGAAAAGATAAATTCACCCGGCTTCACGACGGGCTGCGCCTTGCCTTTGGGCGCATAGTTCATGCCGTCAGATACTTTCATCGTAATGACCTCCCATTATTTCTGCTGATAATCGCTGCCGAGCGTAATCGTGCCGTCAAGCGAAGCGGCAGACGTGGTTTTCTCGTAGAAATGCGGCACGGCGCGCATCATGCCTTCCACCGTGTAGAACGGATCGTCCTTTTGCAGCGGCAGCGTGACTGTCTGCTTTGTTGCGCCTGACTTGTAGACGGCTGTAATCAGCTCAATCGTCCGGCGGCCATCCTCGCCGCCAATTGCGGGCAGGGTGTCCTTTTCCAGCGCGGAGAGGACGTTTTCCAGTTCGCCCGCGTGCCCCTCGTAGGGAAGCTGCGGCTGCGCATCCACAAAATCGCGGATTTTCTGCTCTAACTCCGTATTTTCAATCGGGAAGCCGTTCGGTTTGGAGATAGATGCGTACACGCTGAACGGCGCGGCGACTTTCGCCTTCTCGCATTGGAAGACCAGCTCCTGCTCTTCGCCGTGATGCACGACGGAGGCTGTCAGCTGCGCCAGCGCGCCCGGATATTGCAGCACGGACAGCGACAAATCCTCCACCTCGGCGTTGTCGTGCGCGACGTTTGCCATCACGCTCGTCACGGCCTGCGGAAGACCCATCATCCAGCACAGCATGTCAATATGGTGGACGGCGTGGTTCAGCGTGCAGCCGCCGCCCTCCTTCTCCCATGTGCCGCGCCACCACAGGTCGTAGTAGCAGTGACCGCGCCACCAGGCCGATGTGACGGATGCGCACAGCACTTTGCCCGCAAGCCCGCTGTCGAGCAGCTTTTTCAAGTTGCTGATGGGCTGGCGGAAGCGGTTCTGGGCGATAATCGCGAGTTTCTTGCCGCTTTCATCGCGGGCGCGGAGCATTTCGTCGCACTCTTCCAGCGATGCCGCCATCGGCTTTTCGCAGACGACGTTCTTGCCTGAACGCAGGCTGTTGATGGAAATGCTGGCGTGGACGTACGGCGGCGTGCAGACATCCACCAAATCAATATCCTTGCGTGAAAGAATTTTTTGGTGGTCGTCATAGACCTCCGCTTCGGTCAGGTGATAATCCTCCTTCATCTTCTGCGCCTTTTCCGGCACAATGTCCACCAGCGCCACAATCTTGCAGCGCTCCGGGAAGCGCAGGTAGGCCTCCACATGGGCGTGGGAAATGTTGCCCGTACCCACAATGGCAATCCGAATCATGGCATTCGCTCCTTCTTCAATACTCAACGCTGCGTGATGCGTTATCTGCATGATAGCACATTGACATCAAGATTTCTATGCGAATCTTGTTTTCAATTCGGCGGATTTGGCAGATTGTCGTCCTAATCAGACAAAACAGCAATTAGTGTCCGCCGCTGCGCTGCTTGCGGTAGGCGTTCGGAGCCATGCCCGTCATCCGCCGGAAGCTGCGCAGAAAGCCGGAATAATCGCCGAATCCGCTGCGGTCGGCTACTTCACTCAGGCTCATGTCCGTCAGCAGATTCTCCTTCGCCAGCTGCACGCGGCGGTAGAGGATGTATTCGTAGACGCTGCGCCCGGCGTAGCTTGTAAACTCGTGCGAAAGGTACGATACGCTGATGGCGAAGCGGCGCGCAATGTCTTCCAATTTTAGCGGTTCGGTGAAGTGGTCGTTGATGTATTGCAGCACATCGAAAATCACATCGTTGACAACGCTTGGCTGAATAGGAGCGGTTGTTCCCTGCACGGCTTGGCAGACCATGACCATGAAGTCGATGATGCACCCGTAATTGCGGAACTGCACCATCTCGTCAGGCATGTCCTGCTGCGCGGAGATGTCTATCAGCAGCTGTTTGCACGCCAGCGCATCCGCCTGCGGCAGTTCGTAGTAGAATTTTCCGGACTGCAGGCGGCTGTCGAAGTAACGCTGGAGGTCAATCTGCCCGAAGCCAAGTTTTCGCAGCGTTTCCGGGCGCAGATACAGGAAGCCGCGCTCGTAGTTCTGCAGCGAACTGCCGCCCACCAGCCCGTGCATCCGAAACGGCGGCATGATAATCAGCTGATTGTTTTGCAGCGGAAACACGCTGCCGTCCACATAGTAGACCTTGCCGCCCTGATAGTGGATATAAAATTCGTAGAAATCGTGGCAATGCAGCCCGCTGATGGTGTGGTGCTCCGTTACGGTGTAGCACGCTTCGTACTCCGCGTCTTCGCGTCCCATCGCGTTGTAGCCGTTGATGGTCTCCGTAAATCTCATCGTTTCAGCCCCTTTCTGGGTTCAGATGCTTTGATTATACAGCAGGATTCACATATTTTCAAGCAGGATTTACATTGAATTGCGCAACTTATGTCGGCTATAATTAAAATAACGATACGGAAACGGAGCGTGACGTTCCCGTAACAGGCTGCCTCGTGCAGCGTCTCCCGTGGTTTCCCGTTGGCAGTGCCGGTCAGATGTTGGTTGATGCTGCTGGAAAAAACAGCAGGTTCTTTGCATGGATTCTATTTTGCATCCCGCAAAAGAGAGTTGTTTTTGTACCCCTTACGGAAACCATAATTCATCAGAATGGAGGTTTTTGCTTATGATGAGAAATTCCGCGAAAACCGCTGCATCGGTGCGTCCGCGCCGCAAGCGCGGGAAGCATTGGCTTCAGCGCGACTGGCGGCTATACCTGATGCTGCTGATTCCAATTGTCTGGTACATTCTGTTCTGCTACAAGCCGATGGCGGGGCTTCAAATTGCTTTCCAGAAGTATAACATGTTCAATCCCGCCAAGAGCAAGTGGATTTGGCTGGACAACTTCAAGTTCGTTTTCGGCATGAGCGACTTTGGCATCGCGCTGAAGAACACACTGATTCTCAACGGGCTGGACTTGCTCTTCGGCTTCCCCGTCCCGATTATCCTCGCCATCCTGCTCAACGAAATGCGAACGCCCATGCTCAAGAAGTTTTCGCAGACGATGCTGTACCTGCCGCATTTCCTCTCGTGGGTCATCATCGGCGGCATGGTGCTGCAGATTTTTGCGCCGACGTCGGGCGTCATCAACTCCACGCTTCTGCGCTGGGGCTGGATTTCCGAGAACATTCCTTTCCTGACGGATGGTCCGACGTGGACGTTCACCTATGTGCTGGTCGGCGTGTGGCAGTCGATGGGCTGGGGCACGATTCTCTACCTTGCGGCGATTACCGGCTTGGACATGAACCTCTTTGAAGCGGCGCGCATTGACGGCGCGAACAAGCTCCAGCAGATTTGGCATGTCACCTTGCCCGGCATCCGTTCCACCATCGTCGTTCTGCTGATTATGAACATCGGGCGTATGATGTCCATCGGCTTTGACCGCCCGTTTATCATCGGCAATACCAAGGTCAAGGACTACTGCGACGTCATTTCCACCTTCGTTTACCGCGCCGGCATTACCAACAGCCAGTTCGCCCGCGCAACCGCCATTGGTCTGTTCCAGTCCATCGTGGGCTTGGTGCTGATTACGGGCGCAAACACCGTTTCCCGCCTGTTCGACGAACAGAGTATTTGGTAAGAGGGGAGGATTTGTCATGACTGCGATTTCCACACAGGCGCATATTTGCCCTGAGAAGAAGAAAAAACTCGGTGCCGGGCAGATTGTCCTCATCATTGTGATGCTACTCTTTGTGCTGATCTGCACGCTGCCGTTCATCAACGTCATTGCCATGTCGATGTCCTCCAAGTCTGCGATTCTGCGCGGTGCAGTGTCGTTCTGGCCGGTGGAATTCAACCTCGATGCCTACAAGCTCATCGTCAACGACAATTCGATGTGGCACAGCCTGCTCTATACCATCGAACTGACGGTAATCTACACCGGGCTGGCGATGATCATGACGATTCTGGTGGCGTTCCCGCTGTCCATGCGTCGCCTCAAGGGGCAGCGCGTCATCATGTTCTTCATCGTCTTTACCATGTACTTCTCCGGCGGCACGATTCCGATTTACCTGAACGTAAAGGAATTCGGAATGCTTGACAGCATGTGGTCGCTGATTATTCCGGGGCTGATTTCCACGTTCAACGTCATCATCCTGAAGAATTTCTTTTCCTCCCTGCCGTATGAGCTGGTGGAGGCGGCGTCGATTGACGGTGCGACGGATTTCCAAGTCCTCACCCGCATCTTCCTGCCGCTGAGCTTCTCCTCGCTGGCGACGCTTTCCCTCTTCTACGCGGTCGGCAAGTGGAACAGTTTCAATGATGCGCTGTACTACATCACCTCGCGCGACCTCCAGCCCCTGCAGCTCAAGCTGTACAACCTCATCAAGGGCAGCCAGTCGGTGGAAGTCGCCGTCGCGGAGGGCAGCTCGAATGACCTGAGCACCAGCGTGTCCGAATCCATTCAGTCCGCAACCATCATTTTTGCGACGCTCCCCATCCTGATTGTGTACCCGTTTGTGCAGCGCTACTTCGTGGCGGGCGTTACGATGGGCGCAGTCAAGGGCTAATCCCCCCACATCCTCATTGGAACGGGCGGCAAAAGCCGTTCAAGATAGAAAGGAGTACCCTTATGAAAAAGTTTCTGGCTCTGGTTTGCACGCTGTGCCTGCTGCTGACGGCGCTTCCGCTGACGGCACTGGCGGCGGATGACGATTGGGTAACGCTCAATGTCGAAATGTACGACCGCTCCATTGCGGGCTTCAACGTGGAGGACTGCTGGCAGCTGCGCTACATTCAGGAAAACTTTGGCGACCCGAACCATATCAAGATTAACTGGATTCCTGTTTCCCGCTGGGAGGAAGGCACGATCCTCTCCACCCGTCTGGCGGGCGGCACCGCGCCGGACATCTGCATGACCTACGGCACGGATTTGGTGCAGCAGTACATCGACATGGGCGGCATCATGCCGCTGGATGACCTGCTGGCTGAATACGGTCAGGAACTGACGGCATTCCTCGGCGACGAGGTGCTGCAGTACGGTCAGTATGACGTGGGCGACGGCAAAGAGCAGTATTACCTGCCCGCGCGCCGCATCGTCGTCGCGACGCAGAGCATGTTCATCCGCAAGGACTGGCTGGAAAAGCTGGGCATGGAAGTTCCCACGAACGTGGAGCAGCTGTATGCTTACCTGAAGGCGGTGAAGGAGCAGAAGCTGGGCGGCGAGAACACCGTTCCGTATTCCTCCGACCTGTACGCGGCCGACCCCTTCTACGGCTGGATTTACCAGATGGATGCCTTCCTTGATTACAGCAAGATTACCGAGGAAGACTGGGTGGCGAACTTCAAGTTCCACTACATGCTGCCCGGCGCGAAGGAAGCGCTGCGCTGGATGAACAAGTTCTTCAACGAAGGTCTCGTTTCCGATTACTTCGGCATCGAGAACAGCAAGCAGACCGACAGCGACCGTGTGAACGGCTATGACGGCTTCTGGGTTGGCAACTGGGACGCACCGTGGCGCATGGAAAAGTCCTACGCGCAGGATTTGGCGAAGAACGTTCCCGGCGCGAGCTGGATTGCCTGCGACCCCTTCAAGCCCGAAAGCGGCACGACCCCGCATGAATCCTACACCGCCGCTGGTCAGGCGATTTTCATTCCCGCTTCTGTGGATGAAAAGGTTGCGGTCGCCGCGATTAAGTACCTGAACTGGATGTGCAAGCCGGAATCGCTGTACGCGCTGCAGAACGGCGAAAAGGGCTACAACTACACCACCGTCAACGAAAACAACATTCCGACCGACCTGAAGAACATCAACGACACCGACGACGCGCACAAGATGCACGCGACCGACGGCGCACCGATTTGCAACGGCTTCTACTACGGCTCTGACGAGCTGAACTACGCTGCGACCGCTATGGGCTTCCCCGGCTACGAAGACGTTGTGGCGGACAGCCTTGTGATTTCCAATGACGGCGCTTACGAACCTGTCAGCTTCACCCGTACCATTCAGTCCCGCATTGACTATGGCACGACCATCATCTCCAAGGAAGCGGAACTGCTGGTTCAGGTTGTGACCTGCAAACCGGAAGATTTCGACGCAACGTGGGATAAGTACATCAACGAGATTCTTTCCGCCGGCGGTCAGCAGATTATCGACGAGCAGCGTCAGGCATACAAGGATGGCGCATACCGCGGCTTCTATCCCATGAAGCAGGAGTAATAAGCGCACGCAAACTTCACAAAAAAAGGGGGGCTGCGTCTTGGACGCAGTCCCTTTTTTCGGAATAACCCTCCTGATATTTCTGTTTTTCCCTGATTGAAATTGACAAAGAGTCTGCTTGGCTCTATGATGGGAGTGTTTCGGTATGCTTCGACTTGGAATCATTGGTGCGGGCGGCATTGCCAGCCTGCATACCCACAACATCCTGAGCGGCAAATGCCCTGAAGTGCAGCTGACCGCCATGGCAGACCGCAAGGAAAGCCGCCGAGAGTGGATTCGCGCAACCGTGCCGGACGCTGCGGTTTTCTGCGAGGGCAGCGATTTGATTGCGTCCGACACCTGCGACGCAGTGCTGATTGCAACGCCGCACTATCAGCATCCGACGCTGGCGATTGAGGCGTTCCGCCACGGAAAGCATGTGCTGTGCGAAAAGCCGGCGGGCGTGTACACCTTGCAGGTACGGGATATGATCGCGGAGGCGGATAAGCATCCCGAACTGACCTTCGGCATGATGTTCAACCAGCGCACGAACTGCGTCTACCGCAAGGCGAAGGAACTGATTGACAGCGGCGCACTGGGTGAAATCAAGCGCATGATCTGGGTTGTGACGGACTGGTATCGCACGCAAAGCTACTACGATGCCGGGGCGTGGCGCGCAACGTGGGATGGCGAGGGCGGCGGTGTGCTGCTCAATCAATGCCCGCATCAGTTGGATTTGCTGCAATGGCTCTGCGGGCTGCCCGTGCGGGTGCGCGCCGCCTGCCATGAGGGGAAATGGCACGACATCGAGGTGGAGGACGACGTGACCGCTTATCTGGAATTTGCAAACGGTGCAACGGGCACGTTCATTGCATCAACGGGGGACGCGCTGGGCGAAAACCGGCTGGAAATCATCGGAACGCGCGCGCGGATTCGCATCGAGAACGACCAATTGACGCTGGATACGCTCAGCGTGGATGAACGCGACTGGTGCCCCGTGTGCAAGGAGCCGTTCGGCGTACCGGATGTTCAGCACGAAATTGTGCAGACAGACGGCGAAAATCCGCAGCACGCGGGCGTGTTGAACGCCTTCGCAGCGCACATCCTGCACGGTACGCCGCTTGTTGCCGACGGGCGCGAGGGTATCCGCGGGCTGATGCTGTCCAACGCCATGCACCTTTCTTCGTGGACGAATCAGACCGTTTCGCTGCCTATTGACGAAGAACTGTTCTTGAAGCTGCTGAATGAAAAACGCAGGACATCCCGCCGCAAGGACGAAGTGGATGCTGCCATCGACGTTTCCGGCAGCTTTGGAAGCACGAGAAAGTAATACTAATTCTCATCTAAAGCATGTCATTCGCACAGCATCTTTTCCGCCCCCGGCTTTGCTTCGTTCCGCTCGCGCGTACCTCCAGTACGCCTCGCTTCACTCAGCTTTGCCGGAACGAAAAATCTGCTATGCTCGATGCCATGTTTTAGAATCGAATTAGTATAACCTATTCCAAGGAGGAAATCAGCGTGGAGAAGATTCGCCTCGGTATTATCGGCATTGGCAACATGGGATCGGAGCACTGCCGGCTCATCCTGTCCGGGCAAACGCCGGAAATTGCGCTGACCTGCGTTGCTGATCCGCGCCAAGACCGCCGTGACTGGGCGCAGCAGACGCTCCCCGCCGGAACGGGCATCTATGCCGACGGCATGTCGCTCATCCGCGCCCATGCGTGCGACGCCGTGCTGATTGCCACGCCGCACGAGCTGCATCCGCCGCTTGCGGAGGCGGCGCTTCGGGCAGGGCTTCATGTCCTGAGCGAGAAGCCCGCGGGTGTTTACACGGCGCAGCTGCACCCGGTCATCGCCGCCGCACAGGAGACGGGCAGGACGTATGCGCTCATGTTCAACCAGCGCACGAACTGCGTCTACCGCCGCCTGAAAGCGCTGCTGGATTCCGGCGAGTTAGGCGCGCTGAAGCGTGTGACGTGGGTGGTGACGGACTGGTATCGTTCACAGGCGTATTACGATTCCGGGGCTTGGCGCGCAACGTGGACGGGCGAGGGCGGCGGCGTGCTGCTCAACCAATGCCCGCATCAGCTGGATTTGCTGCAATGGCTCTGCGGACTGCCGACAACGGTGCGCGCGTTCTGCCACGAGGGCAAATGGCACGACATTGAGGTGGAGGACGACGTGACCGCCTATCTGGAATTTCCGGGCGGCGCGACGGGCGTTTTTATCGCCTCTACCGGGGAACTGCCCGGCACGAATCGGCTGGAAATCGCCTGTGACCGCGGCAAAGTCGTCTGCGAAAACGGTCAGCTGACGCTATGGCGCTTGCCGCAGAGCGAATCCGCCTATTACCGCCGCAACGCATCCGCATACCCCCATGCTGAGGTGCAGGTGGAGATTTTGCCGCTGGACGGGGAAAATCCGCAGCACGTCGGTGTGCTGAACGCTTTTGCGGCGCATATCCTGCACGGCGCGCCGCTGGTGGCGGACGGCGCGGAGGGTATCCGCGCGCTGATGCTGTCCAACGCCATGCACCTTTCCTCGTGGACAGGCAAGCCCGTATCTCTGCCGATTGACGAGGGCGAATTTGCGCGGCTTCTGGCGGAAAAACGCCTGCATTCAAGGAAAAAGCAGGTGAAAGAGGTCACGTTCGCAACGGATCACAGCGGGACGGGAAGAGCGGAAGGCTGATAGAGGATAGGCAGCACCGCACAACGCGGCGGCGCGTTGGACGCGAATTTTCTCCGGGCAAGCACATACGCCTGCCCGTTTTTTGCGTCGTTCTTTTTTCGGAATGGCTGTTGAATTGCTTGAAAAAATGGAAATAAAGGTGTATAATGAAAGCAGAATGATGTTCTCCGGTGAACGACGCGCTGCTTGAAAGAGAAGGTCTGACATCGGACGATAAAAAAGGAGGAATTATCATGGCAGTGAATTTGAAGAAGGGTCAGAAGGTTGATTTGACGAAGGGCAACCCCGGCTTGAGCAAAATCATGGTCGGCTTGGGCTGGGACGTGAATCGCTACGACGGCGGACATGACTTTGACTTGGATGCCTCTGCATTTCTGCTGGGCGCGAATGGCAAGGTTGCGAACGATTCGAACTTCGTGTTTTACAGCAATTCGGCTGATCCATCCGGCGCGGTGCGGTACGGCGGCGACAACAGAACCGGCGCTGGGGAGGGCGACGACGAGACGATTTTCGTTGACCTCGCCACGGTTCCGGCGAACGTGGAGAAGATTGACTTCACCGTGACCATCTACGACGCCGCCGAGCGCCGCCAGAACTTCGGACAGGTCAGCAATGCGTACGTCCGCGTTGTGGATGAATCCACGGGTATGGAACTGATTCGCTACGATTTGGAGGAGGATTTCTCCATTGAAACGGCGATTGTTGTTGCGGAAATCTACCGCCACAACGGTGAATGGAAGTTCAATGCCATCGGCAGCGGTTTCCAGGGCGGACTCGAAGCACTCTGCATCAACTTCGGCGTGAATGTATAACGGTGCGGAAATAACCTGACAGAGGAAGAGACGTACCCCGTTTCCTCCTCTTTTTTTCAAAATACAGCGCGTCTGCGGAGGAAAATAGGAGCATGAAGAACAGCAAACGCCTTCGTATTAGTTACAACGCCCCCGCTATCTTGTCCTTTGTCCTGATTTGCTTTGCGGTGCAGCTGCTGAATGTCCTGACAAAAGGGGCAAGCAATCGGGCTGTGTTCAGCGTCTATCGTTCCTCGTTTCTCGATCCGCTGGCGTATCTGCGATGCGTCTGCCACGTCTTTGGCCACGCAAACTGGAATCACCTGATGGGCAACATGATGTATATCCTGATTCTGGGGCCGATGCTGGAGGAAAAGTACGGCACGTCCAACATGGTGTTCATTATGCTGGTGACGGCACTGGCGACGGGGCTTGCGAACCTGATTTTCTTCCCGAACATTCGCCTGCTGGGGGCGAGCGGCATCGTGTTCGCGATGATTCTGCTCTCATCCATTACCATCACGGAAGAGCATACGATTCCGCTTTCGTTCATTCTTGTTGCCGCGATTTACATCGGGCAACAGGTGTATCAAGGGCTTTTCACGGCGGATAACATCTCGCAGATGGCGCATATCGTGGGCGGCATGATCGGCTCGGTGCTGGGATTTGTGATGAACAAGTATAAAATGAGCCGTTATGAACGAGGCAGCCATGGCTAACAGAATCAACGCAAGCAATCTTTCTGATTTGCTCCTTCCCATGCGCCAAAGAGGAAATGCGCCGGGGGTATACTTTGTGCGCCTGTGCCAATGGAGCCCGGAAATCAAGGATTTTCTCTGGTGCTACCACGAAGCGGCGCGTGCAAAGGGTGTTATCATTGAGGGGCAAATCGGCAATCCGGATGAGCGGCAGCTGAGTTACCTGACGGAAATGCTGGGCAGTGCGTTTGAACCGAATCCGGCGTTCATTACCCAAGCGCTGCAGAAGTGGATGCCGCGCATGAGTCAGGCAAATCGCGTTTCGTTTGCCGAAGCAATGTGCGGCCAGATGGATGAATTGAAGCGGAAGGGAAAAACGGACAGCATCATCCGGAACATCTACATGAAGGTGATGTGCTGGCTGTACTACAAATTCGAGCGCCTGATGCCCTTCCTGGGCGACGACAATCCGCCCCGCATTCTCTATGAATGCAATGCGGTTACGGCGCATGAGCTGATTCTCCTGCGCATTTTGTCGATGATGGGGACGGACATACTGCTGCTGGAGCCGCAGGGCGACGCGGCGTACTTGAAGCAGGATGCAGCCTCGGCATGGTCGCAGCTGCTGAGCGTGCAGGGGATGCCCTTCGCGAAGGATTTCACACTCAAGCAGTTCCGCAAGGAAATGGCGGCGGCAGCGGCGGGAAACATGCGCCCGCCGGCGCAGCCTGCGCCGCGCCCGGTGACATCCGCGCAGCCGATGCGCCAGCCTGCCACCACTGTGCCGCGTCCGGCGATAGCGCCGAACCAGCCGATGCGGACAACGCCACCCGCTGTGCCGCAGCGGCGCGACCCCGAAACATACTTCCCGAAGCCGTCGCGGATGGCGTGCACGAATGCGTGGATGAAGGAAGCATCCTATGAGGAAATCCTGACCCCCATTGCGGAACGCGGCGACGACTTCCGCCTGTTCTACCATGCGTTCATCCGCTTAAAAGGCGTGCCGGATAAGCAGACGTACATCAGCGATCTGTTCCAGTTCTACCAGAAGTTCCGCAGCACGGGGCGCAGAATCGCCATTGTCGACGACGGATTATCCCTGCCCGGCCCGGAGGAAGCGGCGCAAATCCGCCGTCACCCGTACCGCTCGCAGGAGGAGCTGATAATCGACATTGCCGGGAATCTGCCCGCGTGTGCGAACGTGGAGCTGCAGCGGCTGATGCAGCAGGCGTTCGTCCGGACGATGATGGCGGCGGCAAAAGCCGAACCGAACCTGAATCGCCTCCTGATTTCCGCCGTGTATCTGCTTTGCTGGATTCGGCAGTATCAGGCGGCGCTGTTTCAGGGCTACAAGGGCAGCGAAATTCCGTGCTTTGTGCTGATGGGCGGGTGCAGAAATCAGCATGACGCACTGTTTGTGCAGTACCTTGCCCAGCTCCCCGTGGATATCCTGATTCTCGCGTGCGATTTGAGCCGCCCGTGCACCGTGCAGAGCGACCAGCTGCTGGAATTGACGGGCAAGGACTCCATGCCCGTGCCGAAATTCCCGCGTGACGGCGGCAGCGTGCAGATGCGCACAATGGCTTCGAACGCCGAGCAGGACTTAACGTCGATTCTCTACACCGATTCGGGCATTTACCGCAATCGTCAATTCTCGCGGGCGGACGCGATTACGCTGCAAACCACCTACGACGAGGTGTTCATCCTCTGGAGTCAGGAACTCAAATACCGCGTGAATTTCAGCACGGTGAATCAAGTGGTCAACATGCCCGTGGTGTATGCAAAGGTTTCCGGCGTGGAGGATGGCAAGGTGGAGGCATACTGGCAGAAAATCAAACTTCTGCTGGGAGATGACACGATGCTGATTCCCTCACTGCCCTACGTTGTGGCAGGCGCAGCCAACCAGTTTCAGCCGCTGGCGGTGAAAACGCTGCGAAACGGCAGGCTGAAGCGCGAGGAAATCAAGGCAGACCGCCAATATCCGTTCGCTCTGCTGCGCGAAGAACTGCAGGAGCATATGTTTGACAAGGTGCAGCTGATGCTGGATGAGCGGATAATCAAAGGCACGTTCACCAACGGCACGGAATACACGGTGCTGGCGACGGTGCTGAACATGAATCGCGATATCGTCCGGCGGCTGCAAAGTTTCGATTTTACGAAGAAGAATCCCAAGATGGTCGTGCTGTGTACGGGCGAACAGCCGTGTTCGCTGGAGGATGCAATCCTGATGACATTCCTGAATCTGGTGGGCTTTGACATTGCGCTCTTTGTCCCGACCGGGTATCAGACGATTGAGCGCTACCTCAATGGGAATTATCCGGTGGAGCACCAAATCGGCGAATACGTCTACGATTTGCAAGTGCCGGATTTTAACGCACTGACCCCAGTCAAACGTTCGTGGCTTGAAAACATACTGAAAAGAGGTAACTGACAATGGCAATGAATTTCAACCGTCCCGCAGGCGCACCGACCACGGCCGTCGCCGCCAAGCCGGAAACGGCGCTGATGGAAGTGCAGCCCTATGACATCATTGCGGATCAGCAGGCGACGCAGAAGCAGCTTGCGCATTCGCCTGAAATCGAGTCGCTGACCGCCGGCATCGACGTCAACGACTTGAACACGATTGTTACCTTCGGCAGCCACTCGGCGGAAGAAATCTCCAAGGCATCGGATGTTGTCCTGCGCAGCATGAACATGAGCCAGCTGGATGAATCCAGCAAGATGCTCAATTCGCTGGCGAAAATCATGGATCAGTTTGATATCAACGAGATTCGTGACAACCCGTCGCTGTTTGGCAAGCTGTTCGGAAACCTGCGCAAGCAGCTTGACAAGATTCTGGCGAAGTACAACACGATGGGCAACGAAGTGGACAAAATCTACGTCCAGCTGAAGCAGTATGAGGGGGAAATCAAGCAGTCGAATCAAAAGCTGGAGACGATGTTCCAAGCCAACGTGGGCTACTTCCATGAGCTGGAGAAGTACATTGTCGCGGGCGATCAGGGCTGTCAGGAAATTCAGAACTACATGACCCAGCTTCAGCAGCAGATGGAAGCAACGGGCGACCAGTCCATCACGTTTGAATTGCAGTCGCTTCAGCAGGCGCTGGCGATGCTGGAGCAGCGCACGCAGGACCTGCGCACGGCGGAGAGCGTTGCTTTGCAGTCCATCCCCATGATTAAGACGATTCAGTTCAGCAACATGAACCTTGTCCGCAAGATTAACTCGGCGTTTATCGTCACGCTGCCTGTCTTTAAGCAGGCGCTTGCGCAGGCGATTATGCTCAAGCGGCAGAAGATTCAGGCGGATGCTATTTCCGCACTGGATGAGCGGACGAACGAAATGCTGCTGAAGAACGCCCGCAACACGGTGGAGCAGGCGAAAATCACCACGCGCCTTGCCTCTGGCAGTTCTATCAAGGCGGATACGCTGGAAACCACTTGGCGCACCATTATGACGGGGCTGGACGAAACGAAGAAGATTCAGGAGAGCGCCCGCACGCAGCGCGCGCAGGATCAGGCGAAGCTGGAAGCCATCAAGAAGGACTTCATGTCCCGCTATAACATGCCCAACAGATAAGGAATAAAGCAAATGAGAAAACTATTTGCGCTTATCCTGATTCTGGGTGTGCTGGCGTGTGCGCTGGGCTTTTATGCCGCTGATACGTTTGAAACCAGCGACTACTACCGCGTGCTGAACCCCGTTTTCCGCACCGCCATGGGTCACAACATTGACCCCGACACGGTGAAGGATATGATGGCGATTCATGTGGACGGCAACCTGCCCGGTGTCGGTGAATTTAACTTCTCGCTGAATGCGCTGATTGATGGCGGCGTTGATTTGCCGGGCTTGGGGCATGTTTCCCTGTCCGATTTGCTGGGGAAGGAACTGAGCTTTGGTCAGCGCCAGCAGGCAAAAGCGGTGATTGCCGGATACGGCTGGAGCCACGAGCTCAAGCTGTACGGCGGCATTGCGGCAGGCGTGATGGCGTTCCTGCTGATTGGAACGCACCGCCCGAAGCGCAGAAGGTAAATTAAAAGGTTCTTCACGGAAAGTTGGGGAAGCAAACAAGGGCTTAGGCGAAGCCACCAAAAGCTGCACGCGGAAGGAGCATGAAAGTGTGACCAACCCAATCGCGCGAAGGGGTCAAGGGGGGACTTCGTCCCTTTTCGTCTGCCCCTTGCAGGGTCAAGGGACAGCGTCCCTTGTGGGGTTTGGGGCAACGCCCCAACTGTTTCGAGTCCGACCAATCCCAAGGAAGCCGTCAACAAAGGTGCAGGCAGCGCAGCGTCCCTGCCCCTAACTTTGCGCGTCCGCAGACGCGCCCCCAAGCTGCTCTTCCCCCAAGATTCCGTGAAGAACCAATTAAAACCCCATACAGGGTGCGCAAATGCCCTGTATGGGGTTTCAATTGTCATGATATTATTTCAGCCAGTCCGCAAATTCTTCCTGCGACTGCCCGTCAATCGTCAGGAACGTGCACGTCGGATGCCCAGCATCGAGGTACGCCTGGTCACTGCCCGGCAGCGGTGGATCCTGCTTCATTGGGGAGAGCCAGAAGTACGTCTGCTTGCGCGGACTGATGCGCTGCTCGTAGCTGTCGCGGTAGCCGGCGCGGTTCAGCGGGCACAGCACCTGACTTTTCAGCTCCGCACGGGGAATCGGCGGCGCGTTCAGGTTGCACACCGTCAGTTCCGGCGCGCCGCGCGTGACCAGCTTCTCCGCCATCTCTACGGCCCAGTCGGACAGGTACGCCAGCGTGTCGTGCGGCGTCTGCTTCTCGGCGGATACGGCAATGCCCGGCTTGTGCAGGAATGTCGCTTCCCGTGCCGCACCGACGGTTCCGGACACATACACCGACATGCCGACGTTGTAGCCCAAATTGATGCCGCTGATGACGGCGTCCGCGTCCGGCGCGAGGTTCATCGCTCCGATGCGGCAGCTGTCCACCGGCGTACCGAAAATTGCCCACGCTTCATCCGCATCGGGCACTTCGCGCTTCTCCGCCAGAATCGGCTGCTCGATGCTGAATGCATGTGCCTTTGCACTCTGCTGCGTCGCTGGCACGCAGACCGTCACCCGATGCCCGGCACGCTTGACCGCCTGCGTCAGAATCGGCAGAAACGGGCTGTTGATGCCGTCATCGTTCACAATCAGAAAGTGCATGGTTATTCTCCTTCCGCAGGGGTCAGCGCGACCAAGAGCGTCCGCATGTTCTCGCGCATCCGATCCTCATAATAGGTCAGCGGCACGTCGGTTTCCGGGCCGGTCACAACGGGGTCAAGCGTGTAAATCGGCGCGCCCGTCTCGCGGGAAATCGTCTGCGCCGCCATATCATCGTACTGCGGCTCGGTGAACAGCGGCGGATTGTTCAGCTCACGGATAGTGCGCACCAGCTCCGCCAATTGCGCGGGGGACAGCGCGTCGCCCGGCTCGTGGTTGACGACGGCGGCGACTGTCAAGCCATACGCCCGCGCAAAATACGGGAATGCCTCGTGGAAGGTGACGATGTTCTTGTTCGGCACGGCTGCAAGGGTGGCTTTCAGCTCTGCATCCAGCGCCGTCAAGCGCGACACATAATCCGCGCGGTTCTGCTCAATCTGCGCTTCGTACTGCGGCATGGCGCTGATAAGCCCGTCTGCCAGATTGTCCACCATCTGGATGGCGTTCTGCGCATCAAGCCAGATATGGGCGTTCGCTTCGCCCGCGTGGTGATGCCCGTGGTCGTCGGCGTCTTCGTCCTCGTGGTCATGGTCATGGTCGTCCACATACTCGTCCATGCCGTCCTCGGTCAGCAGCGTGATGCCGGTGGACGCATCCACCACGGGCAGCTTCGGGAACGTGTCCATCACGCGGGTGAGGTAGCTTTCCATGCCCGCGCCGTTGATGAGAAATACATCCGCCTTGTTCAGCACCTTCATATCGCCGGTGGAAAGCTGATAATCATGCAGGCAACCGGTGTTCGGCGCGGCGAGGTTGCGGATGGTGATGCCGTCGATGCCCTGCGTGAGGTTGAGGGCGAAGAGGTAGATGGGATAGAACGACGTGACGACGGTTTCCGCCGCCGCGAAGGTGGGGGAGAGGAAGATGAGCAGCGTCAAAAGGGCTGCAAGCAGCTTTTTGGTTTTCATGTGATGATGATTCCTTCCTAAAACAGTGGTTGATTGGGGGATGCAGCGGATACCTGCGGCGCATTTTCCCGAAGGATTCGCTCCAGCAGCGCTTTTTCCGCCGATGACAGCGGGTAAAATTGCATCAGCGTCCGCATAGCGCACAGGCTGCCGGATGTCATGGCGAACGCCATCAGCGTGTCCTTCGGCATTCCGGTTGTGCCGAGGGATTCAAAGAGGACGGCAAGCAGCTCATCCGCCAGCAGGGGAAACTCCTCCATGCGGAAACGGCGGGTTCGTCCGTCCGGCATGGAAACGCGCATCTGCGGGCCGAGAATGGCGTATAAATCGCGGAACAAGCCGTCGCGAAGCGCTTCGCACAGGGCGGAAAGGTCGTCGCCCACGCGGTAGTGCCGCAGCCGTTCTGCCGCATGTGTTCCGACCCCGGAATGCGCCAGCGCTGTCCCGATTCGCATCGCCAGCACCTGCTGCACCCGGTCAAGCGGAATTGCAATCGCCATAGCCTGTCCTCCTTTGGGGGAGATGCAGAATCCCCGCCCTTTTCATTTCGACATCCAAAGGCAAAATCCCTTGTTTCCAAACTTTTTTTGCACTTTTTTTCGGGCGGTAATTCGCAGAAAAATATGCAGGATTCAGCATAAAATTCGCCGCCGCATGAAATTATCCACAGGAACTTGTGGAGAACATAGCTTCTTTCCACAAGATTTTGTTCCGCCGGGCTGCAAAACGGCATGGGTCATGCACAAAAATGACGGAATCGGAATGCTTGCGATTTTGGCGAACCTGTGGTATGATACAAAAGGATGCGAATGGACATGAATGCAAAAGCATCACAGGCTCACGGCCGCAGGTCGGTCGTGCGCCTTTTTCGCCCCCTTGCGTCCCCAACGCGGACAAAAAAGCCGGTCGGACAATGCGTCCGCGCAAAGAATACGGAGGAATCCCCTGATGGACATGGAAGAGCTGTGGTCAAAGACACGCGAGGTGCTTCGCGCGGAAGTCAACGCCGTAGTGTACAATTCTCTGCTGGGCAGCAACAACCTCGTTCCGGCGCTGCTTGACGGCGATACGCTTGTGCTTCGCGTGGTGATGGACAATCTGAAGCTGCTGATTACCAACCAGTGGTATTCGACAATTGTCCGTGCGCTCAGCCAGGTGGCGGGCCATCAGATGGATGTGGAAATCCTGACGCAGGAGGAAATCGAGGCGCGTCCGCAGCTGAAGCAGAAGGCTGTGGAGGAGCAGGAGACGGTGCTGGAAAGCTCGGTCGCCCTGAACCCGAAGTACACCTTCGAGACGTTCGTCGTCGGCAGCGGCAACCGTTTTGCCCATGCCGCCGCGTTGTCCGTCGCCACTGACCCGGCTCATTCCTATAACCCGCTGTTTATCTACGGCGGTGTAGGCCTTGGCAAAACACACCTCATGCACGCTGTCGGCAACTTCATCCGCGAGCATGACCCCAGCAAACGCATCCTCTATATCCCCGGTGAAACCTTCACCAACGAGTTGATTTCCGCTATCCAGCAGGGGCGGAACATTCAGTTCCGCAACCGCTTCCGCAGCGTTGATGTGCTGATGGTGGACGATATTCAGTTCATTGCCGGCAAAGAATCCACACAGGAAGAATTCTTCCACACCTTCAACACTCTGCATACCGCCGGAAAGCAGATTATCCTCACATCCGACCGTCCGCCGCAGGAAATTGCCCGCCTTGAGGATCGCCTGAAGAGCCGCTTTGCGTGGGGGCTGACCTGCGATATCAAGAAGCCGGACGTGGAAACACGAATCGCCATCCTGCGCGAAAAGGCACGGCAGGAAAACATCACGATGGATGAGGACGTGTACGAGGCCATTGCGACGCGCGTCGAATCCAACATCCGTGAACTGGAAGGCAGCCTGACCCGCCTTGTCGCCTATGCGCAGCTGACGAATCGCCCGATTACCGTGCAGCTGTGCGAAGAAGCGCTGCACGACATTTTCGCCAAGAAGGTGCGCAAGGAAGTGACGGCGCAGGTTATCATGCAGGCGGTGGCGAACTACTACTCCATCACGGTGGATGACCTGATTCGCCCCACGCGCCGCCGCGAAATTGCTGTTCCGCGCCAAATTGCGATGTACATCACGCGCGACCTGACGAACCTCTCCCTGCCGCAGATTGGGCAGGTGTTCGGCAACCGCGACCACACGACGGTGCTGCATGGCTGCAACCAGATTGCCAACGCCATCAAGAACGACCCGTCGATGGCGAGCGTGGTGAATGATTTGAAGGAAATCATTGTGGACAACAAGTGATTGCATCAATATGTATATTCCCCCTCGTGCTGTGTTAATACAGGCGAGGGGGAATTTTTTATGCGGCTTGATTTTTCATGGTGCGGGGGGAAATCGCCTCCGCAGAGGCGAAACCCCTGTATAAACACGCGGGCATTGTATGAAAGTGTCACCAACTGAATCGCGAGAAGGGTGTCGAGAGGGTCGAAGACCCTTCGCAGGTGCAGGGCAGAGCCCTGCCGGAGTCCAGAGGCAGAGCCTCTGGGTCGTTCACTCCTTCAACATTGCTTCAATCTGCCAGAAAACATCTTTCGGGATTCCCTTCTCGTTCAGCAGCCCGCTGTGCGTGCCGTTCATCTTGTAGGTGTAGGAAGTCGGCTGGTCGTTCGGAAAATCGAACATGCCCCAGACGGATACGCCCGTCAGCGGCTGCGTGTCGCCGCGGTTCACGGCGCAGAATACCTTGAAGAGACGAACGTAGAAATCCGCGTGCTCTTCGACTTTCGCCGCGTCAAAGTTGCGCACTGCCATTTCCGTCAGCTGCACCTCCAGCCCTTCCGCCGCATAGGTCTTGATGGCGGTGCTGATGAGCGCAAGGTCATTCACATTCATGCAGCCCGTCTGCGTGCCGTAGCCGCCGATGTATCCCTGCATCCCAACGCCGTCGCAGAGCTTGCGCGGATTCCCGTCCGCATCCGCCGCGAAGCTGTTGATGCTCCGCGTCAGGGCGATAATGGCATCCCGTTTTTCGGCGTAGAACGTATTGTAGTCGTTGTAGAACAGGCGGATGTCCGCCCCAAGCGCATCCACCGTGTTGCGCGCGTAGAGGAATGCATATTCCACATAGTCGCTGCCGATGGTGTCATAGAACACGTTGCGAACGCCGCCGCGGGTGGTGCGGATGTGGCGCGGGTCGGCCGGATCGAACTCACTGCCTTCGCCGACGGCTTCATTCACCACGTCCCAGCAGTACACCACGCCGGGAAATTTCTCCTCAAAGTGGGTGATGACCTGCGTGATGTAGCTCTCCAGCCGCTGGAGCATCACCTCTCGGCTGACAAGCGGCTTGCCTGCGTCGTACTGCTCGTGGAAAAACCACGGCGTCATATAGGCATCCCACACCAGCACATGCCCGCGCACGCCGAGGCCGTTCTCCTGCGCCCAAGCGACCATCTTGTCCGCCGCGCTAAAATTCATGCGCGGCATCCCGTCGCTGCTGGCGCGGCTTTTGCTCTGGTCAAGCAGAGAGTACGCCTTCATCTCGTTCGTCGCCGTGATGCTGTTGCAGTGCGTTTTCAGGAAGTTCAGGTAGTTCGCGTCCCATAGCTGCATGTAGGACAGCGCGCCGCCGAAGCGGAAGCCGTGCGCCATCGTCAGCTCGTACATCGGGGTCACGGGTTCGTCTTCCTCCTCAGCCAGCGCCGCGCACGGCACAAGCATGAGAATCAGCAGGATGGACAGCATTCGTTTCATGGGGATTCTCCTCCTTTTTGCAGCGGATATACCGCTTTTTCTGCTGGTAAGATTCGCCACGCAGATGGAAATCTCCTGCTGATTTGTCCGTTTTTCTGCCATATTCACCATGCCTGAATTTTTATCACGAAATTAGCATAATTATTCATAAAACCGCTTGACAAGCGAATAAATATGCAGTATAATGCCTTCCGTCAAACACAAGGAAGGATGGTGGCAATCATGGCTCACCTGAATGCAAAGAAACTTTTCCCGCTTTTCCTGGCGCTGGCACTCTGCTTGACGTCGGTCAATGCGCTTGCCTGCACCGCTGTTTATGTTGGTTCTGACCTCACCGCGGACGGCACGACGATGTTCGCCCGCTCGGAGGATATTTCCAACAGCTACAACAAGCTGCTCTACGCGATTCCCGCTGGCGTCCATACCGCCGGCGAGGTGTACAACGGCTGCTACGGCTTCACCTACACCTTTACCAAGGACAGCTACGCCTACACGGCGTTCCGCGATGACAACGGCGCGGCGAAGGATGGCGTCTGCCCGGACTGCGGTCAGACCCATGCACACACGCCCTATGAGGCAGGCGGAACGAACAGCATGGGCGTAAGCGTGAGCGCGACCGAAACCATCGGCTGCTCCGACGCGCTGTATGAAGTTGATCCGTACACGGACGAGGGCATTGAAGAGGCCGAAATCACGACCGTATTGCTGAGCGAATCCGCGACGGCGAAGGAAGCAGTCGAACTGCTGCTGAGCATTTACGATTCTGTCGGCGCGGCGGGCGGCTCCGGCATCTTCATTGCGGACGACAAGGAAGTGTGGTACGTCGAAAACGCTTCCGGTACGCAGTATGTTGCCGTCAAGCTGACCTCGACGATGGCGTTTTCGCAGCCGAACATGTCGGTGATTGGTCTGATTGACCTCGATGATACCGAGAACGTGATGGCCTCTGCGAACCTGATTGCTGTGGCAGAACAGGCTGGCTCTTATGTCGGCGACAAGGAAGCCAACACCATCGACTATGCCGCTTCCTACAATGCGGATCAGGGCGTCGGCTCCCGTATGGTGAACGCGCTGAAGTACTTCAACGCCGCAACTGCCAAGGAAGAACCCGCTTATGCGGATTTCGCCATTTCCAACGTCGCGGCGGATGGCAGCATCGTGCCGATGTATACCAATATCACGCTTGACCATGCATGGAGCGTCGCGGATGTTGTCGGCTACTATCACATTGCGGGCATCGGCTCGACGCGCAACCTTGAAACGCACATCTTCCAGGTCGCCAAGGAAGACAGCATCACCGACACCGTGGAATGGGTCGCGATGGACGACGCGGCGCTGAGCGTCTTCGTGCCGTATTACCCGATGCTGACCACGGATACCTATGCTGGCTATCAGCTCAGCACCGCGGCGGCAGATTTTGTGGAAGCGCAGCCGGAAAGCGGCGTGTACTACGCAACGACGAAGAACAAGCGGAACGAGAACGGCGAGCGTGTGAAGGTGGAAGGCTTCTGCGTCCTGCCGGAGAACTGGGCGGATTCCGTCTACTGGACGATGGACGCGCTGTCCAATCTCTACGAGTACGGCACGCTGACGGACGATGAAAAGGCACAGGTTGAAACGACGCTGGCGGATTTGCAGGCTGAATGCTACGAAGTCTACAATCAGCTGAAGGCTGACCCCGACAACGCCACCGCGATCAGCGCCGCTGCCGCGCAGAAGGTTCACGAAGCCTGCGTCGCGCTGGTGAACGCCGTGAAATAACCGTTTTAGTTTCCAATGCGATGTTCATCCGAAGGTCGCATGAAAAAGCAAAAGGCTGTGAGCAAATTTCCGCTCACAGCCTTCTTTGCGATTCAGGGGGGAAGGAATGCGTATGATACTATTTCCAGATTCGCCTGCGTTATCTGCTTCTTGCAGAAATATCGAGTTACCTCCAGTAAACCTTCAGTTTTCATCCTTGAATTGCAAGAAAAGATGCCGAAAATGCTGCCGGGCGAATTTAGAAACACACTCTAAAATAATCGCTTGCCGCAAAAAGTCCGAAAAGCGAAAAGGAGAAGATGGATTCCCCTTGCTTTCCGTAAACGCCCTATGGTATAATGTCAGCGGATTTATCCATCCGGAAGGAGCATCGCATGAGCAAGACCAAGGAACGCATTCACGACAGCAATCTCCGCTACAAGCAGGGCTTGGGGCAGAACTTTATTTATGACGAGGATCTTCTCGCCGCGCTGGTGGCATCCAGCGAAATCACCAAGGACGATGATGTGCTGGAAATCGGCCCCGGCGCGGGCAGCATGACCAAATACCTCTGTGATGCGGCACACCATGTCCTCTCCATCGAGCTGGATGAACGCCTGATTCCGCTGCTGACGGCGTTCCTCGCTGAACGCGATAATTTCACTCTCGTGCAGGGCGACGTGATGACGCTCAACCTCGCCGACGTGACGAAAGACCTGCGCAAGCCGCTCTCTGTCGTTGCGAATATCCCATATTATATTACCACCCCGCTGCTGACCATGCTGCTTGCCAGCCCGATTCCGATTCAGCGGATGGCGCTGATGGTGCAGAAGGAAGTGGCGGACAAGGTGATGGCGCAGCCCGGTGACGATGGCTGGGGGATGCTCAGCGTTCGCAGCCAGTTCTACTGCGACCCGTATCTGGCCATGGATGTACCGGCAAAGTGCTTTACGCCCGTGCCGAAGGTGGACAGCGCGTTCATCGTCCTGCCGTGGCGGGAAACGCCGGCGGTACAGGTGCAGGATGAAGCTGACTTCTTCCGCGTGGCGCAGGCAGCGTTCGCACTTCGCCGCAAGACGATGACGAACGGTCTGTGCGCCGCGTTCCACATGGAGCGCGCTGACGCTGCGTCGCTGATGCAGACCGCCGGGCTGGATGAGCGAATCCGCGGCGAGAAGTTGACGCTGGCGGAATTTGCGCGGTTGGCGGATGCGTTTACGGCGTGGAAGGCGAAACAGGCGTAACCTGCTGTTGTAATTTCGAATCATTCGTGGCATACTGCAATTAGCTCCCAACGAACATTATTGGAGGGAAAACATGTATATCAGCAATATCGACCATCAAAAGGTGCAGGCACTGACGGCACTTGTGAACGTTATGCCGGGGCAGATTGTCTCCCGTACGCTTGCGCAGAACAAGGCGGTCAGCATCACCGTGTTCGCGTTCGACAAGGGCACCGAAATCAGCACCCACGAATCCACCGGTGACGCCATGGTGCAGGTGCTGGAAGGCACAGGCTGCTTCACCGTGGATGGCAAGGAATACCTTGTGCATCCGGGTGAAGCGCTGGTGATGCCCGCGAACGTGCCGCACGCCGTGTCCGCGCCCGAAGCGTTCAAATGGGTGCTGACAGTCGTTTTCCCGGAAGGATTCAAGAAATAATGGCGGATTTGCAGACACTTCGCCGGACGCTGCTGGGCAGTGTCATTGGCTTGGCGCGCACCTGCACGACTCGTCCGCCGACGGAGACGACGCCCGGTCTGATTCTCGCTGGATTGCACCTCTCGGACGATGCTGTTTCCGCGACGCCGGAGCAGCTGATTGCCCTCAACGAGCGCATCCAGCAAAACAAGTTTGAGGTCAGCCCGAACTGCGCGACGTGCGCAAGCCCCTGCGGGAAGAACGCAGATTACGACCTGCGCCGCTTGGACGACGCGCCGGAGGATGTGCGGCAGGCGAAAACGCGTTTGATTGCATTGCTGCAGGTCTGCGGGCATCGCGGCAAGATGGCGGACTGCGTGATGGACGCGGTGTTCGCCCTTGCGGAGGACTGGGACGCGGCAGACTTCAAGGTGTATGAGGAACAATTAACGCAATTACTGGCGGAATGAGGGCATACCCATCTGATACGCAGCAGACAGTCGTTTTCTCCTGTCTGCCGCGTTTTTTTCGTGTCCTTTCTCCAAAAACTATGACAATTTGATTGCAATTTGACTTGATTTTTTTCACAATTCAGGGTACAATAAACGAGCAGCCGATCGCGGCAAATTATACTGAGGTGAACCATCATGGGAAAACGCATTCTGCTGGTGGACGATGAGCCGCTTATTTTGAAAGGCTTGAAATATACGCTTGAACAGGACGGCTACGAAACCGATACCGCCGTGGATGGTCAGGAAGCGCTGGACAAATTCTTTTCCGGGGTGTATGATCTTGTGCTGCTGGACGTGATGCTGCCGAAGGTGGACGGACTCAGCGTCTGCCAGCGCATCCGCGAAACATCCAGTGTGCCGATTATCATGCTGACCGCCAAGGGCGAGGATATGGACAAAATCCTCGGTCTGGAATACGGCGCGGACGACTACATGACCAAGCCGTTCAACATTCTGGAGGTGCGCGCGCGGATTCGCACCGTGCTGCGCCGCGCCGGGGGACACGTCGTGCAGGAGCAGAAAATCATCCGCGTGCATGATATGGAGGTCAACCTCGTCAAGCGCACCGTCACCCTCGGCGGAGAGGAAGTGCGCCTGACCGCGAAGGAATTTGATCTCCTGCAAATGTTCATCACCAACCGCGGCCGCCCGTTCTCCCGCAAGGAGATGCTGGAAGCCGTGTGGAAATACGACGATTATGCCGGCGACGCGCGCACGGTGGACGTGCACATCCGCCGCCTGCGCGAGAAGATTGAGCGCAACCCCGATGAACCGGAGTTTATCTTCACGAAATGGAAGGTGGGCTACTATTTCACCGACAAGGACTAAGCCGCTTGCGGCGCTCGTGCGCGGCGCAATGTCGCTGCGCTGGAAGCTGATGCTCACGTTTCTGGTGGTCATCGGCGCTTCCTTCGCCATCATGGCATCTATCCTGACCGGTATGGTCAGCAGCACCTTATATCAGCAGCGCACCCGTCAGGCCACCCGCTCTCTGGAGCAGCTGGCTTCGTCGGCTGCGCCTTTTTTGGCGTCTGCGCAGATGGATAGCCTGTCCGAACTCCTGACCGCGCAGGCAGGTGAACTCGGCGGGCGGCTGCTGGCGGTGGATATGGACGGCAAGGTGCAGGCGGATACCTTCGGCGCAAGGAGCGGGCAGCGGCTCAGTATCCCGGAGACGGTCGCCGTCCTCCTGCACGGGGAGAAATCCGCGTTCGGCATTCATCGCGTTGATTTGGAATCGGGTGTGTCGTATGTGGCGGTCGCGTCTGCCGTGATGGAGGTCAGCGGAAAGACGCTGGGCGCACTCGTGCTGTCCCTGCCGGTGGATGAGCTGCAAAGCGCGCTGGAAACGGTCAAAAGGCAGCTGATGACGGTGTTCCTGATTGTCGCGGGCGCGGCCATGGCGGCGGCGCTGATGCTGTCGGGGATGCTCACCCGCCCGGTCAAGGCGCTGACGCAGACAATTCGCCGCATGGGCAAGGGCGACCTGTCCGCGCGTGTGAACGTCCGCACATCCGGCGAGCTCAAGGAGCTGGCGGAAAGCTACAACGCGATGGCGGAGCAGATTGAGCACCTCGACAAGAGCCGCAGTCAGTTCGTCGCCAACGCCTCGCATGAACTGAAAACCCCCTTGGCGACAATGAAGCTGCTGCTGGAAAACATGCTCTATCAGCCGGATATGCCGCAGGAGCTGCGCACGGAGTTCATGCAGGACATCAACCACGAAATCGACCGCTTGAGCGGCATCATCACGGACCTGCTGACGCTGACGCAGATGGACAGCCACTCGTCCCCCCTGCGCGTGACAAAAGTAGATTTGTCCGCACTGACGGAGGAAACCGTGCATACACTGCAAATCGCCGCCGAGCAGAAGGGACAGACGCTTACCGCAGACATTGCGCCCGGCATCACCCTCGACGGCGATTCAGGCAAGCTGATGCAGATCTTCTACAACTTGACAGACAATGCCATCAAGTACACGCCGGAAAACGGGCATATCGCCGTGCGGCTTGCGCAAAGCGGCGCAAACGTGCTGTTCGCCGTCACAGACGACGGCATCGGCATCCCGGAGGAAGACCAGAAGCACATTTTCGAGCGCTTCTACCGCGTCGATAAGGCGCGTTCCCGCGCGACGGGCGGAACGGGGCTGGGGCTTTCCATCGTCCGGCAGTTAGCGGCGATGCACGGCGGCACGGTCAGCGTGTCATCCAAGCCGGGGCAGGGCGCGACGTTCACCGTCACCCTGCCGATGGATGCAAAGCGAGGTGAAAAGGCATGAAGCGACTTCGGCTGACTTTGCTTCTGCTCCTGCTGATGATGACGCTGACGGCCTGTACACCGTCCGGAAATTCGATGGAAGCGCTCTCCGTGACCGCCGCGCCGCAGGAGGACGAAATCCCCCGCGCGGATGGCGACGATGCGGCAGCGACAGACACATCCGCCCTCATCTGGTATCGCTATGGCGACGAACCAATGCTGGCGGCGGAGCGGCGGACGGTTTCGCGATTGCCGAATGAGCCGTATGAGACGGCGCTGCTGCGGCTGCTGCTGGAAGGGCCGAGCCTGAATGCGCCCGCGCTGCGCGGATTGTTCCCGGCAGGTACGCGCGTGATTTCGACCTCCCGGCAGGGCAAAATGCTCTTCGTCACCCTGTCGTATCAGCTGATGAACGGCTATTCGGACGAGCCGAGCAACTGGCGGTCGGACACGGCGTGGGCGCAGGAAGTACCGCTCCGCCGGAGGCTGGCGATGCAGGCGATTGCCGCGACGGTGACGGAAAACACGACTGCCCAGCAGGTCGTTATTCTCTTGGAGCAGCGCGGCGAAACGACGGATTCCATGCGGCTGCGGCAAAAATACTATACGCTGAACGCGGCGGACGACGCGCTCGCCGATCCGCTTCGGCGGGATGAATCGCTGCTGCTGACCGCTTCCGGCACGATGCGGACAATCCTGACCTGCATCCAGCAGCGCGATATCCGCCGCCTCTACCGCTATCTTGCGCTAAGCGACCCGGACACCGGCGAAGCGCGCATGGAATATGAAGCGTTCGCATCCAAATGGACGGAATATCCCGCGCTGACTGCTTTTGATTTCTCCGGCGGCAGCGCCTCCGGCACGCGGGCGGTTTTCACCGTCAGCGGAACGAGATTAGCGGACGGCGTATCGCAGAAGTTTACGGGGCGAAGCGTCCACCTGATGAAAATGGGCGGACTGTGGTGCATCAGCATGAGCCAGCTGACCGCAATTGTGGAGGGAACGCCGTGAAAAAAAGCAAGTTTCGCTTGATGGCGCTGATGATGGCGCTGCTGCTGACACTTACTTCTTGCAGCCGCGAAAGCAGCTTGGCACCCGCCGAGACGCTGCCGCCGCCATCTGCCCCCTACGCCGCGCCGAAGGATGATACCGGCTTGGATTATGAGCGCGATCTCGCCCTCTACCTCCCCGCGAAAAACGGGCAGACGATGCTCTGCTTCTGGCGCACGGCAGCGCTGCGCTACGACCAGATGCCCGCTGAAGCGGTGCTGCAGCTGCTCTTGCAGGAGGAGGGCGACGGGAGCGCCGTGCCGCTGAAGGACTATGGCAATGTGTCGCTTGCGCAAGGGAGCGCCGTCACAACTGCCGGACACGTCTGCACGGTCGATCTGTCCTCCGCCGCGCTGCAAATGGGCATCCACGAGCTGTACACGGTGTGTTTGTCCATTGCCACCACGCTCTGCGCACTGCCGGATGTGCGGTTCGTCAATATCCTCGTTGCGGGCAATCCGGTCGCGATGGATGTGCAGAATCTGCTGCCCCTGGGGGCGCTTTCCTCCGCAGAAGGGGAGAACCTCGTCACCCGCTGGGAGCAGCTCGTCGCGCAGCGCACGGGCGCGGGCGGCATTGCGGCGCAGACCCCGCTGAGCAGCGCAGCCGTGCTGTATTTTCCCCTGAAAAGCGGCAGCGGCATCACCTGCGAAGTCAGGCAGCTTTCCTTCGATGGTCAGAACGCCCAGCAGCTGGTTTATGGTCTGCTGGATGCGCTCTCCGCCGGGGCGACGGATGCCGCGAACATCCCGGATATGCCCGACCTGCGCACGATGCTCCTGATGGCGCCGGAAGTCACGACGCTCTCCAGCGGCCGCCAGTCCGCCGCCATTAACCTTGTCCCCGATGCGCTTCAGAGAATTTCCAGCGCGGGTATCGACCCAGTGTGCTTCTTCGCTGCCCTGACGATGACGCTCACGTCCTACATTCCCTCGCTGGAGCAGGTTGTCTACCGCGTCGGTGATTCCGCGCTGACCAGCCTGTATTCCACCATCCACGGTACGATTGTCCTGCCCGGCGGCATGATGACGCGCGCGAATTTCGGCGGCTTGCTGACTGACGAAGCAGTCTGTTATCTCTCGAACGGCGAAAAGCTGCGCCAAGGAAGGCTGAATCTCCCGGCATCAGAGGCCTGCTCGCCGCGCGCACTGCTGACGGCTGTGCTGGCGACGGAGGGCTTCCCGGCGAGGCTGACGGAAGATGATGTGTTAGGCGTCGCGATTGCGGACGATACGGTACTGGTGAATTTCTCGGCGCATATGGCGGATGCGATTCGCGCAAGCAGGCTGAATCAGCGCATGATGGCGTATCAGCTGACGGGCGCGCTGGTGCAGCGGTATCCGGTACGGCGGGTGCGGTTCTTCTTTGATGGAGAAGCGAAGAATACGCTGGATGGCGATGTGATGTGGGCGGGGGAGTTCTTGATGGATTATGTATTGTGTGAGTAACCTGTGGATAAACGCGCGGAAGGAGCAGGGGGGACTTCATCCCTTTTCATCTGCCCTTGTAATCACGCAAAGTTCACGAAATTCCACTGAATGTTCAAAAATCGTTCATGACAAAGACAAAAAAGGCGGATATAATAAAAGCATAGCCAGTTGGAAAGACTGACTGGACGCCGGAAATGCGAACGGCGACATGAAATTCGATTTTTGAACCTGAAGGAGGTACAGCAGTTATGAAATTCCGGAAAATGATGGGCTGTATTGCACTGGGCTTGACCTGCGCGATGATTGGTGCGGGCGCGACGATGGCGGCGCAGAACACGTCGGCGGCGGCAGAAGCCGTCACGGCGGCGAACTCGACAACGACGGTTGTTACCAGCCCGTTCACCGCGGCGGTGCAGCAGGTGCGTAACAGCGTAGTCGGCGTGAGCAACTATCAGACCGTGCGCTATGGCAGCTATGGCAACAACTTCTATTTCGGCTATGGCTTCGGCTATGGCAACGGCCGCAACAATGATCAGCAGATTGAGGAGCGCGAGGAGCTGGCGGCTACCGGCTCTGGCGTGGTTATCGGTCAGGGCTTTGTGCTGACGAATTACCACGTTGTGGAGGACGCGAGCAGCCTGCGTGTGACCGTGACGGATGACAGCGGCAACACCGACGAGTACGCCGCGACGCTTGTTGCGTATGACGAATCGCTGGATATCGCCATTGTGTACGCGACGGGTCTTGACCTGCCGGCGGTCACGCTGGGCGACAGCGACACCCTGCAGGTCGGCGACTGGGCGATCAACATCGGCAACCCGCTGGGCTTCACCAAGACCACGACGGTCGGCGTCGTCAGCGCCCTGAACCGCGCGATTGAGTCCGAATCCTACGACAAGTATGGCCGCAAGTCCACCATCACCAACGCCATGATTCAGGTGGACGCCGCGATTAACTCCGGCAACTCCGGCGGCGGCATGTTCAATGTGAATGGCGAACTGATGGGCATCCCGACGCTGAAGTACACCGGCTCGTACTACTCCGGCAGCACCGTCGAGGGCATTGGCATGTGCATCCCGATTAACTCCGCCAAGCCCCTGATTAACAAGGTGCTCTCCGGCGAAATCACCTTCACCGCGCCCGAAGCGCTGGATAACAGCGACGACAACAAGGCGGATAGCAACACTGACAGCACGCTCGTCGGCAAGCCCCGCATGGGCATCACCATGAGCAACCTCGCCAACAGCCGCGCACTACAGAACGGTCAGATTCCGAAGGGCGTTTACGTTGTGAACGTGGAAGAGAACAGCCCGGCGGAAAAGGCGGGAATGCAGGTTGGCGACATCATTGTGGATGTGAACGACAACGTGATTACCTCGACCACCGAGCTGGCAGCGCAGGTTGCGGACTGCAAGGCGGGCGACGTGCTGAAGATTAAGGTCTACCGCGTGCCGGGCATCACTGATCTGACCGGCAGCGACGACATACCCGACGGCGAGTACATCGACCTCGAAGTGACGCTGGAAGTCATTGATAATGTGAAGCAGTAACAACTGGACAATCGAAAACCGGGACGGAACACGATGAATGCTCCGCCCCGGTTTTGTTGTGGGGGAAAAAGATAGGCAGTTTGGTCGCGCCCCTTTGACGCGGCAATGTGCAAGCACACGGTAAATTTTCCCACTGCACTCATTCCCCCAGATGCTTCCTCATATTCATCAGCGCGTGCTTCTCCAACCGCGACACCTGCGCCTGACTAATCCCAATCTCCCCAGCAACTTCCATCTGCGTCCGTCCCTCAAAGAAGCGCATCCGCAGGATTTTCTTCTCCCGCTCGTTCAGATGTCCCATTGCGTCCGAAATCGCAATGTCCTGCACCCAATCCTCGTCCCGCACGCGCTCGTCCTTCACCTGATCAACGATGCACAGCGCGTCGCTGCCGTCGCTGCAAACCGGCTCGAACAGGCTTACTGGGTCTTGAATCGCCTCCAGCGCCAGCACGACGTCCATGCGGTCGATGTGCATGTCGGCGGCAATTTCCTCGACGGTGGGCTCGCGGGAAAGCTCCGTTTGCAGGCGGTCGCGCGCACGAAGGGCTTTGTACGCCGTGTCGCGCATGGAGCGGCTGACGCGGATGGCGTTGTTGTCGCGCAGGTAGCGGCGGATTTCGCCAATGACCATCGGCACGGCGTAGGTCGAAAAGCGGACGTTCTGCGACACGTCGAAGTTGTCCAGTGCCTTCATCAGCCCGATGCACCCGACTTGAAAGAGGTCATCGACGTTTTCGCCGCGCCCGGAAAAGCGCTGGATGACGGACAGCACCAGCCGCAGATTCCCCTGTATGAACTCGTCGCGCGCCGCCTTGTCGCCGCTATGTACCAGCGGGTAGAGCTCCTGCATCCGCTGCGGCGTGAGAACGGGCAGCTTGCTGGTGTCCAGCCCGCATAAATCGACCTTGCCCCATGCCATGTTCTGCGTCCTCCTTGCATGTGAAGTATCCACAGTATGGCAATTTGCGGCGGTGGCTAATCACTTAGGCGAAAGTAGTGCTTTTTCGGCGATGCACGCTAAAATCAGGCATATCCTTCTTCTCTCACCAGCTCCCCATGCAGCCGATGCAGAATCCGCTTTTCGAGGCGGCTGATGTAGCTCTGCGAAATGCCGAGAATGTCCGCCACTTCCTTCTGTGTCATTTCGGGATGACCGTGCAGACCGAAGCGCAAATCCATAATTTGCTGTTCGCGCGGGGAAAGGTGCGAAAGGGCAGCGAAAAGCATCTGCCGCTCGGCGCTTTCCTCGATGCCGCGCGAAACCATGTCCGGGTCAGTGCCGAGAACGTCAGAAAGCAGCAGCTCGTTGCCGTCCCAGTCGGTTTTCAACGGCTCATCCAGCGAAACTTCCATGCGCGTGCGGCTGTGGCGGCGCAGGAACATCAGCACTTCGTTCTCGATGCAGCGGCTGGCGTAGGTGGCAAGCTTGATTTTCTTCGACGGGTCGAAAGTGTTGACGGCTTTAATCAGCCCGATCGTGCCGATGGAAATGAGATCCTCCAGCATGATGCCGGTGTTGTCGAACTTTCGCGCGATAAAGACAACGAGACGGAGATTGTGTTCAATCAGCGTCGTGCGGACGGCAGCGCCGTCGGTGTCGAGCCGGGCAAGGAGCGACTGCTCCTCTGCCGGTGTCAGCGGGGCAGGCAGGGGTTCAGGGCCGCCGATGTAGTAAATCTCGCGCGGCGCAAGGCTGCTCAGCAGGGCGGAAAGCTGCGCGGACGCGGCGGAAACGACAGAACACAAGGTGGACATATTGAATTCCTCCTATTTGCATAGAATTGCGGATACCATGCTTTCCGGCATCACCGGCTGATGCACCCCGCCGTCCGACAGCGCGCAGCCAATCAGCCCGCGAAGCGCCGTCACTTTCCGCCCTGAAAGCAGGAAAATGCCATCTGGACGGAGAACTATCATCAGCGTGATGCCCGATGCGGTTCGGGCACGGAGCAGGCGCATTCCGGGCAGCAGCGCGCTGTCCTCCGGCAAGTGTGTCAGGCGGCGGAAAGTATTTCGCGGCAGGATGAGCACCGGGTCGCCGGAAAGCGGGTCGCAGAGCAGATTGCCGGAATCAACGAGCGCAGTCACGGCGGATTCGCAGTCGCCGCAGCGGATGCGGACGCGCACGAAGCGGCGTTTGCCGTGCTCCAAGCGCGTCAGGCGGCGCAGCAGGAGCAGCAGCGTGCACGTCAGCGCCGTTTGGACAGCACCCGGCAGCGGCAGCAGCGCCGATAGGCCAGCGCAGCCCCATTGCATCATCAGCATTGTCAGGCAGAAGGGCAGCGTCCGCCGCGCAGGAAATCGCCCGATGAGCGCGAGCAGCCCCGTCAGCGGCAGAACCATCACCACCTGCAGCAGTGGCGGAACGGAGAGCGACAGCAGGGTGAATCCGGCGTAGAGAATGGCGAATAGCAGCCTTCGCCCGCGGTTCACGCGCGGCAGACCGAGCGCGGCGGACAGCGCCGACATCAGGCAAATGCCGCACAATCCCTGCTCAAAGAGGAACAAAAAACCGCTTGCGCGCAACCGGCATCGTCTCCTTTCGCCTTTGAGTATAGCGATTGGGGACGAGCAAAATCGTCGAACGGGCGCGCAGAAAATGTCAGAGACGGAAAAATGAAGGAAATGAGAGAAGCATGAAAACAAGGATGCTGACCATCCGCGGCATTGCGGTGCAAATCACCGAGCGGGAGAATTGCCGGCGCTTCATCCTGCGCAGCCGCCCGGACTGCCCGTATGCGATGCTGTCCGTGCCGAAGCGGTCGCGGGAAGCGGACATCCGCCGCTTCCTGGAAAATCAGCAGGAGTGGCTGCAAGCGCATGTCGGTGCGGTGAAAAATCCGCCGACGTTCGCGCCGGGTGAGGTGCATCGGCTGATGGGCGCGTGGGTGACGCTGGGGAAAGATGTGCCGTCAGGCGCGGCGTTTGTCGAAATGCGCAATGAGCGGCTGATTCGCGAAATTGAGCGCGATATTGCAAAGTGGGCGAGCACCCTGCATGTGAGCATCACGCACGTTACCCTGCGGGAAATGACGAGCCGCTGGGGCAGCTGCCGCAAGCAGACGCGGCGGCTGACGTTCAACACGCGCCTTGGCGGTGCCGACGAAAGTATGATTGAATACGTCGTGGTGCACGAACTGTGCCACCTGATTTATGCTGACCACTCGGCGCGGTTCTGGGCGCTGGTAGCCAGCTGTCTGCCGGACTGCAAGCAGCGGCAAATCGCGCTGAACTGCATGGACATGACCCCGAAAGTGCCCTAATCACCGTATTACACACCGAAATCCGGGAAATCATATGCTGAAAGCAGCCGGAATACCGGCTTCTATGAAAAAATCAAAAGGCGGCGGCAGAAAAATGCCGCTTTTGCCTTGACATCCCGGACGGAGTGTGACATCATGAAACGTGGCGACGTATACCAGGCGAACCTTGACCCGGTGATTGGGTCGGAGCAGGGGGGCATCCGCCCGGTCGTCATCATCCAGAATGACCGCGGCAACCGATATTCCCCGACCGTCATCGTCGTGGCGGTCACGACGCGCAGAAAAAAGCCGCAGCTTCCCGTGCATGTGCTGCTGACGCGGGAGGAAAGCGGCTTGAAGGAGGATTCCATCGTCCTGACCGAGCAGGTTCGGACGCTGGAGAAAACACGCCTGACTCGCTATCTGGGCACAGTGACGGCGCAGGCTATGAAACGCATCGACCGCGCACTGGGCATGAGCATCGGCAGCACATGATACGAATTCTCATCGAAACCATGTCATTCGCACAGCATCTTTTCCGCCCCGGCTTTGCTTCGTTCCGCTCGTGCGTACCTCCAGTACGCCTTGCTTCACTCAGCTTTGCCGGAACGAAAAATCTGCTATGCTCGATGCCATGATTTAGAATCGAATTAGTATGAGTACGCAAACAACAAAGGAGCAGAAATCACCATGAACAAGCAATGGAATTGGAAAATGGTTCTTCAGCACGAGCAGGCCATCGTGTGGACGCAGATTGTGCTGGGCTGCATCATCGGCGGCGCGGCGTATCCGCTGTTTCTCACGCCCTGCAACATCGCGCCCGGCGGCTTGACCGGCGTCGGCATGATTTTGAACTACCTCTTCCAGTTCCCCATCGGCACAACTGCGCTGGTGCTGAATATTCCGCTGTTTATCATGGGCTATCGCAGCATGGGGCATGTGTTCGTTGTCCGCTCGCTGGTGGCGACGGTGCTGTTTTCCCTGGCGATTGATATTCTGAAGCTGCAGCCGCTGACGAGCGACCCCATGCTTGGCGCGATTTTCGGCGGTGCGCTGATGGGCGTCGGCTTGGGACTGATTCTCCGTGGCGGCGCGACGACCGGCGGCACGGATATGCTGGCGAAAATGGTGCATCAAAAGCTGCCTTTTATTTCGACCGGTATGTTTCTGATGATTATCGACTGCGTTGTGGTGATTTTTGCCGCCGTCTGCATCGGCACGACCGAAGCGCTGTTTGCGCTGGTATGTATTTTCATCAACGGCAAAGTGATTGACATGGTGATGCTGGGCTTGTCGAAGAACAAAGCGTGCTTTGTGATGAGTGACAAGTGGGCGGAAATTTCGCATCAGGTGCTGCACGACATGGACAGAGGGGCTACGCAGTTGTCGGCGCGTGGGGCGTATTCGGGCAAGGAACGCCCCGTGCTGCTGTGCGTCCTGCCGCCGCAGGAGGTTGCGCGGTTTAAGGAGATTGTGCGGAAAGAGGATGACCGGGCGTTCATGTTCATCACCGAAGCGCATGAGGCGCTGGGGGAGGGCTTTGATAGGCTGGCGGAAAAAGACTGATTCTAATTGGAAATAAACAATTAAAAATTAGCATATTTTTTCCCGATGCAGGAGCGTAAAGCGTTTTGATTTTGTCCAAGCAGCTTTATCGCGGATGAGGTTGTTTCTTCATGAAAGTCCTTTCGATGGGCAATTTCGGCGCGAAAAAGTCATTTTGTGGTATTTTACGTTTGACAAATCATCACACTTGTCGTATACTATATTGTGTGTCATCCTGACGATGACCGAAAGAAACAGAAGCTCGCACACAGGGGAAGGAGAAACATCAGCCGCCCCTGCTGTCCTATCTGGAAAGGAATGAAACGGACAATGGCGTTGCGGAAAAAGGTGGTTTGTCTGCTGACAATGGCGCTGGCACTGCTGATGCTCTGCAGTACGGCAATGGCGGACAATTTCAGTTTCCTTCCGTCACGGACGGAGAATGGCAAGGAGTACCTTGCGCACCCTTCGTCGGAATTGACGACAATTCTGCTCATCGGCTATGACCACTACGCAAATGGTCAGATTGAGGAAGAGCCGAGCCAGTATCACCTCGGCGGGCAGTCGGACTTTCTTTTGCTGCTGGTGATTGACCATAAGAATCAGCAGATTCACCAATTGCAGTTTGACCGCGACACGATGACCCCCATCAAGCTTGTTGCGACCAACGGCAAGGACGCGGGGACGCGCCGCCTGCAGCTGTGCTTGGCGCACGCCTACGGCAGGACGCGCGAGGAGAACAATCAAAACACCATCTGGGCAGTGGAAAAGCTGCTGGGCATCGAGAAGGCGGATGACGGCGCGGAGATTGACTATTACATCAGCATGGATATCTCCGGCATCAACAAGCTTAATGAGCTGGTCGGCGGGGTGACCGTCACGATTCCCAACGATGACCTGCTTGCCCTTGACCCTACGCTCAAGGGCGGCGAGACCATCAAGCTGACCGGGATGCAGGCAGAATACTTCACCCGCACCCGCTATGATACCGCCGAACCGACGAATGAAGCCCGCATGGCACGCCAGCGCATCTATTTGAACAGCCTCGAAACGCTGCTGGAGGAGAAGATTCGCGCGAACGCGAATTACGTCAACACGCTGCTGAACGAAATGGGCATGATTTTCGACCGGACGACAACGCTGGATTCCGGCTTCGGCTTTACCACTGACGATGCGACCGGTACGGCGATTACCGACACAACCGATCACTACCTGATGGCGAACGTGAGCATCGATAATCTGGCGCTGCTGGCAAATCGCGTGATGGACTACGAAGTGCTGGACGTGGAGACGCTGAACGGCGTGCATTCGCTGGGCAGCGACGAGCACATCCACTTTGACCTCTACGAGAACGAGGCACTCAACTGGACGCTGAAGACCTTCTACACGGAGGCAGCCGGAAACTGACGTACTTTAAGCACTTTCTTGAAAGGACAAGAGGAGGATACCATGTCATCGGAACATCAGGCGATTTCGCAGCATCAGGTGGAACAGGAAGAAACAACCATTGACTTGGCAGAACTGTTCTACCGCCTGCTGGATAAGGCGAAGTTCATCATCGTTGCGGCACTGCTGGGCGCGATTATTGCCTTCTGCGTGACGAAATTCTTTATGACGCCCATGTATCAGGCGTCGGCAAAGCTGTATGTGCTCAACAGCAGCGGCACCTCCCTCAATCTGTCGCAGATTCAGCTGAGCAGTTCGCTGGCGTCGGACTATGTGCAGGTATTTGACAACTGGCATGTGCACGAGATGGTCAAGCGCCGCCTGAACCTCGATTACACCTATGCACAGATGGGAAAAATGATTTCCGTGGAAAACCCGACCAACACGCGAATTTTGAAGGTGACGGTACAGAGCGACGATCCGCAGGAAGCTGCGGACATGGCGCTGACGTATGTGCAGGTGGCACGCGAGTTTATCGCCGCAAAGATGGACATGGATATGCCCACCATCTTTGAAGAGCCGCAGCTGCCCACGCGCCCCTATTCGCCCAGCACGATGAAGAACACGGTGCTTGGCTTTCTGCTGGGTCTGCTGCTGATGTGCGGCATCGTGGTCGTGCAGTTCCTTGCGGATGACCGCGTCCGCAACGCTGACAAGCTGGAGAAGCAGCTGGGTCTGGCAACCATCGGCATGATGCCTGTGCAGAGCTACGATTTGTCCCGCGAGCATAAGAACGGCAAGGAGGGGAAGTAAACCATGAAGAAGGCAATCATTCATCAGCACTATCCCCTTGATTATGCGGGAGAAGAGGCGCTGAACTCCATCTGCACGAACCTTGCCTTCATCGGCACGGATAAGCGCAAAATTGTGATCACCAGCAACTCCCAGAGCGAGGGCAAGAGCTGGATGACCATGCACATCGCTGAAAACATGGCGCGCCGCGGCCGCCACGTTGTGCTGGTGGACGCGGATATGCGCCGCTCCTTCATGGTGCAGCGCTATAAGCTGGAACTGGAAGGCGAAGGGCTGGGCTTGGCGCATTTCCTCGCCGGGCAGTGCGACCTGAACGATGTTGTCTACGAGTCGGATGTGTACGGCATGTGCCTGATTCCGGCGGGTCGCGACGTGGTGAATCCCATCAACCTGATTGACTCGTCGTACTTTGAGCAGATGCTGGAGGCGCTGGCACAGTCCTTCGACATGGTGATTGTGGACGCGCCGCCGGTTGGAATGGTGATTGACGCGGCGGAAATCGCGGCCTTCTGCGACGGCAGCGTGCTGGTGCTGGAGTATAACCACACCCGCCTGCGCGAAGTGGCGGAATGCAAACGGCAGATGGAAAAATCCGGTACGCCGGTGCTGGGCTGCATCATCAACAAAGTCAACTTCAACGCGCTGAGTGCAAAGCGATATTACAACAAAAACTATTACAGCCACTACACGAAAGGCTACTACAAGCACGACGACAAGAACAGCCAAGCCAAGGCGTAATGGCATAAATTTGTAAAAACCAGGATAAGCGATATCATGTTCGTTGACATTCATCACCATCTCATCTACGGCGTAGACGACGGCGCCCAAACGTGGGAGGACACGCAGAAGATGATTCTGCGCGCCGTGGACGAGGGCATCACCGACATCGTATGCACCTCCCACGCGACACCGGGCATTACCCCTTTCCCGACGGAAAAGTACCTTGCGCATTTCGCCCAAGCCCAGCAGTGGTGCAGCGAAAATCAGCTGCCCATAACGCTGCATACCGGCTGCGAAATCCTCTACACGGATGCCAGCCCGCATCTGCTCAAAGAGGGTCACTATCCGTCGCTGGCGGAAACGTGGACAGTGCTGGTGGAATTCTCCGGCGACGTGCCGTACAGCCGCATGTGCGAGGCAGCGCGGCTCTTTGGCAATGCGGGATTCACGGTCATCTTCGCGCATGTGGAGCGCTTTGACCCGATGCGCAACTTCAAGCACGTCCGTGAGCTGCGCGAGGAATACGGTGTGTATATGCAGATGAACGCGAACACGGTGCTGATGAAGAAGGGCTTTTTCGCTGACCGCTGGACGCGCAAGATGCTTGATGAGGGCTACATTGACTGCATTGCGACTGACGCGCACAACACGACGTCGCGCCCCTGCCGGATGCGGGAGTGCTTCGAGAAGCTGAAAGCGTCCTATGGCGTGGAGGCGGCGGAAGAACTCTGCGGCGGCTTCCAAAGAAGGCTGCTGAACCTGTAAAATCGCAAAATAAGACGGCTTCCAGTCCCATGATTTCGGGATTGGAAGCCGTCTATTATTCTTTGGGCAGCATCGCCGCACTGCGCACGGGCTTGTCCAGCCGCAACTCGATATACTGCCGCATCAGGCGGTACGGCGCCATCATCTCTGGCGAATCCACCCATCCGGCGGAACCCGTCGTCAGCATTGTTCGCAGCCAGTTCACCTGCGCCGCTGAAATCGGCACATGAACGGGCAGGCGGCAGTCGCGGCAGACCAGCCCGCCCTCGGTCAGGTCGAACCACGTCGATTCGCCGTTCGCAATCCGCCGCTGACAGTGGACGCAGTGGTGCAGGCGCGGCACAAAGCCTTCGCTTTGCGACAAGTGCAGCAGAAAGCCGGTCAGCAGCGGCCGCCATGGCTGATCGGAGAAGGTCAGGCGCGACAGCGTGTGCAGCAGGAGCATGAAGGTTTCCTGCGCGGGGACGCCGGGCTGGATGACGTTCTCGACGACGCCAAGGAGGTACGTTCCGACGGCCAAGCGGTCGAAATCAGCGCGCAGGGGATAGAACGTCTCCATCAGGTTCGCGCTGATGACGGTAAGGTGATTGCCGCGCTCGTACAGCTCAAAATCGCCCAAGGCGAACAGCTCGCTGGCGTTGAGGATAGGGGAGCGCGGTTTGCGGCATCCGCGGGCAAGCGCCTCGATGCGCCCCTTCGTCGGGCTGAAGAGGGTCAGCATTCGGTCGTTGTCCCGGTAATTGGCGTAGCGGAGGACAATCGCGGTGTGTTCGGTCTGTTTCATAGCATCTTACCCAAAAGGCTGCGCACAGTCGCCCATGCGCAGCCTTTGCTTATTTGCTTACTCGTTCGGAATCAGGGTCGCGAAGTAAATGCAGTCACCCACCTCGCGGCGCTTCGGGTTCGAGGGGGAGTTAATCTTCTCGTTGTTCAGCACCACGGTGCAGGAGGAACCGCCATCGAGGTTGTAAGCGTTCTGCAAGCCGAACGCGCCCGCCAGCTTTGCCGCGCCCCACAGGTCAAAACCGATGGACTTCGGGCTTTGGCTTTCCGGGCCCTCTGTGCAAAGGATGACGAACTCCATCGGGGTAATCTGTCCGAAAATCATGCGCTGCGCCAGCGTCTTGGGGCCGTTGTCCATGCGGGAGTCGAACTCGTCGCGGACAACGCCGTCAATCACCAGTCCGGGGCCGAAGCAGAACGTGTGGGCGACCGTGCCGCCGTTTTCCAGATAATCCTGCCATTTTTGATGCGTCGTGCCCTGAATGATGTGCATACCGCCCTCGGTGTCGATAATCATCGTGTCGCGGTATTCGCGGGGCAGTTCGCGCAGACGGTGTGTGTTGCGATAGACGATTCCTTCAGAATGGTAGATGAAGTAGTCGCCGTTGATGGCGAGGACGGCGTTATTCTGCTTTGCCATGCGTTCGACGCGCACGGTGTTCTTGGACGGGTAGGGGAACGCCAGCGCAGTGCGAATCTGCGTCGGATCGGTGATTTTGACGTACACCGCCATGACGGTCGTCGTGCCCTCGCCGGGTTCATCAACACGCTCGATGTCCTGCGTCCAGTAGGACGTTTCGACGCGAATATCCAGCGAATCGTCGTGGTAGCCGCCCTGATCGGGCAGATAGCAGTCCGGATTCGGCAGATACGGCGCGGCAAGGAGTTTTCTGCCCGTGCTGTCCAGCCAAGGAAGCGGCTCGTAGGTCGTTTCCTCCGCCAGCGCAGGGCAAAGCATCGCCAGCAGCGCACACGCGGCGATGAGTTTCCGCAGATATTTCATTTGTCTATTCCTTTCCGTAGAGGGGGGAGGCGCAAGGGGCGCTGCCCCTTGACCCTGCCAAAGGGTCTTCGACCCTCTGGACTCCCTTTCGCGCGATTGAGTTGGATGCGGCTGCATACAGTGCCCGCGTGTTTATGAGGGAAACGGGCGAAATTAGAAGCGCATCCGCTCCTCGATGTAGCTGCGCAGATCCTTCAGCGCCACGCGCTCCTGCAGCATGGTGTCGCGGTCGCGAACCGTGACCGACTGCGTCGCTTCGGTGTCAAAGTCCACGCAAATCGTGAACGGCGTGCCGATTTCGTCCTGACGGCGATAGCGCTTGCCAATCGAACCCGTCTCGTCGTAATCCACCGGGAAATACTTCGCCAAATCCGCGTGGATTTCGCTCGCCAGCGTGCCCAGCTTGTTCTTTTGCAGCGGCAGAACAGCAGCCTTGTAGGGCGCCAGCGCCGGATGCAGGTGCAGCACCGTGCGCACGTCGCCGCCCTCCAGCTCCTGCTCCTCGTAAGCATTGCACAGGAACGCCAGCACCATGCGGTCAACGCCCAGCGACGGCTCGATGCAGTAGGGGATGTAGCGCTCGTTCGTCACCGGGTCGAGGTATTCCAGCGACTTGCCGGAATGGTTTTGATGCTGCGTCAGGTCGTAATCCGTGCGGTCGGCGATGCCCCAGAGCTCGCCCCAGCCGAACGGGAACAGGAACTCGAAGTCCGTCGTCGCCTTGGAGTAGAACGCCAGCTTCTCCGGCTCATGGTCGCGCAGGCGCAGGCTGTCCTCCTTGATGCCCAGCGAAAGCAGCCACTGCTTGCAGAACGAACGCCAGTAGTCGAACCACTGCAAATCCTCGCCGGGCTTGCAGAAGAATTCCAGCTCCATCTGCTCAAATTCGCGGACACGGAAGATGAAGTTGCCGGGGGTAATTTCGTTGCGGAAGGACTTGCCAATCTGCGCGATGCCCGCCGGGAGCTTCTTGCGCATGGAGCGCATGACGTTGGCGAAGTTGACGAAGATGCCCTGCGCGGTTTCGGGACGCAGGTAAATCTCGTTCTCCGGCGTTTCCATCACGCCCGCGTGGGTCTTGAACATCAGGTTGAACTGGCGGATGCCGGTGAAATCCTTCTTGCCGCACTTCGGGCAGACGATGTCGTGCTCGGCAATGTACTTCTCCAGCTCAGCGTTCGTCCAGCCGTCGCCGGTTTCCGCGCCGCCGGTGAAGTCCTCAATCAGCTTGTCTGCACGGTAGCGCGCCTTGCACGCCTTGCAGTCCATCAGCGGGTCGTTGAAGCCGCCGACGTGACCCGACGCCACCCACACTTCGCGGTTCATCAGAATTGCGCAGTCAAGCCCCACATTGTACTTGCTTTCCTGCACAAATTTCTGCCACCACGCCTTTTTCACATTGTTCTTAAATTCCACACCAAGCGGGCCGTAGTCCCATGTATTTGCCAAACCGCCGTACAGTTCGCTTCCGGCAAAAATCAGACCGCGGTTTTTGCACAGCGCAACCAGTTTGTCCATCGTCAAATCAGCCATCGTGATTTCCTCCTGAAAAAGTGAGAATCTAACAAATGTAATGATAGGCGCAAACGCTCACTTTGTCAAGGCTGGAACGCATTTTTTCCACCGAAAACGCTGATTTTCCGTGCTGAAATCTGCTGATTTTCCCGCAAACGATATTTTTCGCAAATTTCCCGAAAAAAATTTCATTTTCCCTCTTGCATTTTCCGAAGAAGTGTGCTATTATATCAATGTTGTCAGTGCGATTCACTCGCCGGCACACGGATGCTGATATAGCTCAGTTGGTAGAGCGCATCCTTGGTAAGGATGAGGTCACCAGTTCAAATCTGGTTATCAGCTCCATAAGCCTTGCATTTTGCAGGGCTTTTTTCGTGTTTTGGGGCGGAATTTTGCATTTTTAAGCAGCACACCATGCAGTCTTGACATTTTCCTGACCTCATCCCTATTTTTCTGCACCTGCCGCTTCCTTGACGGTGAATTTGCCTCAAAAGCAAGGTGCGCAGGTCTGATAATCGCCTGCGCACCGCGAGGTTCACTTATTTTCCTCCACTTCTACCGTCTGTACCGACTCCTTCTCCCGCCACGTCTCTTCCTTCACCAGCGTCGCGAACCAAATGCAATCCCCAACCATGCGGTTCTTGTGGCTCGATGGCGAGTTAATCTTCTGATTATTCAGCGCAATCGTGCTCGATGAGCCGCCGTCGAGGTTGTATGCGTTGTCCAGCCCAAACTGCACGCACAGGTTTGCCATCTGCACAAGGTCGAAGCCGACGGATTTCGGGGCGGTGCTTTCCGGCCCCTCGTTCGTCAGTATCAGGTATTCCAGCTTGCCGATCTGCCCGATGACCATCCGCTGGGCTTTCTTGGCTTTGCCGTTGTCGATGGTCACGTCATCAAGGCTCGTGAGCGGAACGCCGTCCACCACCAGCGCGGGGCCGAAGCAGAAGGCGTGCAGAACGGTGCCGCCGCCGGCAATGTACTCGTCCCACTTCGCCTGCGTGGTGCGGGTGATGAGGTGGAAATCACCGTTCTCGTCCACAATCAGCTCGTCGCGGCCCTTATGCGGACGCATCCGCAGCGTCCGACCGTTGCGGACGACGATGCCTTGCTCATGGTAGAGACAGTAGTCACCGTCGATGCCCATGACGGCGTTGAAGCGCTTCGTCATGTCGTTGACGTGGCGCGCCTGCTTCGACGGGTACTTGTTCGCGAAGCCTGTGCGGAACTGGCTCACGTCGGTCAGCTTGACGCGTGCGGACATGACGGTCGTTGTGCCTTCGCCGGGAGCATCAACCTGCTGCAAATCCTGCGTCCAGTAGGTGATGTCAATCTGGATGTCGATGGAATCATCATGGTAGCCGCCGTTATTGGGCAGGTAGCAATCCGGGTTCGGCAGGTTGGGGGAAACCTTGATATCCCACGGAATTGGCTCGAAATCAGGCGCGTCCTCCGCCAAAGCGGGAACAATCAGCAGCGCACAGAGCAAAAGCGAAATCAGGCGTTTCATCGGGAAATGTACCTCCTACGGTATTCTACATATCAGACGAATCAAAAGGGGAAAACGTTGTCATGTACGAAAATTTAATTTTTTTGTAACAATTTTGCGGATGCGCACCATTTCGCCCAAAAGTTGAAATTCCCTCTTGCATCAGCGCGCAAAATGGCGTATAATAAGCCTGTCAAATGACCCCGCTTGACGGGAGAAAAGCAGCTTTTGTCCTTCCAGAGAGCCGCCGGATGGTGCGAGGCGGCAGGGCGCGGGTGCTTCTTCCACTCCTGAATGGGGGCAGACGAGGAGTCTGCCGGGTTCGCCCGATACAGCGAGCATGAGTGGTCTGACGTGCGTCAGGCAAACTGGGTGGCAACGCGAGCTTCTCGTCCCGGAATTTTACGGGATGGGAAGCCTTTTTGGTTTCCGCCAAGCAAAAAAGGAGGATTTTTTCCGATGCTGGACATCAATCTGCTCCGTACCAATCCCGAATTGGTGAAGGAGAACATCCGCAAGAAGTTTCAGGACGAAAAGCTCGTCATGGTCGACGAAGTCGTCGAGATGGACAAGGAGTACCGCGCCGCGATTCAGCAGGCGGACACCCTGCGCAACCAGATTAAGGTTGCATCCAAGCAGATCGGCATGCTGATGGGCAAGGGTCAGAAGGAAGAGGCCGAAAAGGCGAAGGAACAGGTCGCCGTTTACAAGGCGGATCTGGAGGGCCTGGCGGCGAAGGAAGACGAATTGCAGGCGGAAATCCGCAAGCGGATGCTCGTTATTCCGAACATCATTGACCCGTCTGTGCCGATTGGCAAGGATGACAGCCAGAACGTGGAAATCGAGCGCTTCGGCGAGCCCGTCGTGCCGGATTTCGAGATTCCGTATCATGTGGATATCATGGAGCGCCTGCATGGCATCGACCTTGACAGCGCCCGCAAGACCTCTGGCAACGGCTTCTATTACCTCATGGGCGATATTGCTCGCCTGCACTCCGCAATTCTGTCCTATGGCCGTGATTTCATGATCGACCGCGGCTTCACCTACTGCATCCCGCCGTACATGATCCACGGCGACGTGGTGACGGGCGTGATGAGCTTCGCCGAGATGGAGAACATGATGTACAAGATCGAGGGCGAAGACCTCTATCTGATTGGTACGTCCGAGCACTCCATGATCGGCAAGTTCATTGATACGATTCTGGACGAAAGCCAGCTGCCGCAGACGCTGACCAGCTATTCCCCCTGCTTCCGCAAGGAAGTTGGCGCGCATGGCATTGAGGAGCGCGGCGTGTACCGCATCCACCAGTTCGAGAAGCAGGAGATGATCGTCGTCTGCAAGCCGGAGGACAGCCCGATGTGGTTCAACCGCCTGTGGCAGAACACCGTTGATTTCTTCCGCTCGATGGACATCCCGGTTCGCACGCTGGAATGCTGCTCCGGCGACCTTGCTGACTTGAAGGTGAAGTCGCTGGACGTGGAAGCGTGGTCTCCGCGCCAGAAGAAGTACTTTGAGGTCGGCAGCTGCTCGAATCTGGGCGATGCGCAGGCGCGCCGCTTGAAGATTCGCGTCAAGGGCGACGACGGCCGCAAATACTTCGCGCATACGCTGAACAACACCTGTGTTGCGCCGCCGCGTATGCTGATTGCCTTCCTCGAAAACAACCTGCAGGCCGACGGCCGCGTCCGCATTCCGGAAGCGCTGCGGATGTACATGGGCGGGAAGGAATATATCGGCTGATTGGGCTGAAGGGAAAATTGCAAAGGGACGGGTGCAGGGGGGATGCTCCCTGCACCTGTTTTGTATACACAATTATTCTGCATTGAGCAAAGGCAGTTTCACGAGCGAAGTTACTGCGACAACAATAAATTTGCTGATATTTCCGTTGATATTTCTGCTGATTGATGATATAATATTCGCGTGAGAAAGGAGTTGACCACGATGACCTCTGTTATGAGCGCAATCAAGAACACTGTTCCGATTACCCAGTTCAATCGGGGACTTGCAGGAAAAATCTTTGAGGAAGTTAAGCAAACTGGTGCAAAAGTTGTCATGAAAAATAACATGGCAGAATGCGTTCTGCTTTCGCCGGAGGAATATGTACGGCTGATGGACGAATTGAACGATGCGCGTCTGCTGGCTGTGGCATCGGAGCGCATGACGCATTACGACCCGTCGAAACTGATTTCCGAAGAAGAAATGAACCGTCGCCTTGGCGTTACTGAGGATGACCTCAAGGATTTTGAAAGCGTGGAAATTGAATGAACTGGAAACTTGAATACCTTCCGGAAGCCGAGGATGACTTCAAGGCGCTTGATGGCAGTCAGAGAAATCTTGTCCTGAAAGCAATTAAGAAGGTACAGCAGAATCCGCTGCCTGCGGACGAAAATGGCTATGGAAAGCTGCTTGGCAATCAAAACGGAAAAAACCTTGCTGGACTGCTGAAAATCAAGCTGCGCGCCGCTGGAATACGCGTCGTTTATCAGCTTCAGCGCACGGAAACGGCTATGCTGGTGATTGTCATCGGCGTGCGTGCGGATGAAGAAGTGTACGAAATTGCACAGAAAAGAGCCGCAAAGCATCATTTACTGGGGTGAACGCACAAGCTGGGTGCATGGAGCGCATTTTGCTCCCTGCACCCGTTTTTTCTTTTCCCCGCGCCCTTCTTTTCCGCCGCCCGCCCGCATACCATCCATCAGCCGAATCAACGGGCAAGGAGGCGGACAAACATGAAACTTCCCAAACTTCCGAAACTTCCATCCCTCAAATCCCTTCATCTCCCCAGCCGCATCACGATGGAACGGCTGCTCATTGTCTCTGCGGCGGCGCTTGTAGTTGTCCTCGCCGTCCGCGGCGGGCAACAGACCCAAACCGCCATGCAGCAGACCGACTTCACCCCCGATGTCAGCACCCAAACCATCGCGGACGCATCGCCGGACGTCGAAGTGACCTCTACCGTCTGCTGGTATGAGGACGGCGAGGGGTATCTCGTGCCGGTCACGCGGCAGATTCCGCTGCAGGACGGCGTGGCGAAGGCGACGCTGAGCCTGATGGTGAAGTCGTCGGAAAATGACCTCGCGGCGGCGCGGATGGGGCTGCGGAACGTTATTCCAGAGGGCGTGACGTTCGATTTGGACATTTCCGGCGGCAAGGCGCGCGTGGACTTGAGCAAGGAGGCGCTGAGCTGCCAGAACGCGGAGGAAGAGCTGCTGATGGTGCAGGGGACAGCGGCGGCGCTGTGCGGATTTGACACGGTGCAGGAGGTAACGTTCCTCTTTGACGGTCAGAAGCGGTCGCAGTTGACGCACGGGACAGACGTATCCGGCGTGTTCAAGGCGGACAGCGTGAATCTGGAAAGCGTGGAAACGACGGCGAACCTGACAAATGCGTCGCGGGTGCAGCTGTATTTCCCGTCGGCGGACGGGCGGCTGATGGTGCCTGTTACGCGGACGGTGTTTTCCCCTGCTGACCTGACCACGGCAATGCTGGAACTGGCGAAAGGCCCGGAGAAGGACAGCGGGCTGGAAATTCCGCTGCCGAAGGACTGTGGTCTGCGGTCGGTGACGCTGAAGAACGGTGTCGCGACAATTGACTTCACAAAAGAATTTGCGTCCCTTGCGACGGCGGAGGACGCAAGCGCGGCGACAAGCCAGGCGCTCCGGGCGATTGTGTTCACGGCGAGCCAATTTCCGGGCGTGAAGAAAGTTGAGGTGCTGGTGGAAGGAAAGCCGTTTGAGGCGCAGCCGTCGGCAGTAACGACGTTCGTGAATCAGGCGGACGAAGTGATGGCGCAGTATCCGGGGCTGATTACGGTGGACTAAGGCACCACCGCACAACTCGGCGGCGCGTCTGGCGATGTCTTTTCCGCCATCTGCGGCATGCAAATTTCTCGATTTACATCCAGTAAACCTTCGAAATTTGCATTTGCATCTGACGAAAAATCCATTCGTCAGCCGACCACCTCATTTGTGCGGTGTTACCCTAATACTATTTCCTGCATTCGCCTGCGCCATCTGCTTGCGCCGCGAATTTGGAAATAGTATAAAAAAGGCGGGTGCGCGGAGCTTCAAACTCCATGCACCCGCTTTGTGTATATCAATAATTACTTCTTGTTTCCCCCGAACAGCCCCGTGATTCCGCCCAGAATCCCGCGCGTCACCTGCCGCGTCACTTCGCGGGTCGCGGTGCTAATCGCCGTATTCTGCACGCGCCCCAGCAATGAGTCGTTCTTCCGGGCGCGCGCGGCACGTTCTTCGCGCAGTTCATCCGCGTGCTTCCGGCGTTCTTCCGCCTGACGTTCCTTCTCGGCTTTCTCAGCTGCTTTGCGCTGCTTTTCCGCCTCGCGCTCCTGCGCCTTCGTTGTTGTCGGCGCTGCTGCGGGCTGCGCCTGAGCCGGGACGTAATTGCCCGTCGCGGGGTCAAGCTGCATCGGCATCATCTTCTGCACATACTGCCCGCTTGTCGGGTCGTAGACCATCACCAGCATGTTTTGCACCTGCGGCTGCTGGACAGTCAGCACCGGGACAGGCTGCGCCTGACCTATCGGCTGCTGCTCCTGCTGATTCTGCCATGCCGGACGTGCGGGTTCGTCCGCCGCCATCCACGCGGGACGCGGCGTGCTGCCCTGTGCGGCAGGCTGTTGAACAGGCTGCGCCTGAAGCACAGGCTGCGCCTGAGCCACTGGCTGCGCCTGAGCCATCGGCTGCGCCTGAGTCATCGGCTGTGCAGCCTCGCGCTGCACATAATGCCCTGTCTGCGGGTCGAACACAAGGAACGCATCGGGGCGGCTGACCGTCGGCGCAGCGGTCGAAATCTGCGGCGCGGCGGCTTCCGGCGCGGGCATCTGCTCCTTCTGGAACGCGCTTGCCAGCATTTCGTAGGCGGAAACGCGGTCAACCGGCGTGTCGTAAACGCCGCGGAAGGGGCTGGATTCGATGCACTCCTGCCGCACATCGCCGTCGATGGCGTTCATGGCGCTCTGCGGGGGAAGGATGGTCGCGCGCTCGACGATGCTCGGCGCACCGTCCGCATCGAGGAAGGAAACCAGCGCTTCGCCTGTTTTGAGCGTGGTGATGGCTTCTGCCGTGTCGAACGCGGGATTCGCGCGGAAGGTCATCGCAGCGGTGCGGACGGCCTTCTGGTCAAGCGGCGTGTAGGCGCGCAGGGCGTGCTGGACGCGGTTGCCGAGCTGCCCCAGAATGCTCATGGGAATGTCGCAGGGGTTCTGGGTGACGAAATACACGCCGACGCCCTTGGAGCGAATCAGCCGGACGACCTGCTCCAGCGTTTCCAGCAGCGCCTTGGGGCAGTCGTCGAAGAGCAGGTGCGCCTCGTCGAAGAAGAACACCATGCGCGGCTTGTCCAAATCGCCGCATTCGGGCAGCAGCTCGTACAGCTCCGACAGCATCCACAGCAGGAAGGTCGAGTACAGCCGGGGCTTGCGGTAGAGCACGTCCGCCGCGAGGATGTTGATAACGCCGCGCCCGCTTTCATCAAGCTGCATCCAGTCGGCGATGTTCAGCGCGGGTTCGCCGAAGAACGCATTGCCGCCCTCGTCCTCCAGCATGGCGACGGCGCGCTGAATCGCACCGACAGATGCCATGGACACGTTGCCGTAATCGAGCGTGTACTCCTTGGCGTGCTCACCGACGTAGGCAAGCATGGCCTTCAAGTCCTTGAGGTCGAGCAGGAGCATGTTCTCGTCATCCGCGACGCGGAAGAGGATGCTCAGCACGCCTGCCTGCGTGTCGTTGAGGTTCATCAGCCGCGCGAGCAGCGTCGGCCCCATTTCGCTCACGGTCGTGCGGACGGGATGCCCATCTTTGCCGAACACGTCCCAGAACACGGTCGGGAACGTGCGGTACTCGAACGTCGGCACGCCGCACTGCGTCAGGCGATTGGCGATATTGTCGCTGTGTGTGCCGGGCTGCACCATCCCGGCGAGATCGCCCTTGATATCCGCGAGGAACACGGGCACGCCCATGTCCGAAAATCCCTCTGCCAGCACCTTGAGGGAGACGGTTTTGCCCGTGCCGGTCGCCCCGGCAATGAGACCATGGCGGTTTGCCATCTGCGGCAGCAGGCAGACGGGGTGTTCACCCGTTCCAAGCCAAATTTTGCCTTCGTAGAGCATGTGTGTTGTGTTCTCCTTTTTCCTTTTATAGTGGTACTATTGGTACTTCTTTATCGCGGCAGGGGTTTCGCCTCTGCGGAGGCGACCAGAGGGCTTTGTGGTCGCCCTCCGGACTCCTTCGCACGCACACCCATGTTACTTGGATTTTATCGAAAATGCGATTAGTGGGTGTGCGGTTACTCCTTCTTCTCACCCATCTCCGCTGTGCGTTCCGAAATAATATACCGCGGACGCTGCTTGACTTCCAAGTAGATTTTGCCGATGTATTCCCCGATGATACCCAGAAACAGGCACTGCATCCCGCCAACGAAGCATACCAGACAAGCCAGCGACGCCCAGCCAGCCACCGAATGCCCGGCAATTGCGGCAATCACCGCCCAGATAATGCCGATGAATGACAGAATCGTGATGAACAGCCCGGCGAAGAACACCATGCGAATCGGTTTGACCGATAGGCTTGTGATGCCGTCGAACGCCAGCCCCAGCATCTTCTTCAGCGGATAGTGGCTTTCGCCCGCAATGCGCTCGTGGCGCTCGTAAGAGACGCTGGTGGACTTGAACCCGACCAGCGGAACCATCCCGCGCAGATACAGGTTTACTTCACGGAATTTCGCCAATTCCTGCAGGGCACGGCTGGAAATCAGGCGATAATCCGCGTGATTAAACACAACCTCCGCGCCCATTGCGCTGAGCAGCTTGTAGAAGCCTTCCGCCGTGAAGCGCTTGAAGAACGTGTCGGTATCACGCTTGGAGCGCACGCCGTAGACGATTTCGCAGCCGTCAAGGTACGCATCCACCATCGCGTCCATGGCGTTGATATCGTCCTGCCCGTCGCAGTCGATGCTGATGGTGATGTCGCAGCGGTCTTTCGCCTCCATCAGCCCTGCCCAGACCGCCCTTTGGTGCCCTCGGTTGCGGCTCTGCGCAATACCTTGGAAGCACGGGTCTTTCGCGGACAGCGCCGTGATAATCTCCCACGTCTTGTCCTTGCTGCCGTCGTTGACGAACAGAATGCGGCTCTCGTCGCTGATTTTCCCCGCGTCTGCAAGCTGACGCACCTTGTCGCGGAACATGCCGCTGGTAATCGGCAGTACGCTTTCTTCGTTGTAGCAGGGAATCACAATATACAATACAGGCTTGTGTGCCATGCAGAACCACCTCCAGAATGGTTGATTATGTCTTATTATAGCACATTTTCTCCTGCTTGAACAGGTTCTTTTTGCAACAGTTTCGACGCAATTATTGTTCACAAAATATTTACAAACACTTCCGACATTCGTTACAAAGTCGTGCTATGATACGGAAAGTACTCCAAGAGGGGTGCGGCTATCAAAGGAAGTGTGCTTATGAATCAGGCGGCAATTGGTCAGTATATCGCAGGCAAGCGCACTGCGCAAGGGATGACGCAGGAGCAGCTGGCGCAGAAAATTGGCGTATCGCAGAAATCCTTGATGCGCTGGGAAACGGGCAAACGTCTGCCCGATGCTGATGCGGTGGAAGCGCTCTGCACGGCGCTGGGGATCACCCTGCCGGAACTGCTCAACGGCAAGGATTCGCCGCAGAAGGAAGAAATGCAGCTGACGCATGACGCACAGATGCTTGACCTGCTGCGCCGGATGCAGCGCACAGTCTATGAGCAGCATATTCTCTACGGCGTTCTGCTGATTCTGCTGGGCATCGCGAGCAACGCATTGTCTGCGCTGGTCGGCGGCAGCCATGTCAAGGAATTCTTTTCGGGTGTGCTGATGGGGATGTCCGTTGCGGAAATGCTGGCGGGGGTCGTCATCGTTGCCATCCATGTGATTCACGGAAAATGCGAGGAGTAATTAGCAATTAGAGAAATCATTGCGCATTGAAAAGCGGTCGCTGACCGCTTTTTTCGTTTTGGGAAATCGCAGAAACATGCCTTTTTTCCTTGACCCCTTCGGCATTCCGATGTATAATAAACAATGGTGTATTAGCGCATTGAGCAGAAAGGGGTGAGTGTCCTGTACGCACAGGTAATTGTGGACATTGTGCATGAGAATGTTGCGCACACGTTTACCTACCGCATTCCGGACGGCATGACGCTCACCGCCGGACAGCGCGTGGAAGTTCCGTTCGGGCGGATGCGCAAGGAGGGGGTCGTCCTCTCCCTGACGCAGGAGACGGACGTGCCGCCGGAAAAGCTCCGCGACATCCTCCGCCCGCTGGAGGATTATGCCGCTATCTGCCCCACGCTGCTGACGCTCGCCCAGCAGATGGCGGACGACGTGCATTGCCCACTGGCGGAAACGCTGCGGCTGATGCTGCCCGCCCAAATGCGCGGTGGACGCATTCAGGTGAAAACGCAGACGGTCGCGCAGGCCGCGAAGCCACGCGAAATGCTGGAAGCGGCGGCACTGGCGGAAAAACGCTCGCCGAAACGGCGTCTGCTGCTGACGGTCTTATCCGACGAGCGGACGCACCCGGTGGAGGAATTGAAGCTGCTTGTCCGCGAGCCGCTGCAAGCGCTGCGCCAGATAGAAGCAGCGGGGCTAATTGCCCTGCGGGAAGAAGAAGTGCTGCGTCGACCGGGCGGCAATACGCCGGACACCACCGTCCCTGACCCGCCCCTCACGCCGGGGCAGGAGGAAGCGCTGTCTGTCATGCTGCCGGATTTGCGCAGTGGACAGGGGAAATACCTGCTCCACGGTGTGACGGGAAGCGGCAAAACCGAGGTGTTCATCCGCCTCGTGCGCCAGACGCTCGTGCAGGGGAAATCCGCCATGATTCTCGTGCCGGAAATCGCTCTCACGCCGCAAATGGTCATGTGGTTCCGGGCGCGGTTCGGGGCGGTTGCGGCGGTGCTGCACTCGCGGCTCAGTGCGGGCGAGCGCTTTGATGAATGGCGGCGCATCCGGCGCGGCGACGCGCGGGTCGTCATCGGCGCACGGTCAGCGGTGTTCGCGCCGTGCGGGAATTTGGGGCTGATTGTCGTGGATGAGGAGCACGAATCGACGTACATCTCCGACCGTCATCCGCGATATGACGCGCGCGAAGTTGCCATCCGCCGATGCGAAAATGAGCACGCGACGCTTCTGCTTGCCTCCGCTACGCCCAGCATTCTGTCCTTCGCCAGGGCACGGCGCGGGGATTATGTGCTGCTTGAAATGCCCTCCCGCGTCGGCAACCGCCCGATGCCGCAGGTCACGCTGGTAGACATGCGCAAGGAGATGGAGAACGGCAACCGAAGCGTATTTTCCGGGCAATTGGTCGCGGCACTCAAGAACTGCGTCGCGCGCGGCGAACAGGCCATGCTGCTGATGAATCGGCGCGGGTACAACAGCTTCGTCAGCTGTCGAAGCTGCGGCTATGTCGTCAAATGCCCGAACTGCGATGTCGCCATGACCTACCACGTCGTGGGCAGCGGGCAGACCGAGGCGAAACTCCACTGCCACTACTGCGGATTCGCCGCGCTGCCGCCGAACACCTGCCCGAAATGCGGCAGCAAGTACATCCGTTATTTCGGCGCGGGGACGCAGAAAATCGAGGAAGAATTGAAGAAACTCTTCCCGCAGGAAAACGTCATCCGCATGGATATTGACACGACCTCCGGCAAGGATGGTCACGCAAAGCTGCTCGATGAGTTCCGCTCCGGGCGCGCAAAGCTGCTCGTCGGCACGCAGATGATTGCCAAGGGGCTGGATTTCCCGAAGGTGACGCTGGTGGGCGTGATTGCGGCGGATATGACGCTGAATTTGCCCGACTACCGCGCGCGGGAGCGGACATTCCAGCTGCTGACGCAGGTCGCCGGGCGCGCCGGACGCGGCACACTGCCGGGGCAGGTCATCATCCAGACGTACAAGCCGGAGGATGAGGTGATTCAGACCGCTGCCGCGCAGGACTACCGCGCGTTCTTTGAGCTGGAGTTCGATCGCCGGCGGACGGGGTTGTATCCGCCGTTCACGATTCTGGCGCGGCTGCTGGTGGAAAGCAATTCGCCGCAGAAGGCGCGAGAGGTCGCGACGGCGCTTCATGCGCGGTGCGAGGAGCTGCTTAACGCGCATCCGCAGTGGAAGAAGCGGGCGCTGATGGTGCGGCTTGACCAGCCGAGCATCACGGTTTTGCGCGGAAAAACGCGCTGGCATGTGCTGATGAAGCTGCTGGTGCATCCGGAGACGGAGCAGTTCGCCGCGGCATTGAGCGAACTGGCGCGGGAGAAGCAGGAGGGCGCGGAGGTGTACTTTGAGTACAACCCCACGACCATGATGTAAATGTGGTTTTATTTCCCTGAAATCGCGTGAATTGTGTGGGTATCCTGTGGATAAACACGCGGAAGCAGTATGCAGATGCGACCAACTCAATCGCGTGAAAGGGTCAAGGGACGAAGTCCCTTGCGGAGTCCAGAGGCAGAGCCTCTGGTGGGGTCAAGGGGCGAAGCCCCTTGGTTCCCCTTTTATAGGAAGGAGTATTGTAATTTATGGCGATTCGGAAGATTGTGAAGATTGGCGATGATTGCTTGCGGCAGGAGTGCCGGAAGCAGGAGAAGTTTGATTTGCGGCTGAAAATCCTGCTGAAGGATATGGCGGACACGATGTATAAGGCGGAGGGCGTCGGGCTGGCGGCGCCGCAGGTCGGGGTGCTGCGCCGCGTGGTGGTGATTGATGTGGGCGATCAGGGTGACGGGCTGCTGGAACTCATCAACCCCGTCATCACCATGCGCGAGGGCGAGCAGTGCGGGCGCGAAGGCTGCCTGTCGCTGCCGGGACGTCAGGCGGTCGTTACCCGCCCGCGTAAAGTCACCGTGCAGTACCAGAACCGCGACGGCGTGCCTTGCGAAAAGACGGTCGAGGGACTGTTCGCACGCGCGGTCTGCCACGAGCTGGATCACCTTGACGGCAAGCTGTACATCGACGTGATGGATCGCGAACTGACGCCGGAGGAAATCGAGGGGCATATCCCGGAGGATGACAACCAGTGAGAATCGTGTTTATGGGCACGCCGGAGTTCGCCGTGCCGTCCCTCAAAGCCTTGGTGGAGGGCGGATATTCGGTCGTCGGCGTGGTCACGCAGCCCGACCGCCCCAAGGGGCGCGGCAAGAAGCTCGCCATGTCCCCCGTCAAGGAGTACGCCATCCAACAGGGTATCCCTGTCCTCCAGCCGGAGCGCATCAGCCGGGATGGGTATGAGGATTTGCTGAATCTCCACCCCGATTTGTGCGTCACGGCGGCGTTCGGGCAGATTCTCTCGCAGAAAATCCTCGATATTCCACCGCTGGGGACGATTAACGTCCATGCGTCGCTCCTGCCCAAGCACCGCGGCTCTGCACCGATTGCGTGGGCAATGGTGCAGGGCGACAAGACCACCGGCGTGACCACCATGATGACCGCGCGCGGCATCGACAACGGCGATATGCTCCTCAAAGCCGAAACGCCGATTGACCCCGCCGAAACGTGCGGCGAACTGACGGCGCGCCTGAGCGAAATCGGCGCGAAGCTGCTGATTGACACGCTTCAAGCCCTCGAAAATGGGACGCTTGAGCGCATTCCGCAGGACGAAAGCCAAATGACCTACGACCCCAAGCTCGAAAAGGACATGGGCGTTATCGACTGGACGCAGGACGCGGCGGACATTGTGCATCGGATTCACGGCCTGAACCCGTGGCCCGGCTGCACAAGTGCTGCCCCCGGCGGAACGTGGAAGCTCCTGCGCGCCGAAGTTGCGGACATGAGCGGTCAGCCCGGCGAAGTCCTTGCGGCGGATGGCAAGGAAGGGCTGATTGTCGCGGCGGGGAAGAACGCTGTGCGCGTCCGCCAGCTGCAAGTGCCCGGCGGGAAGCCGATGGATGTACGGGATTATCTGCGCGGTCACGCAATGGCCGCTGGAACAATGTTGAAAGAGGATACGGAAAATGAGTGACGAGAATCGACAGGGCAGCGGCAATTTCCGCGCAAACAACGGCGGACAGAAGCGTCCCGCGGGTGGCAATCGCATGAGCGGAAACCGTACTGGCGGCAAAAATTTCGGCGGCAAGAAGCCGTTCAGCGGAGAGAAGCGCTCCTTCGGTGGCAGCAAGCCTACGTTTGGCGGGGAAAAACGCTCTTTTGGTGGGGACAAGCCTGCGTATAACGGGGGAAAACGCTCTTTTAGTGGAAATAAGCCTGCGTACAACGGCGAAAAGCGTTCCTTTGGTGGCGATAAGCCCGCGTACAACGGCGAAAAGCGCGCCTTCGGTGGGGACAAGCCCGCGTATAACGGCGAAAAGCGCGCCTTCCGTGGGGACAAGCACAATGATGTCGACAAACGCCCGACAAAATCGGGCTTCGGTGGGGAAAAACGCCCGTATGGGGACAAAAAGCCGTCCTTCGGTGGGAAAACAGGATTCCACTCTGCCGAAAAACGCCCCTATGGTGGCAACAATGGGGAACGCCGTCCCTATCCGGCAAAACCGGCTGCCCCGAAGGTGGAGGGCAGCGACGGTCTGCCCGCGCGCCGTCTCGCACTCGAAGTCATCCGCGCGGTGACGGAGAACGACGCGTATGCCTCTCTTGTACTGGACGAAAAGCTGAACAAGTGCACCCTGCCGCTGGTTGACCGCCGTCTGGCGGCGCGGCTGGTGTACGACACGCTGGAGCACCTGCTGACGCTCGACTACGCGCTCAATTCGCTGATGGCGAAGCCCGACACGGACATCAAGCTGCGCAACGTGCTGCGGCTGGGGGCGTGTCAGATTCTGCTGGAAGACCGCATCCCGGAGAGCGCAGCGTGCAACACGTCGGTCGCGCTGTGCAAGGAGCTGGGCATGGAGGGACTGGCAGGCGTGTGCAACGGCATCCTGCGCAACCTCGTGCGGCAGAAGGACGAAATCAAGTATCCGGACATGGAAACGGAGCCCGTCAAGGCGCTGTCCATTCGGTACAGCGTGCCGGAATGGCTCGTGGAGCGGTTGCTGGCTGACTGGGGCGAGGACGCAGAGAAGCTCATGGGCTTCCATCAGCCGAACGCTGCCATCACCATCCGCCCGAACCTGATGAAGATGGATGAAGCCGCTTTTGAGCAGTTCCTCGGCAGCAAGGTCTGGGAGAAGGAAAAGGGAATGCTGCCCTTCTCGTGGCGCATCCGCAACATGGCGGAAATTGCGCATGACGCGGGCTTCGTCGGCGGCAAGTTCTCCATCCAGAGCGAAAGCAGCATGATGGTCTGCCTCGCTGCTGCGCCGAAGAATGGAATGCAGATTCTGGATGCGTGCGCCGCGCCGGGCGGCAAGAGCTGCCTGATGGCGGAAATGATGCAGGGCACGGGGCGTGTGCAGGCGTGGGAGCTGCATCCGCACCGGGCGGATTTGATTGCCGCGCAGGTGCAGCGTCTGGGGCTTGAAAACGTGCGCCCGATGACGCGCGACGCCCTCAAGCACCGCGAAGAGCTGGACGGTACGATGGACATTGTGCTGCTGGATGCGCCGTGTTCGGGGCTTGGCGTGATGAGCGAAAAGCCGGACGTGAAATACCGCGTGACGGCACAGAGCGTCGATGAGCTGGTGCAGCTGCAAAGCAATCTGCTGGACGCGGTCTGCCCGTATGTGAAGAAGGGCGGCACGCTGGTGTACTCTACCTGCTCGGTGCTGAAGGACGAAAACGTGCGTCAGGCGGAGAAGTTCCTCGCGCGTCACCCGGAATTTGAGCTGCTGCCGCTGCCGGAGACGATTCCGGCTTCCGTGCGGCAGTATGAAACGACCGGCTTGCAGCTCCTGCCGCAGCGCGACGGCATCGAGGGCTTCTATATGTGCCGGATGCGGAGGAAAAAGGCATGACCGAACTGACAGGCATGACGCCGCAGGAGCTGTCCGACTGGTGCAAGGCGCAGGGAATGCCCGCTTTTCGCGGCAAGCAGATTTTCCGCTGGATTCATCAGGGCGCGGATTTTGACGCGATGACGAATCTGCCGGCGGCGATGCGCGCGCAGCTGAAGGAAATCGCTGTGGCGCAGCCGGTCAGCATCATTGACGAGCGGAAAAGCCAGATTGACGACACGGTGAAATTCCTCTTTGGTTTGAAGGACGGCAACTGCGTCGAGGGCGTGCTGATGCACTACCACCACGGCTATACGCTGTGCATCTCGACGCAGGTCGGCTGCCGCATGGGGTGCAAGTTCTGCGCCAGCACGCTGGAAGGGTGCGTCCGCTCGCTGACGGCGGGGGAGATGCTGGGCGAAGTGCTGGCGGCGAACCGGTATCTGGACGGCAAAGACCGCGTCCACAACATCGTGCTGATGGGCAGCGGCGAACCGCTGGACAACTACGACAACGTCTGCCGATTCCTGCGCCTGCTGCGCGAGGAGGACGGCGTGAACATCGGCTTGCGCAATGTGAGCCTCTCCACCTGCGGGCTGGTGCCGAAGATGTACCAGTTCGCGGAGGAGAACCTGCCGGTCACGCTGTCGGTGTCGCTCCATGCGCCGAACGACGAGATTCGCCGCCAGACCATGCCCGTCGCCAACGCCTACCCGATGGACGAGCTGCTTGCCGCTTGCCGGAATTACATCGACAAGACCGGGCGGCGCGTCATCTTCGAGTACGCACTGGTGGGCGGCGTAAACTGCGAGGAAAAGCACGCGATTGAACTGGCGAGCCGGCTGCGCGGAATGCAGTGCCATGTCAACCTGATTCCGCTCAACGCCGTGGAAGAGCGCCACTTGAAGGGCGTGAACGAACAGACCGTGCAGCGCTTCCTGCACAAGCTGGAGGAACTGCACATTTCCGCGACCCGACGCCGTGAAATGGGCGACGACATTGAGGGCGCGTGCGGCCAGCTGCGCCGCAAGACACTTACTACTCTACACGACCCGCAGGGAGAAGAAGCATGAGCCGCAAAATCCGTTTCAGCAAGGAGAGCCAGAGCTCGCTGAATGATTTCTTCGTTCACCGCAGTCCGGAACAGCCGAAATCCAAAGCGGAAGAGAATCTGCCCGCCGGGATTCTCAGCGCCTTCCGCACGGACGTGGGCAAAGTGCGCGCAAACAATCAGGATGCGCCTATTGTGTCGGAGAAGCTGCGCCTGTACGGGGTGGCGGACGGCATGGGCGGCCACAAGGGCGGCGAAGTAGCGTCCACCAGTGCGCGCGACGACCTGCTGCGGGAGTTGGAAGGGAAAACGCCCTCGGTCGCGGCGCTCTCCGGCGCGATTGAGGAGGTCAACCGCCAAATCTACCATCAGCAGGAGCATGACGACGCACTGACCGGCATGGGCACGACGCTCTCCGTCCTCTGGATGAGCGACAATTTCGTGTACATCGGGCATGTAGGGGACAGCCGTGTGTATCTGCTGCGCGACGGCGAGTTCAAGCAGATGACGCTTGACCACTCGCTGGTGGAGCAGCTGGTGCGCGAAGGCGTGCTGACGGAGGAAGAGGCGCAGAATCACCCGATGCGCAACATCATCACCCGCGCGATTGGCACGGATGAATCGGTGGAGGTGGACGTGGTGGTGGAGGAGCGCCGCAAGGGCGACCTGTGGCTTGCCTGCTCCGATGGTCTGCACGGCTTGGTGGATGACCGCCAAATGCGCGATGCGCTGCGCCAGTATGCGCCGGAAAAGGCGGCGGATGTGCTGCTCAAAGCCGCACTGGATGCGGGCGGACGCGACAACGTGACGCTCGTCATCGTGCATGACGGGGAGGAACCGGCATGAATGCGTTGATTCAGCCTGGCCGCATCCTCGCCGGCCGCTACCGCATTGATCAGCAGATCGGCGTGGGCGGCATGGCGGTGGTTTACCGCGCGACCGACCTCAATACACAGCATTTCGTCGCCGTCAAAGTTCTTAAACCGGAGTACAATCAGGATGCGGAGTATGTCGCGCGCTTTCAGCGGGAGGCGGAAGCCGCGTCGAAAATGACGCACCACAACATCGTCAACCTGCTGGATGTCGGCATGGATTCCAGCGGCAACCGCTACCTCATCATGGAGTACGTCGAGGGGCAGACGCTCAAGGACGTCATCCGCGAAAAAGGGCGGCTGAGCGAAACATCGGCAGTGCAGATTACCATCCGTATTCTCTCTGCGCTGCAGCACGCACATTCCAACGGCATCATCCACCGTGACATTAAGCCGCAGAATATCCTCATGCAGTCCGACGGCCATGTGAAGGTGGCGGATTTCGGCATCGCGCGCATGGCAAACAAGAATACGCTTGCCAAGGGCGATTCCGTCATGGGGTCGGTGCACTACTTCAGCCCCGAACAGGCGTCGGGCAAGGAAGCAGGGGTCACGAGCGATATTTACAGCGTCGGCGTGACGCTCTACGAGATGCTCACCGGGCGTGTGCCGTTTGACAGTAATAACCCCGTCGCCATTGCGATGCAGCACATCCACAATACGCCTGTGCCGATTCAGCAGTACGCGCCGGAAACGTCGGACGCGGTGTGCCACGTCTGCATGAAGGCAATGGACAAAAATCCAGCGTACCGCTATCAGTCCGCGTGGGATATGGCGAGGGATCTTCGCCACGCCATCAGCGGACAGGTGGGGGAGATGGAGCCGCGCATCGTTGACGGCAGGCTTCCGGGGGACGGCGAGAGCGGCGGAATGCAGCCTGCACGCCGCCAGCCCAGCAGACGCATGGTGCGCAAAAAGCACCCCGCCAGCTGGTGGGTGATTACACTGCTGATGTCACTGGTTGTCTGCTACGGGCTGTTCGTCGGCACGAAGGCGATTTACGAGCGCGTGGTCAACAGCGCAGTGGTTGACGAATACACTGGCATGGATGTCTCGGCGGCGCAGCGGCAGATTCAGCGCGCCGGACTGCGCCCGGAAATCATGGAAATCAATCACCCGACCATCAAGGCGGGGGAGGTCATCCTGCAAGCGCCGCAGGAGGGGACGACCCTGCGCAAGAATGACGTGGTGGTGCTGACTGTCTCGAAGGGTCCATCCACCCAGACCGTGCCGAAAATTACGAATTTGACCGTCTCGGACGCAATTACGACGCTATCCCCCTATGGGCTGACGCTGACGATTGTCGAGTATGTGGTCAGCGCGACGGTTCCGGCGGGGCGCATCATCAGCCAAAGCCCGGAAGAAGGCAGCGTGTGCATGTCGGGCGACGCGGTGAGTGTGTCGGTGTCCGGCGGCATGGCGGTTGTGCCGAATGTGTACGGGCGGCATTTGGCGGATGCGCAGGAGCTGATTGCGGCATCGGGATTGTCGCTGAACCAGAACATCACTTTCTTGGAGACGGATGACACGACGATGCACGGGCTGGTTGCCCAGCAGTCGCCGTCGGGCGGCAGCGAGGTGATTGCCTCCGCGAAAGTGTCGCTGACGCTCTACCGTGTACCGTCGATGATGGCGCGGGCGAAGGTGCTTTTGTCCCTGCCGCAGACGGAAGGCATGATGCACGTCCGTGTGACGCTGGTGGAAAGCGGCGTGGAGTACACGGCATACGAGGGGGATTTCCCCGCCAACGCCAGCCGCGAGCCGGAGGTTGAGCTGTGCGGCAATGAGCCGGGCATGTACACCTACCGTGTCTATTGCGACGGCGAATTTGCCTATCAGCAGCAGGTGAATATGGAATGAGAGAACCAGAAATAACGCAGGAATTGCAGGCGGAACTGCATCAGGGCGTGCTTGTGCGCTTCTTCGGCGGCTTTTATGTCGCAGCGGACGCGGATGGGCAGGAGTACACGCTCCGCTGCCCGAAAAAATTCCGCCATCAGCGCCTGTCGCCCCTTGTGGGGGATGCGGTGCGCTTTACGCCGGGTCAGGGCGAAGAGGAAGGCTGGCTGGTGGAAATTCTGCCGCGCAAGACCGAGTGCATCCGCCCGCCCGTGGCAAATGTGACGCTGCTGCTTGTGAGCATCTGCCCGTCGCCTGAACCGGATCTGCTGCTGGTAGACCGCCTGCTGGCGCGCGCGAAGAAGCAGGGCATGAAAACGGCGCTCATCGTCGGCAAATGCGACCTTGACGGCGGCAAACTGCTCGCCCAAATGCAGGAGGAGTATCGCGGGGCGGACTGCCCGGTGCTGGGTGTCAGCGCGCGGAACAAGGAAGGGCTGGATAGCGTTCGGGCGCTGATGCGCGGGGCGGACTGCTGCTGTCTGGCGGGGCAGAGCGGCGTGGGCAAATCGACGCTGCTGAACGCGCTGCTTGACTTGCAGCTGGAGACGGGGGAAATCAGCGAGAAAATCCAGCGCGGCAAGAACACGACGCGCTATGCGCAGCTGCTGATTCATGACGGCATCCGCGTGCTGGATACGGCGGGCTTCAGCCTGCTGGAAACAGAGAAGGGCATGGAGCCGGAAAAATTGCAGGAATTGTACCCGGAATTTCAGCCGTACATCGGGCAGTGTCGCTTCCAGCCCTGCCTGCATGACCGCGAACCCGGCTGTGCCGTCACGCAGGCGGTACAGGCGGGAGAGATTGATGAAAACAGGGTGGCGCGATATCGGGAACTGCTGGCGGATGTCAGGCTGGCGTGGAAGAATCGGTATCAGTGACATAAAAGCAAACAAAATCACCCCGGCGTGTGAGCCAATGGCAGTTCAGTTCACATGCTGGGGTGATTTCTTTGCTATATTCAATTATTGCTGTTCTGTCAGCCGCTTGATTTGCTTATCAAAATCAGAATCAATTCGCTGGGTGCGATTGAACACATCATATTCCGCAAAGGCTTTCTGCTGTGCCTGTGCTTGGCTGATATGCCCTTTGTCAGGGAGAATATCATATCGGCGGAACGCAAGAAACTCGTTAATGCTTGCGGCAAACTGCTCCATGGTGAAAGTGTTTTCTCGCTCAATCAAGTCTTCGATGTAATCAAAGTAGCCGGAAACAGCTCGCTCAAGCTGACGAATCTGCTTTTCATCCAGATAGTTTTTTGCGACTGTTACATCCGATTTTAGGATGCGACCATCCGGCGCATTTTTCCATGTCGTCAGTCCCATGTGTTCCTTTGTATGGTCGGCAGAATCATGCACGATTTCCGCCGCCGTTTTATGCGTAATGGCATAGTGAAAGCGATTCTGCACCATTGCATAGAACTGCTGGGTAGTTGGGGCATTGCGGTCATAGTCGATACTGCATTCTGCATAGATGTCCGTCACTTGCTGCCAAATGCGGCGCTCGCTGGCGCGAATCGAGCGCACACGCTCCAGCAATTCGCGGAAGTAATCTTTGCCGAAAGCAGTTTTGCCCTGCTTCAGGCGGTCATCATCCATGGCAAAGCCTTTGACCATGTACTCTTTCAGCACACCAGTCGCCCAAATGCGGAACTGCGTGGCTCGACGGCTGTTGATGCGGTAGCCGACGGAAATAATGGCATCCAGATTATAAAAATCAACGAGCCGCTTGACAGCTCGGCTTCCCTCTTCCTGAACTATTTCCATTTTGGAAATAGTTGAGGAAGCAAGTAATTCGCCTTCTTCGTAAATATTATTCAGGTGTTTGCTGATGGCTGGTGCTTGTACGCCGAATAATTCTGCCATTGCCTTTTGCGTCAGCCAAATGGTTTCATCTCGAATGACAGCGTTTACCGTAATGTCTTCTTCGGCTGTCTTGTAGATGAGAAAATTGAAATCCGGAGTGGGCATAGATACCTCCGTGTTTGTCTAAAAATTGCTTCACTTTCTCCTCAGTTTCGCCACAAAGAACCCCTCAAACCTTTCATCCGGTTTGACGCACACGACCCCATCTACCTTCGTCGGCAGCAGCGGCACGTCAGTCAAGAACGGGTGTTCAATCGGCACAACCTCACAGATGCCCATGCCCACTGCGCTCTGCACGATGTCCTCATTTTCCATTTGCAGCACCGAGCACGTCGAGTAGACCATTTCGTGCTTCTTCGGCAGCAGGGACAGCGCCTTTTGCAGCAGCACTTTCTGCGTTTTTGCGGTCTTTGCCAGCCAGTCCGCCGTCATCCGCCGCTGCGGCTCACCGTCCTCAAGCAGCAGCGTGCCGCTTCCGGAACAGGGTGCGTCCAGCAGAATCTTGTCGAACTTGAACAGGCTGTCCAGCAGGCGCGCGTCCTGCCGCATGATGTTCACGGCGCGCGCACCCTGCCGCGTCAGGTTGAATTGCAGGCGGTCGGCGCGAATCGCGTTTTTCTCGCAGGCGGTGATGAGTGCCTTGCCGCCGGACAGCGCCGCCATCTGCGTCGTTTTGCCGCCGGGGGCAGCCGCCATGTCCAGCACGGTTTCGCCTGCTTTTGGCGCAAGCACCAGCGCGGGCAGCATCGAGGAAAGCGATTGCAGGTAAATCGCGCCCGCGTCGTAGCAGGGCAGGGCGCGCAGCTGCTCTTCATTGCCGTCCGGTAGCAGGAACGCATCGTCATACCACGCAATCGGCTCGGTGGCAATGCCAGCATCCGCGGTTTCGCGCAGAACCGCGTCCCGGTCGTCTTTGAGCGGATTGACGCGGAACGTCGTGCGCTTGCGGACATAGCCCGCTTCAATCTCCCGCGCAAGCTCCGCGCCGTATTGTGCTTCCAGCCGCTCATGCAGCAGCGGCGGTACTTCGGGTATCATGTGTTCCTCCTCCGCCGTCAGGACACCGGACGTTCCCGGCTCATGCGGCGCTTGACTTTGATGGGCGCGAACAGCGGCTTTTTGCCGTGCTTCTTCGCTTTGCTTTTTTTCATGCGGATGCACCTCCTGCGGATAGCTTATCCGCATTTTGCAGCCGTCATTCAACGCATTTGGTGGATTTTCGCGATGTCCTCGGCGGGATTTGCGCTCTTAAACAGCGCCGTGCCCATGACCGCGGCGTCCAGCCCGCACTCGTGCAGCAGGGGCAGTTTGCTAAGCGACACGCCGCCGTCCACCTCGGTCAGCCCGGTGTAGCCGATGGCGCGGAGCTGGCGGAGTTTGTCCAGCACGATGGGGTTGAATTTCTGCCCGCCGAAGCCGGGTTCGACCGACATCAGCAGCACCATGTCGCACAGGGGCAGCAGGGGGATGATAGCGTCCACCGGCGTGTTGGGCTTGATGGATACCGCCGTCTTGACACCCTGCGCGCGGATGCAGCGGAGAATTTCGGTGCGGTCGGCGGCGATTTCCTCATGAATCGTGATGGAGGACGCGCCTGCTCGGCAGAAGGCTTCGACGTATTTTTCGGGCTGGTCGAGCATGAGGTGCACATCCAGCGGGATGGTGAAGCGCTCATGGAGTGCTCTCACAACGCTGGGGCTGAAGCTGAGGTTCGGCACGAAATGCCCGTCCATGACGTCTACATGAATCCAGTCTGCGCCCGCGGCAATCATGCGGGCAGCGGCGGATTCGAGGTTGAGAACATCGGCAGCGAGGATGGAAGGGGATACAATCATGGCTTGACCCTCCGAGTAGTCGATTGGATTCAGTTCATCATGCAAAATGCGCATCCTTGAGTACCTTGAGCGCCGCAGGGGCAATCGGGTCGGGAACCGCGGCAGGGCGGGCGAGGAAGTAGCCTTGCAGCAGGTCAACGCCTAAGCGCAGGACAGTGCGCAGTTCGGCTTCGTTTTCAATGCCCTCCGCGACGACCTGCATCTGGCGCGCATGGGCGTAGGTGACGACGTCCGTGACGACCTGCTGCTTGTCGATGTTGGAGTCAATGCCGCGGATGATGGCAATATCCACCTTGATGTAGTGCGGAGCGAGCAGAAGGAGGTTGTTGCTGTTGCTGTACCCGCTGCCGTAATCATCCAGCGCAAAGACCGCGGTTCCGCCCAGCTGACGGCGCTTGATGGCAAGCACCTCCGGCATCGTTTCTTCTTCCTCGGTAATCTCGATGACCATTTTCTTCAGCATCGGGGCAAACTGACGGCGAAAATCCGCAAAATCAGCATCTGTCAGCGAAACGTTTGCAATGGAGTTGATGAACAGCTTCGCGTCGGGGGAGAGCTTGCCGCACGAGACAAGGTGCTCGAACGTCTGCGTGCCCTTGAAGAGGGTCAAATGCTCAATATCGTACAGCCGATTCTCCTCGTGCGCCAGCTTCATGATGGTTTCGGGGGAACGCAGCAGCGGCATGTTGACGCGCATCAGTGCCTCGTAAGCCACCACATGCCCGTCACGCGCGGAGAACAGCGGCTGGAAGTGATAGAACGCGCTGTCGTTCTCCAGCAGTGCGGTGAACTCCTGCCGCAACTGCGCGCAGTAGGCTTCGCGGTTGTATGCACCAATGTCAAATTCGCGGATTTCGCCCTTGCGCTGCCGCTTCACCTGATAGAGCGCAAAATCGGCATAGCGTTTGAGGGTCGCGAAATCGCGGCTGTCATCCGGATACCACGCCACGCCGCCGGAAATGGCAATGTGCATCGTGTCGCCGGAGGGCAGCACGGCGGTGCAAGTGGACATGGCTTCCTGCAGGTGCGTCAAATCCGCCCGGAGCGCATCGCGGGATTCATAGCCGTGCAGCAGGACAACAAATTCGTCGCCCGAAAGCCGCGAACAGACCGCGTTCGCCGGGATATTCTCTGCAAGGCATTGCCCGGTCAGGCGGATGTAGCGGTCGCCACAGTCGTGTCCGTAGGTGTCGTTGATGCGCTTCAGGTCGTCCAAATCGGTCATCAGCAGCGCAGCATGGCGCATCTTGTCCGGGTGCGCGAACATCTCTTGGACCTTCCGCATGAACGAGAAGCGGTTGTACAGCCCGGTCAGTACGTCGTAGTCGCGCTCGTGCTCAATGCGGCGGCGTTCCTGCATGGAGGTAGTTACATCCTCCACCAGACCGACCTGCGTCCCGCGTTCTTCGCCGGAACGCAGGAGGATGTAGCGCACCGTGCCGCCCGAAGCGGGCAGGGCGTACACTTCGCCGCCGTATGCGCGGGTCACGCACTCGTGCATCTGCTTCCAGCCGTTCAGGATGGCATCGAACCAATCCTTGTCCAGCGAATCCGGCGGTACGTCCGGCAGCGCCAAGAGGGAGAAGAAATTATCCGTCACATACACGGTATCCACATCAGGCCGCTTCTCAAAGCCGCCGATTTCCACGCTCGCCAATTCCATAATGCGCTGGAACTTGACTGACGTGTCCAAAATCTCCTGTGAACGCTGGGTGAAGGCGGCGGAGAATTGGTCAAGCTCACAGATGCCCGTCGGGGAGAGCGTCGGCACTTGATACCGCTGATTCTGTGACGCGCTGATCTGCTTGGACAGGCGCGTAATCGGTTGTGCCAAACGCCGACTGACGATGAAGGAAGCAAAAACGCCTGCCAGCAGTGTCAATACGACGATAATCACCAGCATTTGCCGAACGCTGCCGGAAAAGCTGTACAGCTGCTTGACGGGCACAAGCCCAATCAGCAGCCAGTGCTCACCGGAGAACGGCGCGTTTCGGCTGTACAGCGCCAGCGGCTGTTCGCTGGCAAAGTAGCGTGTGCCGTCAATTGTCAGAAAGCCCTCACCGGATGCATCCTTTTGCAGCACCAGCGTGTTTTCCGCCTGAATCGCCGCGTCGGGCGAAGAGCAGACGGCGATTTGCAGCGTCAGCGTATCCGCGGACAGGTCGTCCGTCGTCGAGCAGAGCAGGTAACTGCCGCTGCCATTGTTCTGCAATTCAGAGGTGGGCAGCTTGCCGCGCAGGTAGGTGTCCGACAAAAGCCCGATGCCGACCACGCCATACACCGTGCCGTCGGGAAGTATCAGCGGCTGGGAGTAGGAAAACACGCTGCGCGGGTCATCAGGGAGGCAGAATGGAAAGCGCGTCCAGTGACCATAATCATCCGCCGAAAGCAGGGTGTCGGCGTTCCGCGCGGTTTGATAGGGAAGATAGAGAAAGTCTGATGCTTCGCGCTGATATTCAAAGGCAGGCTGCCAAGCGCTGGCGGTGTAAAGCCCTGTGGATTGCACAAGCGTTGCCGGGGCAAACTCCAGCGAAAGGTCATCATTGCGGTCGGAATATGGACCATCCGGGTCGAGGTCGCGCACATAAATACCGGGGAAGCGCGTCCCGTCCGCGCAGTCATCCAAATCGCGGCTGCAGAAAATAACATAGATGCCGCTGAGTTTTTTTGCGCGCATTTCGAACACCAGTTCCGACGAAATGGCACGCAGAAGCGGCGCGGATGCGGCACTGCCGGAATCCAGCGTATCCAGCGAAATCGTACCGTCCGCCAAGAGGGCTTCGGTCTGACTGTTGATGTAGGTAGACAGCGCGGTCAGCTCCTGCGAAGAAATTAGAAAATTCTGCAAATATCCACTGCGATTTTCCACCTGTTCGCGCAGAACTTCCTCCGCATTGTCATCCAGCTGCGACGGCACTTGTCCGACGATAATTGCGCCGATGAGCAGGGTCAATTCAATCACCAGCACGAGCAGCAGAGAAAAGAAGATGGTGAAAAAGACAGAATGCATTTTGCGGCTCTGCGGCGCGGGAGTCATGACACTTTCACCTCCTTTTGTCGGCCGTTAGGGTGATTATTCGTAGGCTTGCAGCTTCGTCAGCGTCTCCTGATACCAGCTGTCAAAGCATTCGTCCGTGAGAAACTCCGCTTCAGCTTCCTCGGCGCTCATCCCCGCGGCGATTCGCTCGACGACGATGGCACGGTCTGCCGCGGCTTTGTCGCTCAATGCGTATTCCAGCACTTTGCGCGCCGCCTGACCGCCCTCAAACGCCAGCGGTGTGTACAGGCGATTCTCATTGATCGTCGCGACCGCGCCCGTCAGCACCTGCTCGACGACGGGGGAGAGCGTCAGCCCGGCGGCCTTGATGGTATCCATGTTGTTTGCCGCCTTTGTCACCGGCATGTAGCCCGAACCGACGGAGAAGCTGATGTTGTTTTCCGGCAGGGTGAACCACTTGAGGAACTCCACGCTCGCGCGCACTTTCGCTTCATCGCCCGCCGTGACGACCATGCCGGCGCCCTGCTGGACAGCAAACGATTCGCCCTCCGCAAACTTCGGGCAGGGGAGCACTTTCAGCGTGATGTCATGGCTCTCGGTGTCGCTGGTTATGACACGGGTGGGGAAGAACGTGCCGCTGGAGGATGAACCGACGTAGCACAGCAGGTTGCCCGTCTTGATATCGTCGCTGCGGAAGCGCCCGGCAGCGCTGAAATAGCCCTTGATGAACGGAACGTAGTAGCTGTCCCAGAGCTTGCGGATGATATTGCGGTCGAAATGCAGCGTAAGACGCCCATCGCCATCCACCTCGAAGATGGTGCAGCCCAGCTCCTGCGCGCCGATGAGCAGATAATTCGCCATTGCGTCGCGCCCGAAGAGGGCCTTGCCGTCATCAGGCGTGGCGGTCTGCGCGTCTGTCCAGTTGTAGTAGCGCTCGGCGACGGCAAGCAGACCCTCGATGGTGAGCATCTCGCCTTCCTGCGTGCCGGTTGCTTCGGCAAAGGGCCGCCAGTCCGTTTCATTCAGGAAAAGCAGCTCGGTAGACTTGGCAACCGGGAAGATTTTGATGCTCCCAGTCTGCCCGAAGTCGCCTTCAGTGAGATAATTATCGACATATGCGGCGCGTTCGTCCGCTGTTAGATATCTGCTGACATCAACGACCAGCCCCAGCTTGTCCAGTGCGTAGGCGGTGTCGGCGTAGGCGGAGAAGATGTTCGGCATCGCTGCCGCGCCGACTTTTCCCTCGGCGGACTGCATGACGCTGGCTTCCAGCTCGTTCACGCTGCCTTGGCTGTACGCCTCAACAATGATGCCCTTTTCCTTGCCGACCGTTTCGTTGAAGGTTTTGACGAGCGTATTGAAACTCTCCAGCAATGTACCGTTGTAGTATGTCCAGACCGTAATGCTGATGGGCTGCGGTGCAGCGTTATTCGATGAACATCCCGTGCAGAGCAGCAGGACGATGATGCAGAGCAAAGCTAACAGGTATTTCAAATTCTTTTTCATCATGTGAAAAACTCCTCTCGCCGGCGAATTCCGACGGGAATCAGTATAGCGCGTTTTCGCAGGAAATGCAAGGCTTTGCACGTCTAAGCGAGCGGATTTTCGGAAAAACATACATTATAAATGAAAAAATGATAAATGAAAAAATGCGCCGGAGAAAAGTCCTTCGGCGCAGGGCAATTGCATCAACCTTTTATTCTGCTGATGAGACGCTCCGTGACGATCCGCATGTCTTCCGTCGTGCCAATCGTTACGCGCAGATACGACCGCAGGTGCGGCGTGCTAAAGTGGCGGACAAGGATGCCGTCGTCGCGCAGAAGCTGCTGAATCGGCGCGGCGTCATTTTCCGATGCCTTAACGAAGAGGAAGTTTGTGCGGCTCTTGAGGACGGGAATGCCCGCGTCCGCTAATGCTTGGCGGCAGATATCGCGGTCATGGCAGATGGTGGCGACGATGCGCGCAGTGTATGCCGTGTCCAGCTCGGCTTCGCGCGCGGCGGCTTGTGCCAAACGGTCAACCGGGTAGCTGTTGAAGCTGTCGCAGATGCGCCTCATGGCAGCCATCAGGCGCGGATGTCCCAGCGCATAGCCGACGCGCATTCCCGCCAGAGCGTGACTCTTGCTGAACGTGCGGGTAATTATTATGTTGTCAAATTCGCGCAGGAGCGGTACGGCGACTTCCTCCGCGAATGCCGCGTACGCCTCGTCAATCAGCAGCACTTCGCCGCAGTCGCGCGTGTACGCCGCCAAATCCCGCAGTACATCCAGCGGGAGCGCCATGCCGGTCGGGGCGTTCGGGTTCGCCAAGGCAATGGGGCAGGCAAGGCGCAGACCATCCACATCCACCGAAAAATCGGGCTTCATCGGCACAGAAGCGACTTTTGCGCCGTACAAATTCGCATAAACCGGGTAAAACGAGTACGTCACCGCCGGAATGGCGACGGTTTTGCCCGCGAAAAACGCCGCAAACGCAAACGCCAGCACTTCGTCTGAGCCGTTGCCGCAGAACACCCAGTCCGCCGGAACCCCCTCGACTGCACTGATGGCTTCGCGCAGGGCAGTCGCATCCATGTCCGGGTACAGCCGCAGGGACGCGGCATCGAACGAGCGCAGCACCTCAGCCACGCGCGGCGACGGCGGATACGGATTCTCGTTCGTGTTGAGCTTGATAAACTTGCGGTTTTTCGGCTGCTCACCTGCAACGTAGGGAGTCAGGCGCAGCGCTAATTCGCTCTCATACATGCTCATGTCCTCCTGACCGGCACGCCCTCGCGCGCCAGATATTCCTTCAAGTCGCTGATTTTCAGGATGCCGAAGTGGAACAGCGTCGCGGCGAGGGCGGCATCAGCGTGCCCAACGGTCAGCGCGTCGCGGAAGTGCTCCATTTTGCCCGCACCGCCGCTGGCAATCACCGGTACGCCGACTTCATCCGCAATAGCGCGCGTCACATCCAGTGCGAAACCGTTGCCCACGCCGTCACAGTCCATGCTCGTCAGCAGAATTTCACCCGCGCCGCGTTTCACGCCTTCTGCCGCCCATTCCAGTGCGTCCAGCCCTGTGTTCTCGCGCCCGCCGCGAACGTACACGTCCCAGCCGCCGCCGACGCGCGATTTCACATCCATTGCCAGCACGATGCACTGACTGCCGAACCGCAGCGCACTCTCGGTGATGAAATCCGGGTTGCGCACGGCGGGCGAGTTGATGCTCACCTTGTCCGCGCCCAGCCGCAGCAGCGCGCGAATCTGATCGATGTCGCTGATGCCGCCGCCGACCGTGAATGGGATGAACACCTGCTCTGCCACACGCGACACCACGCCCAGCATCGTTCCGCGCTTCTCGTAGGATGCGTTGATGTCCAGCAGTACCAGTTCGTCCGCGCCTGCCTCATTGTAGCGCACCGCGGCTTCCACCGGGTCGCCCGCGTCGCGGATATCCACGAAGTTCACGCCCTTGACCACCCGACCGTCGCGGATGTCCAGACAGGGGATGATTCGCTTGGTCAGCATGATTTGTCCCCCTTCCACTGCGCAAATCGCCGGAGCATATTCAGCCCGACTTCACCTGATTTTTCCGGGTGAAACTGCGTTGCCATCACGTTTCCGCGCTGTATGGCGGCGGTGAAAGTCTGCCCGTAAGTGCAGGTGGCAGTCGTCCATTCCGGCGACACATCCGCCATGCAGTAGCTGTGGACGAAATAGACAAACGGCGACTGTCCGCCGTCAAAGAGGACGCACGGGCGTGTGTCGAGCGTATTCCACCCCATATGGGGGATTTTCAGCCCCGCGTCATGGAATTTCGTGATGGTGCCGGGGAACAGCCCCAGACCATCGTAGAAGCCATTTTCCTCGCTGTGCTGGAAGAGCATCTGCATTCCCAGACAAATGCCGAGGATAGGTACGCCTGCATCGGCGGCGGAGAGAATGGCGCGGTCGAGATGGAGCGCACGGATGCGGGTCATGGCATCGGAAAACGCGCCGACGCCGGGGAGGATGATGTGGTCGGCGGTGGAAAGGGCGGAGGGGGTGTCAGTGATGAAGCAGGGGACGGCAAGAAATTCGAGCGCCTTTTGGACGCTGCGGAGATTGCCCATGCCGTAGTCGAGGATGGCAATCATGGGGGAAAACACCTCCTTGAGGGAAAAATTCGGAAGGGGGAAGGGGAAAAAAAGCAACACGCGGAAGAATTATGGTAGTGAAACCAACTCAATCGCGCGAAAGGGGTCAAGGGGAAAATTT